>LFFM01000865.1_pt1 | contig 21527 bp, 20 predicted proteins | sample 643131 | NCBI WGS metagenome assembly LFFM01 (sample SAMN03777445, study PRJNA286221) | soda lake metagenome | biome: soda lake; feature: Kulunda steppe; material: water; isolation source: sample Tc-Br brine of Tanatar trona crystallizer | place: Russia: Kulunda steppe | collected 2011-07
CCACGTCGATCACCTGAGCTCCGGCGGCTTGTCGTTGTGGCCCACCTTCATCTCGGTGGTGTAGTACTTGTGAGCGACCGCGGAGAACATGAACGCGACCACGATGGCGAGCGCCCACGCCATCGTCGGCAGGAGGACGAACGGCCACGCGCCCATCCAGACGGCGGCCACGAGCGCGGCGGATACCCCCGATAACCCGAGATAGTACTCGCTCCACGGGATCTCCTTACCTTCGACGACGTCGAGATAGAGATCCACGTCCCGCAGCGCGGACGTCGGCTCGACGACGCCGCGGTTCTTGTTGAATTCCACGACGCCCGCCCGGTCCATCTTCGGCAGGTGTGACTGCTGGAGAGCGGTGTAGACCCGTTTGCGCTCCGAGCCCGTTATCTCCGCCAGATCGACTCCGTTCTCCCACGCCGCGATCTGCTCGGCCATGTCGCCGATCGTGATCGACTCGTCTTCCCGTTTCAACAGATGCACCGCGAACCGTCGCCGCTGGTTCGCGAGTACCTCGAACAGCTCGTCCTCCGAGACGTCATCGCCTCCATCACGGCTCGGCTCGGAGGGCCCCCCGGTAGTCTGTGTTGCCGACGCCATGTCTCGTCAGACACATATGAGCCAGTGAACATAAATCCCTTGGGACGGACAGCTGAAACGAACGTGAGAACGACCCAGCCCCCGTCCACGTTCCATCCGCCGGAGAACCCGTAATAATCGGAACTAGCCCCTCAAACGCCGTTTCAATGACTCCTCGACGTGTTTAATGTCGTTTACCATGTGGTGAATTAAATGAAGTGCCCGGCGACAACTGACGCATTTCTATCATTTTCAGGCACCGCCTGAACGAGGGTCTGAACGGTTCAGGCGGTGCCTGAATCACGGCCGAGGCGCCGCCGATCTGGTTCGTGTCGTCGCCACGTCCGCGATCCGCTCGGAGCCCACCGCGTTGCTCCCTCGAGGGTCGCTCGCCGCGTCGTTGGTCCGGGCCGGCCCGTACGGTGGCCGTATGGCCCGCGTGTCGATCACAACGAGGGAGGCTCGACCCGCTTCAGGCACTGCCCCTCGTGGCTCGAGCGGAGTTCAGGCGTCTCAATACTATATCCCAACGGATCAAAAAGCGGGATACCGAAGACCACATGCATCTCTCCGCTCGCCGGGCGCTCCTGTTCGTTCTCATCTGTGTACTGGGCGGTTCGTTGGCGGTGGCAACCGGCGCGACCGTCCTCGACGACCGGGCCGACACGCTCGCGAACGACCGCGTGGCGATCCAGCCGGCCGCCGACACCCCGTACGCCTCCCTCGACGAGGACGACGAGCTCGTCGTCGATCTGACCGCCGCGAGCTTCGAGGGCGACGCCGAGGGACTCAACGCCAACTCGATAACCGCGTTCGGTGACGTCTTCACGATCACCTACACCGCTGACGAGTTCGCCGAGGTGTGGCTGGAGACTGATCCGGACTCCGAGCTGCTCACCTTCACCGCGAACGGCGAGTCGATCGAGGGCCGGGAGAACAACGTCACGCTCCGCCCGAACGAGACGGTCTCCATCGGGTTCTCGGTCGACACCCGCGAGGCCGACGTCGTTCCCGGAACCGTTCGTCAGGCGGACTTCTCCGTCCACGCGAACGTGAAGGAGCCCGAGGAGGTCGACACCGATGAAGACGGCGACTCATCGTCCTCGAGCGACGGCGCGACGAGCACGATCGTCGAGGGAGCGGGTGACGAGCGCTTCGTCAGGATGGAGAACGTCGACGGCGGCGAGACCGTGGGCGTCGACCTCGGCGGCGTGCGGATGAACGGCGCGAACGTGACGCTCGACCGGCTGGATCTCACGAGCAGCGGCGGCGGCAGCTACGAGCTCCACGTTCACGGTACGCCTGACCCGGTCGAAGAGGCGGGCCCGCTCGACGCGGCCGACGGGGCCGAGCCGCACGCCTACGTCGTGTTCGATCCTGGACCGGATCACGCGTTCGACCCGGACCGCATCGAGGAGCTGACGCTCGGCTTCAGCGCCGACTCGGCGTACCTCGACGACCGCGGGGTTGACGGGATCGACCTGGCCGTCCTCCGAACGACCGACGAGGGCGAGTGGGAGGAGCTCGACGTCGACCTCGTAGCCGAGGACGACGCGGACGAGCGCGGCCTTCCCGCGGACCGTACCCACTTCGAGTCGACGACGACCGACCTCTCCGTCTTCGCGGTCGCGAACCACGTCGTCCGCCCCGAGGCGACGGACGCGTCGGTCGCGGACACCCAATTGGACGTCGGCGAGGCGACCAATGTGAGCGCAACCCTCGAGAACGTTGGTGGAGCGGCAGGGGACGCCACCGTCACGCTGGAGACGAACGGGACGGTCGTCGACGACCGAACCGTGGCGCTCGATCCGGGCGAATCCACGTCGGTGACCTTTCCAGCGGCGTTCGAGACCGGCGGAATCTACGACGTGAGCGTCCTCGGAACCGACGCCGGGACCGTCGTCGTCGGTCCGGACCGGATCGGTGAGGGAGCGGGTGGCAACGTGGCGGGCGGCGGCTCGAACCCTGATGACGCCGGGCAGGCGGCGGCCCCGCCCGGCGACGGAGGCGGACCGCTCGAGGAACCCGCGGGCCTCAGCGCCACGGATCTCGGGGGGCTGCTCCTGTCGGTGCTCGTCGCTCTCACGATGATCGCCTTGGTTCGCCGTGCGCCCCGTGGTGGTCGATGAGGTCGACCGATCGAGGATCCGACCGATCGGGGAGCCGGTCATTGAGTTCCGCAAGCCACTCGTCGGGCGTTCGGTTCCTACCCATGATACCGACGGCGACACACATTTGTGGTCGACCATCGAGCAGGGAGGCGTGACGATGTCGAAGGAACCGATGGAGGACGGCGGCACGCTCGGTGGAGGGGGCTCGGACCCGCTTGAGGGAGCGGACGCGAATGCGCCCGGGGCGCCGGAAGCGAGTGCGCTCGACACCCCAGACGCGGCCGTGGACGGCACGCGGAACGCACGGCGTACGCGTCCGGCGCCGACGTGGGGAGGCCTCCTCCGGGCGTTCCGCAAGGGCGCCCGCCCGCTCGACCTCCTGCCGCTGCTCGCCGTGCCCGTCGTGCTGGCCGGCGTCTTCCTGTTGCCCGAGGAGACTCGCCGCTCCTTCGCGTTCCTCTACACCGAACCGACGCCCGCGACCGCGTTCACCGCACACTACGTCCACCTGCAGGTTGAGCACCTGCTTGGCAACCTCCTGAGTTATGCCCTCTTGGCGGGATTCGGCTACGGCGTTGCCGTCGTTGCGGGCGTTCGCCGATTCTTCCTCGTCGCGCTCGTGACGTTCACGATCGCGTTTCCTGGCGTGCTCTCGGCCCTTAACCTCGCGGTGCCGCGGTACGCGATCGCCTTCGGCTTCTCCGGCGTGAACATGGCGCTGTTCGGAGTTCTGCCGGTGTTGCTCTCGCTGTTCGCGCGTGAACGGCTCTTCCCACACGCCTCGCTTCGGGCGCTTCCGGCCGTCTTCTTCGTGCTGATCGGCTGGATGGCGTTCCTCGCGCTGCCACGCTCAATGACGGATCTCGGACTTGCAGGGATTGCCGTGTCCGTCGCGGCGACGTTGATCGGCATCGTCTACCTGGTGAGTGCGACGCCGAGCGGCCGGTCGTTCCGTGCGTGGGGCGAGGCGATCGTCTCCGGGCGCGGCGACGGTGACGTCCTCGTCGTCGGGGCGGTCATCCTCGTTGCGTACCCCGCCGTCGGCTTTCCGGCCGACCCCACCGCCGACGGCAACGTGGTGAACCTCTACGTCCACCTCCTCGGCTTCTGTCTGGCTTTCATTGTCTCCTACACGGCGATCTCGACGGGGCTGTTTGACGAACCGGTGGCGTCCGACGGTCCCTGGGTGTTCGAGAAATGACAGGAACGGCGAACTTATTAGTGATGGCCGACTTGCACGAATCGGAGGCTGCGTAACCGCTACCCATGTCCCTTCGACGATACGTCACGATCTCGTTGCAGGTCCTGGCGATAGTCGTCGTCATCTCCCTCGTGGTGGGACAGTATCTCGGCCAGCCCGTCCTTCTGAGCTTCGTCGAAACCGGCAGCATGCAGCCGACGCTCGATCCCGGCGACGGCTTCGTCGCGATTCCGGCGCCGCTTGCGGGCGCGATCGGCACCGGCGACGTCGTCACGTTCGACGCACAGGAGATCGAGGGCGGCGGGCTTACCACCCATCGGGTGGTCGAGGAGACAGAGCGCGGGTACGTCACGCAGGGCGACGACAACCCGTTCACCGACCAGGACGGCGGCGAGCCGATCGTCCAGGACGCGGACGTCGTCGCGGTCGCGTGGACGGTCGGCGGAAGCGTCGTCGTCATTCCGCACCTCGGGACGGTTGCCATGGCGTTTCAGGGCGCGATCGACTCCCTCCAGACGTGGCTGGCGGTCACCTTCGGGATGCGGTCGTTGCAGGGAACTCAAGGGTTGGCGTACCTGCTTTTCGGGCTGTCGGTCGTCGCGTACGCGGCCGACTGGTACCTGACCAAGGACCGGCGGACCGACAAGAAACGCGACACGTCCCGTGACGACGGCACGTCGGTCACGCTCGTGCTCGCCGTGCTGGCGGTCGTGTTGATGTCGACGGCGACCGCGGCGATGGTCCTGCCGGCTGGCACCCACGAGTACGGGATCGTGAGCGCGGACTTCGAGTCCGACAATCCGACGGTGATCGAGCGGGGCACGAGCGAGCGGATCGAGTACCTCGTTCCGAACGCCGGGCTCGTTCCCGTCCAGGTGTACGTCGAGCCGGCCAGTCAGGGGGTGTCCGTCGAGCCCGAACGGGTCGACGTGGGACCACGGGACGAGGCGACCGTCGACGTGACGCTCGAAGCGCCGCCGGAGACGGGGTACTACCGGCTGTTCGTCGCGGAGCACCGCTATCTCGCGGTGTTGCCGGCGAGCGTCATCGACGAGCTTCACGGTGTCCATCCGTGGGCGCCGCTCGTCGCGATCAACGGGCTACTCGGCGGGGGGATCTTCCTGCTCGGCCTGCTTTTGGCCGGGGGCGAGCCGGGCCGGATGCGCTCGCGAGAATCGCGGGAACGGCCGACGTCGCTTCGACGATACCTTCGGAAGCTCTACGGCTGACGCGATGGGAACGGCGGAAATCACGGGTAAAACGATGGATTCAGACACGAACGACTCCCGACTTCGGCTCCGAGCGGTACTGAGCGCCCAGTATACGGTGATTCTCGTCGTCTGTCTGCTCTGCGTGGCGGCCGGCGCCGGCGTCGTCTACAGCACCCACGTCGATCCGGGCACGGAGACGCAGACGGAGGTCGTCTCCACGTGGACGATCGAGACGGAACACGAGCATTCGGCGGAGGTAACCGAGCCGAACACGGTGTTCCCGGTCGGCACGCAACTCACCGACCGTGAGACGTACTTCACGCGGATCGCTCCCGAGGTCGACGTCGACGTGGTCACGAGCTACGAGGCCGCGACCGCCGAGGACGTCACCGTGGAGACGGAGTCCACGCTCGTCCTTCGGAACGCGGAGGACGGGGTCGTCTACTGGGAGGAGACCGAACCGCTCGCCGCGGAGACGACGACCGATCTCGGCGGCGACGACGACGCGGTCGTCTCGTTCACGCTGAACAGCACGGCCATCGACGAGGAGGTGGGCGCCATCGACGACGAGCTCGGAGCGTCCCCCGGTACGACCGAGACGTTCGTCGTGACCGACCTCTCAGTCGAGGGCACCCTGAACGGAGAGGACGTCGTCCACGGCACCTCCCTCGAGTTCGGCATCGACCACGGGGGCGACACCTACACCGTCGACGATCCGGGATCGAGCACCGAAAGCGCCCAGCAGACGGAGACCGTCGAGGTCGAACGAACCTACGGGCCCCTACGAACCGTCGGCAGCCCGCTCCTGTTGTTGGTCGGACTCGCCGGCGCGAGCGGTCTCGTCTACGCCCGCAGGCGGAACGCGCTGGAACCGACCGACGCCGAGCGCGCCTATCTTGAGTACCGCGACGAACGATCGGAGTTCGACGAGTGGATCACGCGCATTCGGCTTCCGGCGTCCGTGCACGACCGGCCCGAGGCGACCGCCGATAGCCTCACGGACCTGGTCGACTTCGCGATCGACAACGACGTCGGCGTGATCAATGACCCCGAAACCGGCGCATACCACGCCGTCGCCGGAGAGTTCCTCTACACGTACCGACCGCCACACCGCTCGTCGAACATGGGATCGGAGGTGACCACGGACGATGACGGACCCGCGGACGGCGGCGACCCCGCGGACGGCGGCCTCTTCGCCGGGGCCCAGGGGCTGTGGAGTGGCGAAGACGGATCATCAGCGGACGAACGTGTCGACGACGCGGATGACGGTGATGGTCGGGCCGTCGGCGAAGCGGACGGGGGCGACGTAGGGACTGATGAGGGGAGCGATGACGGCGGGGAAGCTGATGAGGGGAGCGATGACGGCGGGGAAGCTGACGGCAGCGGCGAGCGACCGTGACCGTCGCGATGGGGCGGCCGTCACCACCCGTCGCGAGGTGGATCGCCGGCGACGCTTCCGACCCGTTTATTTCCTCGGAGTAACCCGTCTCCAGTATGAACGACGAAGCCACACCGAGCGACGTGCGCGGGCGGACGGACGGCGGGGAGGCGACGACGGGGCCGACGCGGGCGGAGCTGATCGCCGCGTTGCGTGCGGCGGACGCGGTCCGATTCGGGGAGTTCGAGCTCTCCCACGGTGGGACGAGCGACTACTACGTCGACAAGTACCTCTTCGAGACGGACCCGAACGCCCTCGGCGCCATCGCTGACGCCTTCGCCGCGCGGCTCGCGGACACGGACGCGACGCTCGCCGGCGTCGCGCTCGGGGCGGTCCCGCTGGTCGCGGTGACCGCGGACCGGCTCGGACGACCGTACGTCATCGCACGCAAGCAGGCGAAGGGGTACGGAACCGGCAACCGGATCGAGGGACGGATCGATGAGGGTGAGGAGGTGATCGTCTTAGAGGACATCGCGACGACCGGGCAGTCCGCCGTCGACGCGGTCGAGGCGATTCGCGAGGCGGGCGCCGTCGTCGATCGCGTGCTCGTCGTCGTCGACCGTGAGGAGGGCGCCCGGGAGCTGTTGGCCGACCACGACGTCGAGTTGGAGGCGCTGCTTACCGCCTCCGCGCTGCTCGAGGACCACGACGAGTGAGGTCCAGTACCACACCTCGCTTCCGGTGAAACGCGGTGTGGCGATCCGGCCGTGGTGACGCCGTTGAGATCGACCCGACCCGTTTCACTGACGCCTCTCGTGAACGGCACCAGTTCGCTCCGGCCACTCGTAGGCTCGATACTGACTCGCTTCGGCCACGCTTAAGGTCGGCGCCGGCCGACGAGAAGACATGGACCCACGGGACCTGTCTTCGCACTCGCCGTACGTGCCGGGCCGGGGCGTCGAGGAAGTCGCCCGCGACCTCGGTCTCGATCCGGACGACCTGATCAAGCTCTCCTCCAACGAGAACCCTCACGGCGCGAGCCCCGACGCAGTCGATGCGATCCGAAAGCACGCCGCGGGGATCAGCGTCTACCCGAAAGCCTCGCATGCGGATCTCACCGACCGGCTCGCCGAGAAGTGGGACGTCGGCGACGAGCAGGTGTGGCTCTCGCCGGGCGCGGACGGCTCCATCGATTACCTCTCACGGGCGATGTTGGAGCCCGACGACCGGATCCTCGTGCCCGACCCGGGGTTCGCCTACTACGCGATGTCCGCCCGGTACCACCACGGAGAGGTCAACACCTATCGGCTCGCGCGTGAGGCGAACTTCGAACAGACCGCCGAAGGCGTCCGCTCGGCGTACGACGGCGAGCGCGTCATCTACGTCACCTCGCCGCACAACCCCGCGGGATCGGTGATGCCGCTGACGGAGGTCAGGGCGCTCGCGGACGCGACCGACCCGGAGACGCTCGTCGTCGTGGACGAGGCATACGGCGAGTTCACCGGGGAGGAGAGCGCCGTCTCGCTGCTCGGGGACAGAGATGACGTCGCCGTCCTCCGGACCTTCTCGAAGGCTTACGGGCTCGCCGGGCTCCGGATCGGCTACGCGGTCGTCCCCGAGGCGTGGGGCGACGCGTACGCACGGGTGAACACGCCGTTCGCCGCCAGCGAACTCGCTTGCCGCGCCGCGCTCGCCGCCCTCGACGACGACGAGCACGTGGATCGATCGATCGAAAGCGCCCGGTGGGCGCGCGAGTACATCGCCGCCGAGCTCGACGCGGACACCTACGAGTCGGCCGGAAACTTCGTGCTCGCCGAGGTCGGTGACGCCGAGACCGTCGCCGAAGCCGCCCAGCGTGAGGGCGTCATCATCCGCGACTGCACCTCCTTCGGGCTGCCCTCCTGCGTCCGGATCTCGACGGGGACCCGCGAGGGAACCCGCGAGGCGGTCGCGACGCTCAACGAGGTGCTCGCCGACCTCCAACTCGGGGTACACGCGTGAGCGACGAGGGGGACGAGGCCGCGCCCGGCACTCATTCGGACGCCGCGCCCGGCACTCATTCGGACGCCGCGCCCGGCACCCACGCTGACCGCGTCGCCGTCACCGGCACCCCGGGAACGGGCAAGACGACGGCGACGCGGCTGCTCGAGGACGACCACGAGGTGATCCATCTCAACGACCTGATCAAAGGCGACGAGGCGCTCTGGAGCGAGCGCGACCCGGACCGGGACACCCTCGTTGCGGACCTCGACGCCGTCACCGACCGGCTCGGCGACTGGTCCGGGATTCTCGATTCACACCTCGCCCATCGGTTCCCGGTCGACCGTGTCGTCGTGTTGCGCTGTGCGCCCGCGACGCTCGAACGTCGCCTCCGCGAGCGCGGCGAACCCGCACCCAAGGCCGAGGAGAACGCCGAGGCGGAGGCGCTCGACGTGGTGCTCTCGGAGGCGGTCGCCGAGCACGGCATGGGACGCGTGTACGAGATCGACGCGACCGAACTGGATCCCGAAGCCGTTGCGGACGCGATCCGTGGCGTCGTGGAGGGTGAACGCGAGCCAGCCGCGGGCACCGTCGGCTTCACCGACTACCTCTGACTCCTCAGTCCCCATGGGGACGCGGGTCGGCGACGGCCGCCGTCGATCCGCACCCAGGCGCCCATATTTCCATCCAACTAATGTATTTCAGTTTTCATAAGTTCTATACTGTCTGGTTTTTGCTATCATGGTATGAGTTCACAAGCTGATCTTCAGGAGGCAGCGGAGGCGATCCGTGCGTCCGAACCGTCACCCGGCCTGCAGCGGCAGGTTCCGCCGGATCAGGAGGTCGAGTGGGTCGTCGAACGCGACCTTCGGACGGCTTGGTTCAGCCTGATCCTACACAAATTAAAGATGATCGTGTTTCTTTTCTTCGTCGGGATCGTCGCCGCGATGGCCGTGACGGCTGCCCTCGGCGGCCTGTTCGGGTTCCTCACCTTCCTGCTCGTCGGGATCGGCGCTCCGATCGGGTACGTCGCCTACAAGTACAACTACATGAAAAACACCGACATCGAGTACGCGGGCACCGGCGACCAGTTCATCGAATATAAGAACACCCCGTCGACGACACGGAGCGATTCGTTGCCGATCAACCGTGCCAAGGACGCCAAATTCAGACAGGATCGGTGGGACAAGTTCCTCGATACGGGGAAGATCCACATTCAGGCGATCGGCGGCGCCAACAGCATGACGCTCAAGGACGTTCCGCACCCCGAAGCGGTACATCGGGTGGTCCAACGCCAGGTCGCCGAGGCGGAGCAGGTCGACGACATGGCCGTCACGCAGGGCGGCGTCCGCCAACAGACGCGTGGCGGGACGAGCGGCGGCTGACCGGACGAGCGGCGGCCGACCGGACGAGCGAATCGGCGCCGGGACGGATCCACGAGCCGTCCGTCGGAGCGGTGGCCGTCCCCTTCGTCGGGTCAATGACCGAGTTTATAGTCGACCCGGCCGACGGTCCGGACGAACCATGACCGCCGAGGTGGCACGCGGATGACGCTCGACCAGTTCCGGCCGGTGGCGGAGCGGCTGCTCGGCCCGTGGGTGACCGCGGCACAGCGGCTCGGGCTCTCGCCGGACCAGGTGAGCGTCGTCGCGTTCGGCGTCGCCGTCGCCGCGGCGGGTGCGTTCGCGATCGCCGATCCGCTCTTTTATCTCCTCGGCGCGGTCTGCGTCCTGCTCAACGGCTGGCTCGACCTCGTCGACGGCGCGCTCGCCCGTCGGGAGGAGATCGCCTCCGACGGCGGGGACTTTCTCGATCACGTCCTCGACCGATACGCGGACATCGTCATCATCGCGGGATTCACCGCCGGCGTGGGCGCGTACGCGCTGGGATTCCTCGCGGTCACCGGCGTCCTCATGACCTCCTATCTCGGCACGCAGATCCAGGCGGTCGGCATCGGCCGCGAGTACGGCGGGCTGCTCGGCCGGGCGGACCGGCTCGCGCTGATGGGCATCGTCGGCGTCGCCGCCGCCGTCACCACGGCGCCGCTCCTCGTGGGACTGAACGTCGTCGAGCTTCTGCTCGTCCTCCTCGCGGTCGTCGGCCACCTCACCGCGCTCCAGCGGTTCCGCGGCGCCTGGAGCGACGTTTAAGCACGCGTCCGTCGGGATCGCGGCGATCCCGCATCCGGTCCGCCGAGTCGTTCTCACCCCATCGGGTTTAAAAGGCTCCGGACGAAGGGAGGTGTATGCCCACGTTCGAGCTGAACCTGTCGGATGACGTCTACGCGGAGTTCCAGCAGCTGGCCGACCAGGAGTTCGTTTCGGAGGAACAGGCCGCCGAGGAGCTCATCTCCTCGGGGATCGAGGCGTACAACGTCACCGTCGTCGACGAGGACCCGCACGACGAGATGCTGGACGGCGCCGAGAACAACATGTTCGACACGGCACAGGACCCCGGCAGCATCGAGGACGACCGCCTTTAATCCTCGCGGGCGGAATCGTCCGCGCGTTACCCGTCTCGATTCGTCGGCGCCAGCGGCAGGTCAAGCGCCTCGGCGAGGTCGTGCTCCTCGCCCGTGAGGATGTAGAGGACGTCCTCCAACACGACGACGAGTTCGGGAAGCTCGCGCGCGACGAGGTAGGTGATCCCGATCAGCGCGACGACCGCGAGCATCTGGCTGATGATTCGGTCGGAGATGAGAAACGATACTCGATAGGGATCCGTCGCGCCGAACATCGCCAACACGAGCTCCGGCTGCCAGTGCATGTACTGGTTGCCGGCGACGATCGAGATGAACGCCGTCCGAAGGATGTTGAGCACGTAGATGAGCGGGATGGAGACGGCGAGCGCGCGAAGCTTGCGGTCGAGCGGTGCCCGTACCGCCGCGATCAACCCGCCGAAGATCGCCATGCTTCCCAGCCCGGTACACGCCAACACGACGTGGATGCGGACGGTGTGGCCGTCATCGAGCGTCCACTGGTACGCGGCGTCGAATCCCTCGTGGCTGGTGACGCGCTCGGGCGCGTAGCCGAGAAGATCGATGAGCAGCCCCGTATGGGTGGCGACGACCTCGATGAGCACCTGACGTGGTTCGGGGAACGCGAGTCCGGCGACGGCGATCGCCGGGATCGTCTCGAAGGGCAAGTAGATGAACAGCATCAGCGCCACCGCACGCGTGAGCACGAACAGCGAGGCGCGTCCCCGATGGAGGAGATAGCCGGCGTACGCACAGGCGGGCACGCCGACGAGCGCGAGGATCGACTCCACGTAGCTCTGGTGTTCGAACGCGAAGTACGGCACCATCGTGAGCCAGAACAGCCCGAACAGCCCCCACGTCCCGGCCGCCAGGGTTCGTCCCGCGGAGTGACCCCGATGGTCGAGAACCCACGCGGCCCCAAAGAGCAGCGCGACGACCCACGCGAACGTGAACGTGTCGGGGAGGGCGCTCAGGATCGCCGACACGCCGGCACCGGTCATGTCGGAACCGTCGGTGACCGCCGGATAAATCCCTTGTCGTTGCCCACGGTCCGCATCGGTGTGTGAACTCGGGACACGATCCGTGAGGAGAACGGCCCGGCCGAGGACGACCGAAAGGCGCTTTTCCCGCCGCGATGAGGAACGTTCATGATCACGGTCGCGCTGGCGGGGAAGCCGAACGCCGGCAAGTCAACCCTCTACACCGCCGCCACGATGGCGGACGTCGACGTCGCCAACTACCCGTTCACGACCATCGACGCCAACCGCGGCGTGACGTACGTCCGAACCGATTGTCCCTGTCTGGACCGCGAAGCGCGGTGTGGCAACGAGAACTGCCGTGACGGTAAGCGATACGTGCCGGTCGAGCTGCTCGACGTCGCCGGGCTGGTTCCGGGCGCCCACGAGGGGAAGGGACTCGGCAACCAGTTTCTCGACGAGCTGACCAACGCGGACGTCGTGTTGAACGTCGTCGACGCGTCGGGGGCGACGAACGCGGAGGGGGAGCCGGTCGAGCCCGGCACGCGCGACCCGCTCGACGACGTCGACTTCATCGAGACGGAGATGGACCTCTGGCTCGCCGGGATCGTCGAGGACAACTGGGAGGGCGTCGAGCGAAAGTCCCGCTCGCCCGACTTCGACGTGGAGGAGGCGCTCGCGGACATGCTCACGGGGTTCGGCGCGACGGAGGCCGACGTCGCCGCGGTCCTCCGTGATCTGGAGTACCCGGCGGACCCGCTCCAGTGGACCGACGATCATCGCGAGTCGCTCGCGCGGGCGGTCCGGCGGCGGACGAAGCCCATCGTCGTCGTCGCCAACAAGGCCGACGTCGCTCCGGAGGGCGCCGTCGAGCGGATCCAGGAGGGGACCGACAAGCCGGTCGTTCCCGCCACGGCTGACGGCGAGTTGGGGCTGCGTCGCGCCGCTGAGACGGGGCTCGTTGCGTACGACCCGGGCGACGAGGAGTTCGAGATCGTCGGCGACGTCTCCGAGAGCCAACGGGCGGGGCTCGACGCGATCCGGAACGTCATGGGTGAACTCGGCGGGACCGGCGTGCAGGCCGCGTTGAACGCGGCCGTCTACGATCTGCTCGACCGCGTCACCGTCTACCCCGTTCAGGACGCCTCGAAGTGGACCGACGGCACCGGCACCGTGCTCCCGGACGCCTTCCTGTTGCCCGCGGGCTCGACGCCGCCGGATCTGGCGTACGCCGTCCACACCGACATCGGCGAGGGCTATCTCCACGCGGTCGACGCACGGTCGAACCGCCGTATCGGCGAGAGCCACGAGTTGAGCGAGGGCGACGTGATCCGGATCGTCTCGACGGCCGGCCCCTGACCGGAAACGGGCAACGATGGCCGGCGTCCCGGCGGATGCCGAACCGGTTCGGATCGGTTCCGATCGACCGGCCGGCGGACGCTGAAGCGTACGTAGCGTCGCCGAGATGCCCGTCATCGCGTGGGTCACGTACACACCCGGTCTCGGGAATATTATTCGGAAGCATCATAGATGTGATTGAATATTCCTCATAGCCATACGGATTTACCGGTGGGCGTCCTTGGACGGGACACGCATGCAACGAAGACGATTCCTCCGTGGCGCCGGGGCGGGAGCCGCCGGGACCCTGCTCGCCGGCTGCATCGCCACCGGCGGCGACGACGCACGGACGTTGACGGTCGATCACGCCTACTACAACCCGGTCAGTCTCGTGTTGCGCGAGCACGGCTGGTTGGAGGAGACGTTCGCGGAGACGGACGTCGAGGTGGAGTGGGTTCTGAGCCTCGGCAGCAACGAGGCCAACGAGTACTCCCAAAGCGGCGAGGCCGAGGTCGCCTCCACGGCGGGCGTCGCGGCGCTGATGGCCCGCTCGAACGGCGTCCCGATCACGACGCCGTACGTCTACTCGGAGCCGGAGTGGACCCCGCTCGTCACCTTCGCGGACCGGGGGATCGACGCGGTCCCCGACCTCGAGGGAGCGCGGGTCGCGGCGACCCGGGGCACGGATCCGTATTTCTTCCTGCTGCAGGCGCTCGGCGAGCACGGACTGAGCGAGGACGACGTCGAGGTCATTCATCTCCAGCATCCGGAGGGACAATCCGCGCTCGTCGACGGCGAGGTCGACGCGTGGGCCGGCCTCGATCCCCACATGGCAGAGTTGGAGCTCGAACACGACGGCGCGGAGCTGTTCTTCCGTGAGACGAGGTATAACACCTACGGCTTCCTCAACTTCCTCGAGGAGTTCCTCAGGGACCGACCCGAGGACGCCCGACGCGTGATCGAGGCGTACGAGCGGGGCCGCGAGTGGGCGATCGGGCATCCCGAGGAGACGTCCGGAATCCTTGCGGCCGAATCCGGGATGTCCGAGCCCGTCGCCGAACGCGTCTTCACCCGACGAAACGACCTCTCGGAGCCGCTTCCGGGCGATGCCCACCGGGACCTGCTTGCGGATCTCGCGCCCATCCTCGAACGCGAGGGGCTGGTGAATGACGACGCGGATCCGGACGGCAGCGTCGACGACCTGGTGGATTCCGAGTTTGCGGCCGAGGTGATCTGAGTGGCGACGGTCGACGAGCGTCCGTGGTTTCGGGTGATCGGACTCCCTGATCTCGGTTCGATCCGATGGCTGGTCGGGCTCGTGGTGCCCGCGCTGCTCGTCGTCGTCTGGCATCTGCTGGTGGCGACGGGCGTCTTCGCTTCCCATCAGCTGCCGGAGCCGCTTCGCGTCGTGACCACCCTCTACGGGATGGCGGTCGCCGGCGACCTCATGAGCCACGTCGCGATCACGATCCAGCGAGTGTTCTTCGGCGTGCTCCTCGGCGTCGCCGTCGGCATCGGCTTCGGGACGGTCACCGGCCTCCACGGCTTGGTCGACGACCTGTTCGACCCGCCTTTTCAGAGCCTCAAGAACATCCCGTCGCTCGCGTGGGTGCCGCTTTTCCTCCTGTGGTTCGGGATCGGCGAGAGCACAAAGGTGTTTCTCATCGCAGTCGGCGCCTTCTTCCCCGTCTACCTCAACCTCTCCGCGGGCATCGCCGGCGTGAGCGACGAGCTGCTCGAGGTCGGCGACGTCTACGATCTCGGACGGATCGAGTCGCTTCGTCGGATCGTTTTCCCCGCGGCGCTGCCGAGCCTGCTCGTCGGGATCCGCGGCGGCGTCGGGCTGGCGTGGATGTTCGTCGTCGCGGCCGAGCTGATCGCCGCGAGCCAGGGGATCGGCTTCCTGTTGAGCGAGGGGCGCGTCCTCGCCCGACCGGACGTCATCGTGGGATCGATCCTGCTTTTCGCGTTCCTCGGAAACCTCTCGGATCTCGCCGTCAAGGGGGTGCAACGCCGTGTCATCGACTGGTGAGGACGCCGTGAAGCTGAACGAGGCTTCGCGACGCGACGCCGACGGGGAGAGGGAGGTCCCGACCGTCGCCGCCGACGAGGGAGCGGTCCCGACCGTCGCCGTCGACGGCCTCACGAAGCGGTACGGCGACACCGCGGCGCTCGCCGACGTCGACCTCACGGCCGCCGACGGGGAGTTCGTCTCCGTCGTCGGCCCCTCCGGATGTGGAAAGAGCACCCTGTTGTGCGTCCTGTCCGGGCTCGAGGAGCGATTCGAGGGTCACGCGGCGGTCGACGGCGTCGACGTCCGGAACGGCGGCAGCGACGCGGTCGGCATGGTGTTTCAGGAGCCGCGGCTGCTCCCGTGGGCGGACGTCCGCGGGAACGTCGCCGTCGGGCTACCCGAGGGGATCGATCCCGCGGAGGCGGACGCGGCCGACTGGATCGACGAGCTGGTCGAGACGGTCGGCCTGGATGGCTTCGAGGACCACCGTCCCGACGGACTCTCCGGCGGCATGGCCCAGCGCGTCTCGCTGGCGCGCGGGCTCGCCTACGAGCCCGAGGTGTTGCTGCTCGACGAGCCGTTCTCGGCGCTCGACCGGCTGACCAAGTACGAACGGCAGGACAACCTCCTCGACGTGTGGGACGAGCAGGGAACGACCGTCCTGCTGGTCACACACGACGTCGAGGAGGCGGCATACCTCTCGGACCGGGTCGTCGTCCTCGGCGGCCAACCCGGAACCATCGTCGAGACGGTCGACGTCGACGTGAACCGTCCACGCGACCGAACCGACGAGGAGCTGGTGGCGGTGCGGGCGGCGATAACCGATGCGCTGGGTGTGTAAGCCGCGGCCTCGGCGACTGAGTTATAACAGGTGTTCGCGGGCGTACTTCCGCAAAAGCGGGAGGTCGTCCAGATGCAGCAGCTTCCGCATCGCGAGCTTGTTACCCCTGTTCGCCTCGGCGAGGACGTCCTCGTCGGTCCGACGGAGGTCGCGCATGAACCGATCGTAGCGCTCGTTCGGCGCGAGATACAACAGCTCGGTGAGCATCAGCCGCTGTTTCATCCGCGGCGCGACCTCCTCGTGCCAGAGCTCGTCGTAGATCGCGAGGCTTTCGGCGTCCGTCGGCCGGTTCGAGTCGGTGAGACACCGGTCGATCGCGACGGCGGCCACTCGCCCGGATTTCATGCACTTGTGGATCCCCTCGCCCCACAGCGGATCGAGCGTCGGGACGGTGTCGCCGATGGCGAGAAACGAGTCCGTGTGCATTCGGTTCGGCATCTGGATGTGTGCGGACCCCCGATGGACCTTCCCCTCCAGCCGCTCGGCGTCGGCAAAGCGGGGATCTTCCGAGATCCACTCCTCCAGGTAGCCGTCGATCGTCTTCCCCTGCTCGGCGAACTCCCGATGTCGTTCGTTTTGGATGTAACAGAGGCCGACCTTCGCGCTGTCCTCGCCCGTCGAGAAGATCCACGAGTAGCCGCCCGGCGCGATGTCGTGATCCAGCCGGAGCATCATCGCCCGTCGAAGGTCCGCGTAGTCCGGGTGGTTCATGTCGACGCCCTCCATCTCGTACTCGATGCCGATCGCCTGGTTCTCGCGTTCGAGGTCGACGACGTCGAGCGCGCTCGCGATCGGCGCCGCGGGACCGGTCGCGTCGACGATCACGTCGGCGTAGATCTCCTCGTCACCGGCGTAGCGTACCCCCTCGATCGTGCCGTCGTCATCGAGGATGGGGCGTGAGACCCGCGAGTCGAACCGGTACCCCGCTCCCCTCTCGCGGCCGTCGGCGACGAGATACCGTTTGAAGTCGGCGAACTCCAACACGGCGCCGGGCTGGTAGGACTGATAGAACTCGTTCGGCGATTCCAACACCACGTCGTCGGTGTACTGCATCACTACGTCGTCGGGGATTCCGAAGGCGGCCATCATCGACGGGAACGTACCCGCGGTCGACTTGTTGCTCTGCCGTGGGAACTCGTCTTCGGGCTCCGTCTCGAGAACGACGACGTCGTAGTCGCGTGCGGCGAGATCACGGGCACACTGGGCACCTGCCGGGCCCGCACCCGCGATCACGACGTCGTAGCGATCAACCATACTGTATAAAAATGGGTCCGGGTAATTAGTGTTGCTGAAACCGACCGAGAACGCTGGCGAAACCTGGCCACGTCGTCCGTTTTTGACGACCTCTCGAGGTCGGATTCGACGGCCGATCCGTCGACGTGATTCAGTAGAACTCGCGAACGAGGTCCGTCGCGCCCTCGGGGGCGCCGTCGGGGATGACGGACATGTCCTCGGTCACGCCGTGTTGTTCGTGATACGGGACGCTGTTTTCATCCTGGTAGAAGACGCCCTGATACTCCTTGTCGGAGTCGAGAATGACGTCCTTTGCGTCGTCGTAGTCGTGGCGGTCGTGGTCGACGTCCGCCAGGTCGACGAGCGAGTCGCGGAAGTAGTCGTAGGTGTCGACGTCGTTGAACGTGACACACGGCGAGTAGACGTTGACGAAGCCGAACCCGTCGTGTTCGATCGCCTCCTGGATGATCTCCTGATGACGCAGCGCGTCCGAGGAGAACGACTGGGCGATGAACGTCGCGCCCGACGCGAGCGCGAGCGCGTGCGGATTGACCGGGGGCTGTTTCGGCCCGTCGGGGGTCGTCGCCGTCTCGAAGTCATCACGTGAGGTGGGCGAGGCCTGGCCCTTGGTGAGCCCGTAGATCCGGTTGTCCATCACGACGTAGCTCATGTCGACGTTCCGCCGGACGGCGTGAACGAAGTGGCCGGCGCCGATGGAGTAGCCGTCGCCGTCGCCGCCGGCGACCATCACCTCGATGTCGGGTCTCGCCATCTTCACGCCCGTGCCGACCGGGAGCGCCCGGCCGTGGACGCCGTGAAGCGCGTAGCTGTGCATGTACGTGCCGATCTTGCCGGAACAGCCGATGCCGGCGACGACGAAGGTGTTGTCGGGATCGTTACCCGTCTCCGCCAGCGCCTTCATCATGCCGTTCATCGTCCCGAAGTCGCCGCATCCGGGACACCAGGTCGGCTGCTTGTCGGATTTGAAGTCGGTGAATCGAACGTTTGAGCTCATGGTTATGCCTCCACCCCCGCCTCGAGGGTCGCTTTGATCTCCTCTGCGAGTTCGTCGGCCTTGAATCGCACGCCGGTGTACTTGTTCACGCGGTCGACGCGCTCCAGGACGTCGCGTTCGATCAGGTTCGCGAACTGCCCCGTCTCGTTACACTCGACGACGATGACGTTCTCGGCCGTCTCGACCGCGTCGGTGAGGTCGGGCCGCGGGAACACGTACGGTACCGAGACCACGCGGACGTCGATCCCGTCGTCGGCGAGGAACTCCAGCGCCTCCACGAGCGCGCCCTCGTTCGAGCCCCACGAGATCACGAGGTTCTCCGCGTCCTCCTCGCCGAACTCGCGCGGGCTCCAGTCCTCGCGCGACTTGGCGGTCTCGACCTTTCGGTTGCGCTTGTCGACCTGCTTGACGCGCATCTCGGTGTCCTCGGTCCGCCGGCCGCGCTCGTCGTGTTCGAGTCCGGTGGACATATGGGCGCCGCCGGCCGTGCCGGGGAACGCGCGCGGGGAGATGCCGTCCTCGGTGAGCTCGTGCGGCTTGAAGCCGCCGGACTCCGTCTGGTGCTCATCGATCGTCGCCTCGTCGACGACGAAGCCGCGGTCGATTTCGACGTCGTCCATGTCGAAGGTGTCGGGGGAGAACGTCTCCTCCGTGACCGCGAGCGCGAGGTCCGCCGTCAGGTAGACGGGGGTCTGGTACTTCTCGGCGAGGTTGAATGCCTCGACGGTCTTCCAGAAACACTCGGAGACGGTCGTCGGCGCGAGCACGAAGCGCGGAATCTCGCCGTGGCCGCCGTAGAGCATGTGGTTTAAGTCACCCTGTTCCTGTTTCGTCGGCATCCCCGTCGAGGGGCCGGAGCGCATCACGTTACAGATGACGAGCGGCGTCTCGCTCGTCGCGACGAGCCCGAACGTCTCGGTCATCAGGTCGATCCCGGGCCCGGAGGTGGCGGTCATCGAGCGCGCGCCCCCGCGGGCGGCGCCGAGCGCCATGTTGACCGCGGAGAGTTCGTCCTCGGCCTGGACGACGTGGCCGCCGTAGCGCTCGATGCGGCCGGTGAGGTAGGTCATCACGTCCGTTGCGGGCGTGATCGGGTATCCCGCGTAGAACCGACAGCCGGCGGCGATGGCGCCCATCCCGATCGCCTCGTCGCCGTTGAGCAGGACGTAGTCCTCGTCGGTCGTCTCCAGGTCGTATTCGAAGTCGGCGTCGTACTCCTCGGCGACGTGTTGCTGGCCGGCGCGTGCGGCCTTCTTGTTGTTGTCGACGAGCTTCCGTCCCTTGTCGCCGAAGCGCTTCTCCAGCGCGGAGTCGAGGTTCTCTATCGGGAAGGCGGCGACCTCACAGGCCGCGCCGAGCGCGACGACGTTCCGCATGATCGCGCCGCCCGCCTCCTCGGCGAGCCGCTTGAGCGGGACGTCGAGCCCGATCATCTCGCCGGGGATCTCGACGTTCTGCATCGTCGTCCGCTCCCCGTCGTAGATGATCACGGAGCCCTCGTGCAGCTCGTCGAGGTTCTCCTCGATCGTCCGGGGAGTCAGCGCGATGAGCACGTCGAGTCGATCCACGACGCTCTGTACCTTGTCGACGGACGTGCGGATCTTGTACGCGGTGTATCCACCGCGGATCCGGGACGCGAAGTCCTTCGACGTGAAGACGTGTCGACCCGATCGGGAGAGCGCTTGGGCGAAGATCTTACCCGTCGAGTCGATGCCGTCGCCGGCCTCTCCGCCGACGGCCCAGTTGAAGTCCGCAGCCATGCTATCCGAGGGTTCCACCGGACCAATCAAAAGGCTTCTGGAAGGAGCGGGCGATGAATCCTTGAACGTTTAAATTAATACCCGCAAATGTTGCGTCACTTATCGGTATCATCGCAATATAGGGGAGAACTATTGATCAGACATTCGTTCCTAACGCGATTTCGACGTTCAGTTGTCGCCCGTGGTTTCGACGCACGTCGAACTCACGGGCGAGCCCCACTGAGCGGACGCCAGGGAGCGAACGTCATTGATCTCCCCCTCCGGAGCGGGTGATGCGCTCAGCGGACGTCGTCGGCGACCGAGCCGCTCGCCCGTCGCCGTCAGCGTCCGTGGCGAGCGGCGCCGGGACGGGAACACGTTAATGCGTCACGCCACAACCGGACGTATGGATGCGACAGTCACGGTGAGGGAGGTCCAGGACGTCGGCCCGGACACGTACGCGATTCGTTTCGGCACCCCCGACGGATTCGCCGCGGAACCCGGCCAGTTCGTGAAACTCGGAACGGAGATCGACGGCGAGGACATCGCCCGCTTCTACACGCTCTCGTCGCCGACGACCGACGACACCTTCGAGGTGACGGTTGGAATCGATCCCGAGGCGGGCGGAGAGTTCTCCGAGTTCCTTTCCGCCGTCGAACCCGGCGTCGAGATGTCGCTTTCGGGTCCGTTCGGCGACCAGCACTACGACGGCGAGCCCCGCGTCGTCGTCCTTGCGGGGGGTCCGGGGGTCGGCCCCGCCGTCGCCATCGCCGAGCGTGCGCTCGCGGACGGCGGCGAGGCCGCGGTCGTCTACCGTGACGACGAGCCCGCCCACGGCGAGCGGTTGGCCGCGCTCCGCGAGCGGGGCGCGACGGTCTTCCTGATCGGCGAGGGCACCGATCTGACCGCCCCCGTCTCGGACGTGTTGACCGGGGCGGACGGCGAGGGCATCTTCGTGTACGGGTTCGCCGACTTCGTTGCCGATGCGGAGGCCGCCATCGCGGCCGCGATCGGTGACGCCGACGCCGCGAAAGTCGAGAATTTCGGGTAATACGCGGCGGCCCAGGCCGCAATCGATCTCCTTAACGGCCGGAACCGGCTGGGGTCGAACGGATCGATAGTGGTGGCCGACCCGAACGGACGCGATCACCCGGATGGCAGTGACGACCCGAACGGACGCGACGACATCGACGATTCCTCCCGCGTCGTGCCCGACGAGCACGACGCGCTCGTGACGATCGCTCACGGCGCGGTCGTCACGTCGGGTGCGGTGTCCGCACAGCGCGCGCTCACGACCGCGACCGAGTTCGTTCTCACTCGTGGTCTCGGCCCGGCCACGTACGGCGTCTACGCGTACGCGTGGCGCATCACCCAGGTTCTCGTCCGGCTCGTCACTTTCGGGAGCGTTCCGGCGCTGCAGCGATACGTCCCGGC
>LFFM01000866.1_pt1 | contig 21520 bp, 25 predicted proteins | sample 643131 | NCBI WGS metagenome assembly LFFM01 (sample SAMN03777445, study PRJNA286221) | soda lake metagenome | biome: soda lake; feature: Kulunda steppe; material: water; isolation source: sample Tc-Br brine of Tanatar trona crystallizer | place: Russia: Kulunda steppe | collected 2011-07
ATAAAGTATCATCACTACCACGTCCTACATTAAAACCAGGGTGGTATTTAGTTCCACGCTGTCGAACTATAATACTACCAGCACTTACATACTGACCGTCATGACTTTTAACACCTAATCGCTTTGAAATACTATCACGGCCGTTTTTAGAACTACCTACACCTTTTTTCGTTGCAAATAGTTGTAGATTCATTTTAAACATATTTTCCACCCCCTTCAGTGGTTAAATTTATATATTGCGAATATTCTTTTTCAGTCTCTTTTAAAGCAATTGCCATTGTTTCTAAAATAGCTTTAACCTCTTTATCATCTGCTAACTTATCCAGCAATTGACAGTGAAGAAAGCCATCTTTAATCTGATACTCAAACTCCAACTCCAGATACTTTTTAAGCCCAAATAAGGCAGTCTGTACAATAGCTGAAATAGCAGCACAGACAATATCTTCTCCAGGCTGCTCTGCTTGAGCATGTCCTCTAACAGTAAAATCTATAATATTATTTTTAGCATTTCTTTTAATCTTTATCTTAATCATTATGCCTCAATCTTTTCAATCTCTACTTCTGTATACGGCTGACGATGACCAGTCTTTCTACGATAATTATTCTTCGGCTTATACTTAAAGATAACAATCTTATCTCCTTTGCCTTGCTCAACTACCTTAGCAGTTACTGCTGCATCTTCTAAAGTTGGCTGCCCAACTTTTAATCCATCATCATCAGACACAAGCTTAACTTGATCAAAAACTACCTCTTCATCTACATCATAATCAAGTTTCTCAACTTTTACTTTCTGACCTGGCTCAACTTTATATTGTTTTCCTCCAGTTTTAATTATAGCGTACATATTGACACCTCCCCTACCTTAGACTCGCCGATTACAAGGTGATCCAAATGGATGCTTCAGACCCGAATCGTGCGGTTTTAGCAGTAAGCAATAATCCACTTACGATTATAAATATTATCATATAATTAGACCACTGTCAAGCAGCACAATTTAGTTTACAGTTGATAGTTGACAGTGGTGGTTTTTACACGAAGGGGCTGATAAGCCCCGTAGGGACAGTTAAAATCAAAACCTTTAAAAGCAAAGTCAAGAACTTTCTCATTGACTAGGCTCTTAAGCTTTTAATCTTAAATACTTTTGATCTTAAATGCTTTTGATCTTAATGGTCTTGAACTTAACTGTAAACTATAAACTGTAAACTGTAAACTGATCTTACAAGTCCAACCTAGCTTTAGCCTTCTCCTTTAACACTTGTCCTACCCCTAAACAGCTAGAACACTCTTTAGTTAATTGTTTTTTTAAGCTCAGGCCTCTTTTTTCTCTGGTGATTTCAACTAAACCTAAATTCGTCATCCCTAAAACAGAACTTTTTCTACTATCTTTTGCTAACTCTTTTTTTAATATTTTTATTAATTTCTTTTGATCTTTTTTCCGTTTCATATCAATAAAATCAATCACTATAATTCCACCGATATTTCTTAACTTTAATTGCCGGATAATCTCTCTTCCTGCTTGATAATTAGTCTGATAAATCACATCAGAGAATTTCCCTTTAATTACGTTTTGACCTGTATTGACATCAACTACTGTCATTGCTTCTGTATTATCAAAAACTATATAACCACCCGAACTTAAAGAAACTTTTCTCTTTAAGGCAGTCTTTATATCATCACCTAAATCATACTCTTTAAATATAGGCTGGGCACCAGAGTAGTACTCAATCTTTTTACTTAATGTAGTATTAAAACTATCAGCAATCTCTTTTAAATGCTTATAACTCTCCTTAGAATCCACAACCACCTTAGCTAAATTTCTACCTGCCTCTTTTTTAAACACCCGTTCGATTAAGCTATCACTTTGATAAATTCTAGTTGCTCGATTGCTATTTGCTGCTTTAGCTTTTATTTGCTGCCATTTACTTGCTAAGGCTTCAAACTCCTTTTCTAATAACTTTTGTGATTTTTTTAAGGCTCTTGTGCGGATAATAACACCGAGTTCCTCATTTATTAACGGCCTTAAAATATCTTTTAAGCGTTTACGTTCTTTACGATGCTTTATTTTTTTTGAGACTCCAAGCTGTTGGCCCTGATTTGTTAAAATAAGATAATTGCCGGTTAAAGTTATATAATCAGAAACTTTTGGCTTTTTATCTGCTACTGCATCTTTTTTTATCTGCACTATAAATTTATCGCCAGTTTTAAAAAGTTCCTCTATTCTCTGCTCTTTTTTTGACTTTTTTAAATCACTAATATGTAAAAAGGCTTTACCATCTGTTCCTAAATCAATAAATGCTGCTTGAATTTCAGCTAAAATATTTTTTATCTCTCCTAGATAAACATTGTTAACTAAACTCTGATCTTCTTTGCTTTCATAAAAGAAATCAACTAGTCTATTTTCTTTAACTGCAACATAATTTTCAGATTCAAATTCAGTACTCACTATCGTTTTCACTTGCTCACCTCTCTTGCAAAATATCTCCTAAAGTAAAATCTATTCCTTCTTTAATCATCACTTTGATTAATTTATCCTCTGTTATTATACCTAATCTATTTAAATTAGAATCTAAAACATAAATAATATGAAAAGAGTCTGGAGCTAAAGCAGCTGTAACTTCTTTAATCTTTGTTTCAGATAACCCTACAAATAAACGCCCCTTTAATAATCGCTGCTTTAAAATTCTATCTTTTTTTTCTATTACTGATTGCATTACAGCATAATTAGCATTAAATTTACTCCTTACAGCGATAAAATAAATAAAAAAAGCAATAATTAATAAGGTAATATTAGCGTACTCAAAATAAATCCCAACAATAGAAATAACCCCTAAGACAAAGGCTATAATTTTACTCACCATCAAGGCTTTTTGATGGGCCAACTTCAATCCATAAACCTTGACTAATTCAGCCCGTAATATTCTTCCCCCATCAAGGGGGAAGGCTGGTAATAAATTAAATACTCCTAAAGATAAGTTCAGTTTCAACAGATAAAGTAATATTTCCTGTTCAAAATGTTGATATCTTAACAAGAGTAATAAAAGAGCTACTAGCAAAAAATTAAATAAAGGTCCTGCTATAGCTATCTTTTGCTCCTCTTTAGGCTTAAGTTGTAATAAATCTTGAAATTTAACTACACCACCAAAAGGCAATAGCTCAATCTCATAAGCTGAAACTCCAAGTTTCCAAGCCATAAAGGTATGAGCTAGCTCATGGGCCAAAACAATTATAAAAGTTAATATAGCTTTAGTAAATAACCCTGATAAAGCAAAGATAAATAGAACTAATAAAAATAATATATTAAACTTAAATTTTATCCCTTTAAATTCCATTATCACACCTGCCTCACTTAATAATTTTAATTACTGTGACAATGGAATTATTACAGTTTAACTACTTAAAATAAGATTTTTTTCTTTCTCATACTGACATTTAAAATCAAGCCAATAGCTAATATATTAGTAATTAAAGAACTACCACCATAACTTAAAAACGGCAAGGTAATCCCAGTCACTGGCATAATTCCTAGCGTCATACCTACATTTTCAAAAATATGAAAAGCAAACATTGTAATAATTCCTATTACAATTAGTACACCAAAGTAATCCTTAGCTTCATCTACCACTTTCATTGCTTGCCACAGCAATAAAAAATAGAGAATCAGGACAACTGCTACCCCAATAAAACCAAACTCTTCTCCCAAAACTGAAAAAATAAAATCAGTATGCATTTCTGGTAAGAAGTTCAGCTTATTTTGCGTCCCAGAAAAGAGACCTAGACCAAAAAAACCTCCCGAACCAATAGCAATTTTAGACTGGATTACATTATAGCCTGAGCCCAAAGGGTCTAAAGTAGGATTTACTAAGACTAATAATCTATTAAGTTGGTAAGTTTGTAAAGGAATTGGGATATCAAAATTCACATGTAGAGTAATCCAAGTAATTACAGTTGTTAAGACTGCTCCAATACTGCCAAAAAATATTTTGCTATTAGCACCAGCAACATAAATCATACCTAAAAAGATAGCTACTACAACTAAAGAAGTTCCTAAGTCATTCTGTAAAAATATTAAAGCAACTGGTAATAAAACATGCAGGCAAGGAACTAAAAGCCCAAAAATATTATCCAAATTATATTTATCATCAGCAAATAAATCGGCTAAGGTAATAATTACAGCTAGCTTAGCTAACTCTGAGGGTTGAAAAACTATTGGCCCTAAAACAAGCCAGCGTTGGCCCCCTTGAGCTGTCTCTCCAAAAATCAAAACAGAAAGTAAAATTAAAATATTACAAATATATATTATTTCAGAATAATTTCTCAAACTACGATAATCAAAAAATAACGAAACAATTAAAGCTATACTTCCCAATATAAAAGCTATAAACTGCCTAATTAAGAAGGTATTAGTCCAAGGAGAACTAGAGACATCATAAGTTGCACTTATTATAATTAGAAATCCTATTGCAACAAGTATTAAAGTAATTAGAGGAATTAGAGGATCAATATTTTTTAGTAATTTATTCATTTATAATCTCTCCCAGAGTAACAGACCAGTTTTTTTATTCCTGGTCTGTCATCTTATTATTCTTTAATCGCTTTATGGGGATATTAGCCACAAGTGCCATAGAGTTATCTTCACGTGATAATTCCATTGCTAATTCTTCTTCTTCAATCTCAAGATGTTTAGCAATAACCTCAATTATCTCTTCTTTCATCTCACATATTATTTCTGGAGAAACACCGATTCTATCATGGACCAAAATCAATCTAAGCCTTTCTTTAGCCACGTCTTTACTATTATCATCACTATTAAATAAGCTCTTCATTTTATCTAGCAATATTAATCCTCCCCGATTAGCTTAATCCTACAAACCTTTTTAATTTGTCTAAAAACTTATCCTCTAAAGAGATTAAAGGAATGCTTTCTCCTTCTAATCTTCTAGTAATATTCCAAAAAGCCTCTCCTGCCTTTGAGTCATCCCTTAAAATCGCCGGTTCACCTTTATTAGTAGAAACAATTATCTTTTCATCTTCTGGAACAATACCTAATAAATTAACAGCTAAGATTTCAATTATATCATCAATATCTATCATATCACCCTTATTCATCATATCAATTCTAACTCGATTAATAACTAAAGTAGGATTATTAACTCCTTCCGCCTCTAACATACCAATAATTCGATCGGCATCTCTAACAGCCGAAACCTCAGGAGTAGTGACTACAATAGCTGCATCAGCTCCCGCAATAGAATTTTTAAAGCCCTGCTCAATCCCAGCCGGAGAATCCACTATTACATAATCAAAATCTTTTTTTAATTCTTGGCATATTTCTTGCATTTCATCTGGACTAACTGCTGTCTTATCCCTAGTTTGAGCTGCCGGCAGCAAATAAAGACTATTTTTATATGTCTTATCTTTAATCATAGCCTGCTCTAAACGACAATTCCCCTCTACAACATCTACAATATCATAAACAATTCTATTTTCTAAGCCTAGTACTACATCTAAATTTCTCAAGCCAATATCTGCATCAATTAATACTACTTTGCAGCCTGACTTAGCTAAGCCTGTACCTAAGTTTGCTGCAGTAGTAGTCTTACCAACACCACCTTTACCCGAAGTAATTACTAAAACCTTAGCAGCCATTTAAATCCCCCTTTACTTTTTCAAATGCTCAATTATAATGTTACCATCTTTAATAGATGCTATTTCAGGAACTTCCGGAGAGTTTTCTGGCACATCAGGAGAACGACTGATATAATTAGCAATTCGTAACTGAGTTGGCTCAAGCCTAAAAGCTGATATAATAGAATCCTTTTTTCCCTGAATCCCAGCATGTCCAATCCCTCTAAAATTGCCCATAATAATAATATCACCTTTTGCCACTACCTCAGCCCCTGGATTAACATCACCTAAAACAACAATATTTCCTTCAAAATCAATTGATTGTCCAGATCTTATAGTCCCTTTAACTAGTAATGTATTATCTTCAATATCTCTTTCACTAAATTCATACTCTTTTTTAATGAACTCAACTACAGAAAGTCCTGATAAACTTCTAAAAATATTAATTAATTCTCTTTTTTGACTATCACTTAGCTCCCTTTTTCCAACATTAACTCTTACTACCATATCACTTTGAAAAAAATCATTTGCTTCTGAAAATTTCTGGCGTAATGCAGTCTTTATCTCAGCAAAATCAGCTTTTTCATCAAGTACAATAATTAATCCATCAGCATCACCTTTAAAAACAACTGCACTCTTATTCATCATACCTCCCCCTACAAAGAAATAAAATATAAACTACTCATTTTCTGGAATATATTCATCCATATCAGGTTGCTCTATATCAGATTCAATATTTTCAATATCTAATTCATAATCATCTAATAATAACTCATCCTCAATCTCTTCTACATCTTCTTCAATCTCAAAATACTCTTTTAATATACCACTCACAATAGGTAAGGTATTAGAACTCGAATCTCCATATTCTAAAAATACAACTACAGAAATTTCTGGATTATCTGCTGGAGCAAAACCTGCAAACCAACCATGATTAGGTCTTCCGCCTCCACTTTGAGCAGTACCAGTCTTTCCAGCTATTGAAATTGGAAAATCTTCAAAGGCATTTCTAGCAGTTCCATAAGTAGTTACTCCTAGCAATCCCTCTTTAATAACTTCAATAACCTCATCATCTATTTCTAGTTCATTTAATAGTTTCATTTCACTTTCTTTTTTTACTTGCCCATCCTGATTAACAATCTTATCTACTATTTGTGGTTTGTATATTTTACCTTGATTTGCTATTCCATTTATTAAGTTAGTTATTTGAATAGGAGAAGTTCGTAAATTACCTTGTCCAATTGATAGATTTATTGTATAACCAGGGAACCAAATTCTATCCTCTAAACTAGTAAAATGATTTCTTCTCCACTCCGGATCTGGAATAAGACCAGTTGTTTCATTATTTAAATCAATCCCTGATCTACTGCCTAGAGTAAATTTTCTCGCATAATCTTGGAGTAAAATTTGGTCAGTTTCATATAACTGATGACCTAACTTATAAAAAGTGGTATTATTCGACCAAGCAATCGAATCAATAAGATTGACATCTCCTTGTCCATTAGGATACCAATTTCTAAATCTTACTCCACTTAATTCATAATATCCTGGATCATAAAACTTATCATCTGCCTTTACTCCTAGCTCTTCCATAGCTGCTGCTTTAGTAACTATCTTAAATATAGATCCTGGTGGTGCACTTGTGCTAATAGCTCTATTTAATAAAGGCATATCGGTATCTGTATATAATTCATTCCATTCCTCTCCGGTCATACCAGTTAAGAACTTGCTTAAATCATAATTGGGCATACTAGCCATAGCCAATATGCTGCCATCATTAGGATCAGCTACGATTGCTGCTCCACCTTGAGGAGGACCTTTAATCTCATCATCTTCTTCAGCAACTCTTTTTAGCATTTCTAGCTCCTCTTCTAGTAACTGCTCGGTTTTTTTCTGTAGTTTATAATCAAGGTTTAAAATTAAATCATGTCCTGACTTAGGTTCTTCTAGTCCTAAAGATCTTATCTTTTGGCCCAAGTTATTTATCTCTATTATTTCATTTCCCCTAGTTCCTCTTAAATATTTTTCATAACCCTTCTCTATCCCAGTTTTGCCGATAATATCTCGAGAACTATATCCTTGCCCTTCTAAATCTTTAAGCTCATCAGCTGAAATTTCTCCTAAATACCCTAAGATATGAGAAGCCATACTATCATAAATATAGTCTCTAATTGGCATTTTGTCGATATATAATCCATCTAAATCATTTCTAATTTCTTCTAATAAAATTAACTCTTGACGGCTAATATTACTTTTAATTCTTATTATTTCGTCAGAAGAATCATTTATTCGCTCTATAATATAATCTTTTGGAATATCTAAAATATCACTTAGTTCATTAATTGTGGTTTCATTTACTTCTCTTTTTATTATTGATACAGCATGAGCTAAATTATTAGATACTATTACTTCATTATTCTTATCATATATTCTACCTCGAGGAGCTGGTATGGATATATTAGAAGTTCTATTTCGTTCTGATAGCTTTTTGTATTCATCTCCATGATAAACCTGAATATAAAAAGCTCTACCTAAAAGTATCACAAACAAAATTATAATTATAATTTTAAAGTTTAGGATTCTTTTGATATTTCTTTTATCATTTGACACTGGATTTCCTCCTACTAATAAAGAGTTCGATCAAATAAATTATTAAATATAATGGAAATACAAAGATAATATTGCTAACTAACAATGGAGATATAAGTCTGTCAAATAAAACTGTAAAAGAAAATTCAAATAGCGATTGATGTAGCAAAAGTAAAATAATAAGCTGATTAATAAAAGTTCCTACTACGACAAATACAGGAGCTATAATAAAGATATATTTATAGATATATTGATTCAAAAAACCAAATAAAAAACCAATAATTATCTTGCTAATAGCATTAACTCCAATTAACCCACCAAAAAATAGATCTTCTAACAAACCAACAATCAAAGCAACTAAAGTACCTGCTCTCTTCCCTTTATTAACTGCTGTAATTATCACTAAAATCAATAACAGATCCGGTTTAATATTATACAAAAATTCAAATCCCGAAAAGAAGCTTTGTGCGATAAATAAGACTAGGATCAATAGAGTATATAGTAAATATATCATTATTCTAACTCCTCAAAATTATCTAATTCATCTTCATCACCTGCTAAATCATCACTACTGTTCTCACGATCATAATTAATAATAACTAATACTTCTTCTAGCCTTTCTAAATCAGCAAAGGGTTGAATATAAGCTGCTTGGCTCAAACCATAATCATCTGGGAAAACTGATGTCACTCTTCCAATTGGAATCTCTTTTGGATAGTTTCTTGACAAACCAGAGGTTAGAATAATATCTCCAACTTCAATCTCAGCATCCCATTCTAAGTTATCCATTAGTAGTTGATCAGTATGAATTTGCCCCTTAATAGTTCCTATATCTCTAGATTCAGCTACTAAAGCACTTGTGACAAAGTTCATATCATTAATTAAAATAGCTTGGCTATTGTTGCGGCTTGTTCTTTGAATACTTCCAGCTAAATAGCCTTTACCAGAAACAATTGCCCCACCTTGCTCTACTCCAGTGCTTCTACCCTGGTTTATTAGTATAGTACTAGACCAATTACCTGTACTATAACCTATCACTTCAGCCCCTAATATTTCATGTGTATTCTTTTCTTCAAAGTTTAACAGCTCTCTTAACCTTTCGTTTTGAGCTATAGCAGCCTCTAATTTATTTTGGTTATACTGCAAGGTGGCAATTTCTTCTCTTAACTCTTGATTATTCTGTTTTACTTCCTGCATTTCAAAAATAACTTCTCTAACATCTCCAAAGGTATTTTGTACAGTATTGCTAACTGAGAATACTGGGCTTAAAAAATCTATAAACAGCCCTTCAATAAAATTATAATCTCTATCTGTTCCAATTAAGTTAAAGAAGCTCAGCAATAAGAATATTATCAGAGCGATCAATATAATCTTATAATTATTTTCTAAAAAATCTAACACAACTCACCACCTTGCCTATAAGTTTAATCTATTATTAATTTACTAGCTATTTTTTAAGATAACCTCTTAGGAGTTATTAGCACATTTTTTAAATCATTTAATTCTTCTAATACTTTTCCAGTTCCTTCGACTACACAATCTAAAGGATTATCTGCTAAATATACAGGCATACCTGTTTCTTTAGCAATTAGTTCATCTAAGCCTTTTAATAATGAACCTCCACCTGCCATTACAATTCCTCTATCCATAATATCGGCTGATAACTCTGGAGGAGTAACCTCAAGAGTACTCTTTACAGATCTAATTATATCATTAATCGGTTCACTTAATGCTTCCTGTATTTCTTTAGCAGTAATTTCTATAGTCTTTGGTAAACCATTAATTATATCACGACCTCTAATTTCAATAGTATCACTTTTACTGCGTGAAGAATTATCAGAAAAATAAGCTGATCCTAAGGTCATTTTTATTTCTTCAGCAGTTCTTTCACCAATCATCAAATTATAGCTATTTTTGATGAATGTTACTAGGGATTCATCCATCTCATCACCAGCTACTCTGATAGAATCTTTAGTTACAATCCCACCTAAAGAAATTACTGCTACTTCAGTTGTTCCACCACCCACATCAACTATCATATTTCCAGTAGCTTCATGAACAGGTAGATTAGCTCCTACTGCTGCTGCCATAGGTTCCTCTATTAAATAGGCTTCTCGAGCTCCAGCATGTAAAGCAGCATCAATCACAGCTCTTTTCTCAACTTCAGTAACCCCAGATGGTACACAAATTACTATCCTAGGTCGAACTAATCTCTTTCTTTTATGTGCTTTAGCAATAAAGTATCTTAACATTTTTTCTGTAACATCAAAATCAGCAATGACACCATCTCTCATCGGTCTAATAGCCATAATATTTCCAGGAGTTCTACCAATCATCTTTTTGGCCTCATCTCCTACAGCAAGAATTTCATTTTTAGATCCATTATCATTTCTAATAGCTACTACAGAAGGTTCTCTAATTAAAACCCCTTTACCTCTAATATAAACTAAAGTATTTGCCGTTCCTAAATCTATTCCCATATCTCTTGAAAAAGGTGCAGTTAAAAAATCCATTACCATTGTTGAAATCCCCTTCCACTATATAATATTTCTAATATTTTAATTTAAATAATACCTTTATTTTTTAAACTATTATAACTTTCATCTCCTACAACTAGATGATCTAAAACTTCTATCCCTACAATTTGTCCAACTTTTATCATACGTTTAGTTAATTTTATATCTTCATTACTGGGAGTTAAATCGCCACTAGGATGATTATGGGCCAAGATAATAGAAGCACTACTTTTTTTTATAGCAAATTTAAAAACTTCCCTTGGATGGACTATAGTGCTAGCTAAACTCCCTTTAAAAATATTTTTGATACTAATAATTTTATTTTTAGTATCTAAAAGAACTACATCGAATCTTTCTTGCTTAAAATGACCCATTCTAGCTATTAAAATATCTGCTACATCAGCTGGAGAATTAACTATAGCTTTTTCATCTCTAAAAGAAGCAAGCCTTCTCCCTAATTCAAATGCCGCTTTAATCTGAGTAGCTTTAGCATCTCCAATACCTTCTATCTCTTTTAGCTCTTCTATGCTATATTCATTTAAAGCTTTTAAACTTGAGGCCTGTAATAAAAGCATACTAGCTAAATCTAAAGCAGTAGCTTTTTTAGAACCAGTTCTTAACATAATAGCTAATATTTCAGCATTAGAAAGAGTATCCACTCCATATCTAATCAGCTTCTCACGTGGTCTTTCTTCATCAGCTAAATCTTTTATCGTCATAGCATTATCCATTCAGTCTAAAATCAACTCCTAACTTTTTTAGCATACTCACAAATTTGTTAATTGAGAGTCCTACCACATTATAAAAACAGCCTTCAATTCTTTTCACTAATAAAGACCCTTTAGCCTGTATACCATATCCCCCCGCCTTATCAAAAGGTTCTCCAGTTGCAATATAATCTTTAATCTCTTGTGGAGTTAATTTTTTAAAATATACTTTAGTCAGTTTAAAATCAGTAATAATTTGCTTATCTTTTATTATACTAATCCCTGTTAAAACATTGTGATAGCTATTATTTAATAATGATAACATCTCATATGCTTCAGCAAAATCTCTTGGTTTTCCTAATAGTTTCTTATCTTTTGCTACCACTGTATCCGCTCCAATTACAACCCTATCTTCTCTATGATTACTCTCTTTTATTGCTTTCGCTACATTAAATGCTTTTTGATAAGCTAAATCTTTTACTAACACTTCAGGTGATTCTTCCTCTTTTATAACTTCTTCTATTTGACTTGGAATAACTTCAAAATCTAATCCTATCATCTGTAATAATCTTTTTCTTCTAGGCGACGCAGAGGCAAGAATAAACTTAGTCATAAATTGACCTCCCAAAACATTTTCCTACATAATAATCATTTCTTTACTTTTATTTGATTTCCTGCATATTTATTAAATCAAAGCCTAAATGCTTATTTAACTCAAGCACTACTAGACCAATAAATAGTCCCGTCGGTAAAGAAAGCAATAACAAGTATGGCAAATAAAATATTAATCTCCAGTTCTCAATTAATAAAATAGCTACTGTTATTTGCCCTAAATTATGAAAAGCTGCTCCTATAACACTTATTCCTATAACGCTAAATCTAGGATAGTGAAAATAATAGATATAGCCCATTACTAAAAAACTTATTAATCCACCGACGAGACTCAAAAAGAAACCTATTGTTAAAAAAGTACCCATTAACAATGAGGCAATAATAATTCTTAATAATAACACCATTATTCCATCCTTAAAACCAAAGTATAATAATACAAATAATGTAACTATATTTGCTAAGCCTAGTTTGGCCCCTGGGATAACAAGACTCATTGGTAATAAGGCCTCAACAGCATGTAATACTATAGCTATAGCAACTAATAATGATAAGATTACTATTCTTTTAGTTTTCGACATCTCTTAAATCCTTTCCCACTAAATATTATATCAAATTTATCTAGTTTATAAACAGAATCAAATTAAAAATATAATTTAATTTACCTATTTTAAATTTTATCACTATAAAGCTATAAAAACAAGTTGATTAACTATTATCAGGCTAAAAGATATTAAATAAAAAATTAGGGTATTCTGCAATCACAGAATACCCTAATAAAATAAGTCTGATTATTTAAGAATCAACAGTCTCAAATGGTGTTTGAGTAAAAGAGCCGGTAGGACACTCTTTAACACACAGATTACATCCGATACAGGTTTCTGTATCCACCACAGGAAGTTCATCTTCCATTTCAATAGCATCTACAGGACATTTTTTAGCACAAATAGAACATCCTATACATCCTATTTCACATGCTTCTTTTACTGCTTTTCCCTTCTCAGGAGAAGTACATCTGTTAACTACATATGCATGATTAGATACATAAGTTATTAAATCACGCGGACATTCTTCTAGACAAGCTCCACATTCAGCACATTTATCAAAATCAATTTCTGGTAAATCATTTTCGTTCATTTCTATTGCATCAAACTCACATGATTCTTTACAATCCCCAAAACCAAGGCAACCAAAAGAGCATGATTTGAAATTAGTACTCAACTCCGCTGCTTGGCAAGAAGGAATACCTTGATAATTAGCTAAACTATATGTCTCTTTTTTACCACCTTGACAAAGGACATCAGCACCAAAACATTCATCACTACCACATGCAGCTGTAACTCCCATTATTTGTGCTATTTGGTCTGCCACCTCTTGTCCACCAACCGGGCATCCATCAATATCTGTTCTTTCTTCAGTTGCAATTGCTCCTGCAAAAGATTCACAGCTTGCTGCACCACAAGCACCACAGTTTACCCCTGGTAATACTTCTACAATCTCAGCCTTCTTAGGGTCTTCTTCTACTGCAAATTTCTTTGAAGCATATGCTAATCCAGTAGCAAACACTGCACCTAGAAATCCTAAACCCAATGCTGCCTTTATAAATAAAGTAATATCCATCTATTTTTACCTCCTAATTTACATTGCTAAGCCAGAAAAGGTTAAAGCCATAATCCCAGCAATTAATAAAGTAATTGGTGCACCTTGTAAAGGTTTTGGAACATCACCATACTGTAACTTTTCTCTAATTCCTGCCATAAGCACAATTGCTAAAGTAAATCCTGCTCCTGCTCCTAAACCAAACACAGCACTTTCAATTAAATTATATCCTTCCATAGAAATCATAATTGCTAAACCTAAAATCGCACAATTTGTTGTAATCAATGGTAAGAAAATACCTAAAGCCTTATACAATGAAGGACTTATTTTCTTTACAAAAATTTCTGTTAATTGTACAAAAGAAGATATAACCAAAATAAAGGCAATATATCTTAAATACTCAATTCCTAACGGTAATAAAATAAAATGTTCTACTGCCCAAACAACAATAGCAGATGTAGTCATTACAAAAGTAGTTGCTAACCCCATACTAAACGCAGTCGGAACCTCTTTAGACACGCCTAAAAATGGACAAATGCCTAAAAACTGGGTTAAAATAAAGTTATTAGTTAGGGCTGTAGCCATGAATAATACTGTTAAATTACTGATACCTTCCATCGTTTCTCCTCCTTAAAATATATTAAGCGCTCTCTTGTTCGCTTTGCTTTACTGAAGAACCACTAAATAATCCTTTAAAGCTGAATGAACTATCATTTATAACATTAAAAATAGCTACCATAAAGCCTAAAGTTAAAAATGCACCTGCTGGTAAACTAGCCACACCTAATGTGTTAAACCAATCTCCCATGACTTCAATCTTAAAATCTGAGCCTCTAAATAAGGTTCCAAAGCCAAGAATTTCACGTGCAGCACCTAATATAGTTAACGACCAAGTAAAACCTACTCCCATACCTATAGCATCTACCATTGCTCGTGGGACTGATACCCTCGATGCAAATGACTCAGAACGTCCCAAAATTAGACAGTTTACAATGATTAGTGGGATAAATAAAGCTATTGATGCAGCAATATCTGGAAAATAAGCCCTAGAAACAAGATCAACAATTGTTACAAAAGTTGCAATAACTACAATAAAACTTGGAATTCTAACTTCATCAGGTATAATATTTTTTAACAAAGAGTTTACAATACCTCCACCTAATAACACAAAGCTGGTTGCAAGACCCATAAATAAGCCAGTTGTTGCTGTACTAGTAACAGCTAGAACTGGACACATACCTAAAAGCATTACAAAGACCGGATTCTCTTTCCATAACCCTTTAGTAAAATCTTGAGCTGACATTTCCAACTTACTCACCTCCACCATAATATTCTTCTACTCTATCAATTTGATTTCTAACAATTTTATAGACAGTTCCACTAGAAGCAGTTGCTCCAGTAATTAGATTAATCTCTTCACTTTCATCTTCTAGATACGTTGCACTACTTACTTTATCTAAATCAACATTTATACCAGAAAAGCTAGCACCTTCAAATTGATCTTTGAAATTATCCTCTTCTATTTGATCACCGATACCTGCAGTCTCTTGCTGAGATAAGATTTCAATGCCAACTATCTCACTTTCTTCAACATTTAAACCAACTGCTAACTCAATATAATCTTCATATCCTTGAGCTCTACAAATTGATACTACTCCTATCTGATTCTCGTCTTCATCAAAAACTTCAAATAAATCAGCTTCAACTTCTTCATAATCTGACTCATCACCAAAGATAGCATGTACAGGGTCAACCTCTTCAACTAATCCTAAAGCCTGCTCTGCTTCGTCAATAGCACCTTGTGCTGCAGCCATTACAGCATTACTAGAAACCGTAGCTCCACTTATGATATCAATTTCAATTTCAGAAAAAGGCATTCCTCTAAATTGAGCTTGAAAATCCTCCTCTTCTATTCTAGCTCCTAAGCCCGGAGTTTCAGAATGAGATAAAATATCAACTGCTAAAATCTCCTCATTATCAAAATCTAGACCAACCATTACTTCTACATCTCCTTCATAACCACGAACCTTCTGACTTAAAGCAGTTCCTATAATTTCGCCTGATTCATCTAAACCTCTGTATAATTCAACGCCCTCTTTTTCTTCAATTTCAAAATCTACTGCTCCTTCTATTACAGCAAGCACAGCCTCTTTAGCTTCTGCTTCAGCATGCTCTGCAATTATTGGTGCAGTTAGTTCATTAACAAAAGTTAATGTAACTGCTGATACCATTGTGATTACTACTAAAACTATAACTAAACGTGGTTCTATTTTGTTATCCATTAGCTTTCACCTCTCCATAAACTCTTGGTAAGGTATACTGGTCGATGATTGGAACACAGGTATTCATTAATAAGATAGAGAATAAAACTCCACCTGGATAGGTTCCATAAATTCTAATGATAACCGTTAATAATCCACAGCCTATTGCAAAAATCCATCTCCCTTTTGCTGTTACTGGGCTTGTCACCATATCACTAGCCATAAAGAAAGCACCTAACATAAGTCCACCAGCAAATAAGTGACCTAAAGGATCATATGGGCCAACAAAAGTAGTCAATATAGCTACAGTACCTAAGTATCCAGTCGGTATTCTCCAATCGACATAACCTTTATAAACTAAATAAAGACCACCTAACATGATAGCTAAAGCAGAAGTCTCACCTAATGAACCTCCAATTCTACCCATAAATAGATTAATAGTCTCTACATCTCCACCTGATAATGGAGTTGCAGAAGAAACCGTATCAACAATACCTAAAGAGCTTTGAAGCTGTTGCATAGGACCTGCTAATGCTTCAGGCACTGCAAAAGGTGCTGTCCATTCTGTCATAGCACCTGCATAAGATAAAGACAGAAAAGCTCTACCAATTAAAGCAGGATTAAAGATATTATGACCTAATCCTCCAAAGACATGTTTTCCTAATACAATAGCAACTACACTACCTAAAATAGCCATCCAAAGTGGTAGCTCTGGCGGCAAAGTCATAGCTAGCAATAAACCCGTTAACAAAGCACTACCATCAGTTATCGTAATCTTTATTCCCCTAATTTTTTGACAGACTACCTCTGTTAAAACAGCAGTTATCCCACAGACACCCAATAAATTGACAGCATGAATATCAAAAAAATATACAGCTGCTAACATAGCTGGTATCAAAGCAAGAATAACTTGATACATAATATTAGCTGTACTTTCACTGCTTTTAACATGTGGACCTGACGAGACAGCTAAATCTAACGATTTTTCCATTATACAACCTCCTAATTATTCATTTTCTCTTTTCATTGCTGTAACTTCTTGCTTGCCTAGTTTAATCCAATCTAACAACTCAATCTTTGCTGGACATGTATAAGTACAGCAACCACACTCGATACAGTCTAATACATTATAATTATCAAGTTCTTCAGCCATTTTCTTTTGGGCCAAATCACTTAAAGTCGTCGGCATCAAACGAGCTGGACAATGATCTACACATTTAGCACATCTAATACAAGGGCCAGCTTCGTAATCACTGACTTGATCTTTAGTTAAAGCAATAATTCCTGATGTCCCTTTCAAAACTGGACTATCTAAATTCTTTTCAGCTTTCCCAGTCATTGGACCACCTTGAACTATCTTGCCTGGCTCTTCACTAAATCCACCAGCCTTTTCAATTAGCTCTTTAATTGATGTTCCAACAGGTACAATATAATTACCAGGATTTTTAATTGCCTGACCAGTAACTGTTACACCTCTTTGATAAAGTGGCTTTCCATCTTTAACTGCTTCTTTAATTGCTAAAGCTGTTCCAATATTATTAACGACTACTCCAATATCTAGTGGAAGGCCACCCGAAGGAACTTCTTTATCTAAAATCGCTTGAATCATCTGTTTCTCTCCACCCTGTGGATACATAACTTCCAAAGGTGCAACTTCTATATTACTTTCATCTGCTACTACTTCTTCCATCTTAGCAATAGCATCCGGCTTATTTAACTCAATACCAATATAAGCCTTATTAGCATCAGTCATCTTCATGATTGCTTTTAAACCATACACAACTTCCTCTGCCTGTTCAACCATCATTCGATGATCAATAGTTAAATATGGTTCACATTCTGCTCCATTTAAAATAATAGTCTCAACCTCTTTGTCATCTGGAATAGACATTTTTACATTAGTTGGAAATGTTGCTCCACCTAAGCCTACTATCCCTGCCTCTTCAACGATTTGCACTAACTCCTCAACACTGAATTCAGTGTAATCTTTAGCTGAATCTAATTTTTCAACCTGATTACTACCATCATTTTTAATTCTAATCGCCTGACCAGCTTCAGTCTCACAAATCTCAATAACCTCACCAGCAATACTAGAATGGATATTAGCTGAAATAAAACCAGCCTTTTCAGCAATTTTTTGCCCCACCTTAACCTTATCTCCTACCTCAACAATTGTTTTAGCTGGTGCTCCAATATGTTGAGCAACAGGAATTAAGACCTCGTCAGGTTGTCCAAAAGATTCAATCTCTTTAGCATTTGCTAATTCTTTGTAACCATGAGGATGAACCCCTTTTTTAATCTTTTTGGCTTCCATTACTCATCTTCACCCCTTTGTGAAATATTTATTTTATTATAAAACTCATCAACTTTATAACCTTTTTCACATATTAATATATAATTTTAAACCCAATAAGTCAAGCTTATTCGACTAATATTACTATATTAAATCTAATTTTCGCTATAATAATTTAATTTTCTGTCGATTATTCTCCTTTAGGGCAGTAAGTAACCCTTTCAAATCTTTACTTTCTAATTTGAGCTCCATTTTCGCTACTATATCAGGTAAATAATGGGCATCACTATTACTGATAATTGCATAACCTGGGCCAACCTTTCTCCTAACTTCAGCTAAATTATTCCTATCAGCAATCTCTACAGCAAAAATATCCAAGTCTGGTGGTATAAAACCTAAATTGCTTAAGATTCCATTTGCACTCCGATCAATATGAGCTGGAATTACAATCCCACCTAATCTAGTCACTTCTTTTACTATTTCTTCTAGATTTAACTCTAAAGCCATAGCTAACATTTGAGTCTCGCGAGCAATAAAGTCATCACTTTTATCAGTTATCAACTGTGGGCCAAAGTAGTCTTCATCATTCTCTAAATCAGGTAAATACTGATCAATAATATCCTGCCAACTTAAGATACTAGCCAAGCTAGGAAATAAAGATAGTAGATGAACCTCCTCTTTACTCTCTACTTCCATAGCTGGGATAACTGTCAGATCATAATCAGCACTCAACTTTAATGCAACCTCAATATTTTTAGCTGAATTATGATCAGCAATTGCAATCATATCTAAACCATTTGCAACTGCTTTTTCGATAATATTTTTAGGTGTCATTAAAATATCTGCACAAGGAGATAATACAGTATGGATATGCAAATTAGCAATAACAGAGTCCATTCTACTTAAGCCCTAATTCAAAAAGCTTGCCTGCTAATTGATAAGCTGACAGACTACTTCTTAAAATATTTATCCCTTCAGACTCTGCCTTGTTTATTGTATTCTCCTCCACATCAAAATCTTCTACAATTAAAATAGCAGAAACATCAGCTAATGATCCAACAGCTACAATGTTTTGATGTCCTTGTAAAGTTAACCAAATATCATTCTTCTTGGCCCGAGCCATTACATTACTTAATAAATCACATGCATATCCTCCTTCAACCTTCCTATTTAAATTACTATCAACTACAACTTCTAAATCCAACTCGTTAACTATTTTTTTAACTTTCATTCTCTTCATCCTTTCTAGTTTTTGATCTGATAATTGGTGGTATTTCATGGGCTAATCTAGCCATCTCATCAGCAAGATCAGCAACTTCTTGTCGTAAAATAAAGATACAATCATACTTATTTGCTAAATCATTGACAATATCTTCAGCCAATGTTTGACAATCAGGTGCTCCACAAGCAGCACAATCAAGTTTGGGTAATGAATCTAAGACTTCTTCCATTTTATTTAATTTATTCATAGCTATTAAAATATCATTATCTAATGGATTCACAACATTCTCTTTAAATTCTAAAGAAGTAACGATTTGTTCTTTACTATAAGGTATTTTTATATTCTTTTTTCTATCTTTAAATATATTTTTGTAATTAAATTTAGCTAAATGAGGGTTTTTTACATTTAATACACCAGCAAAGCATCCTGTATCACAAGCTGAAAGATTAAATGCCTTTACTGTAGATAAGTTTTCTCGTGATAGCTCTTCTAAAACCGAATTTACGCTTTTTAGCCCTGTTACATTAATTGATTGCTCCACTTTAATATCTTGATTATGATACAAATAAGGTTTCTCTCTAGGCTTTAACTGAGAAAAATTATCTAAATCTTTAATCTCTTTTACTTCATCTAATAATTTACAATAGATATCATTAACTGCAATTGCTCCATCAACACTACTTTCTTCTATCCCTAAAGGATTATCAACAGCAGTTAATTTAGCTGGACAAGCAGTAATTAAAAAGATTCCAATCTCTTTAGCAGCTAAATTATTTTCTGCCGCTAATTCATCTTTTATCTTAGTAGCTAGTATTTCCTCTGGTGGCTTAAAGGGTAATAAGTAATCCAATAATTCTGGGTATAGAAGTTTAATTAATCTTGTTACTGCTTGACATGAAGAAGATATAACAGGCTCTTGTTGCTCATTAATATATTCAGCTTTCGCTTCGGCTAAGATATTTTTTCCTTCTGAAATATTACGCAATGATTTAAAACCTATTTCTTTTAGTGCAATAGCCACCTTTTCAGGCTTAATATCATACTCAAATTGACCATAAAAACTACCTGGTATCAAGGCGATAGGGTATTTATAATCATTTATTTCAGCTAATCTACCACCTTTAGCATACTTAGCATGATAACCACAGATTCTGATACACTCACCACAATCGATACAATATTCATCTTTAATTTTAGCTTTTCCATTATGCACTCTAATAGCTTTAGTAGGACAGCTTTTGACACAGTGAGTACAGCCAACACAACTTTTCCCCTGTAATAAAATTGAATGAGGTTTATTCACTAAAAATCACCACTTTTAATTAAAATATATATCAACTTCAATCTTCGTTCCCACTCCAAGCTCTGATGTTACATTAAGCTCATCAGAATAACGCTCTATATTACAAAGTCCCATACCAGCACCAAATCCCAATTCCCTAATCGACTCATCCGCTGTAGAATAACCAGGCTTAAAAGCCTGTTCAATATCCTCAATCCCTGGACCATCATCCTTAGCTATAATCTTTATTTTTTCTGAATCAACTTTAGCTTTTAAATTACCACCTTCAGAGTGAATTATAATATTCATCTCAAGCTCATAAGTAGTAATTGAGATTTTTCTGATTGCTTTAGTTGGGATACCTAATTTTTGTAAGATCCCTTTCAACTTACTTGACGCTTCTCCACCGCGACTGAAATCGCCACGCTCAATTTCGCAGTCTAATACTATTTGTGATTTTTGGGCAGTCATAACTAATACCCCCTTCTCTCTATACTTTTCTACTCTATTCTCGATAATTTTTCTGGCTTTAATCCAGCTTCATATAATAAACCACATGATTCATAAAGCGGCTTGTCCGTAACCAAAATTGGTATCTCTTTCTCTTTAGCTAACTTGATAGTCTCTTTAGGAGGAATTTTTCCTCTTACAAAAACAACCATTACTAAGTCTATCATCTCGGCAGTTCTAATCACTTGTGGATTAGTTAAACCTGTTAATAAAGCACTCTTCTCCTTAGAAAAAGCAAGTACATCACTCATTAAATCAGCCCCACAGACAGTTAAGATTTCTATTTTTTTTCTTGGTTCAACTAATG
>LFFM01000867.1_pt1 | contig 21518 bp, 16 predicted proteins | sample 643131 | NCBI WGS metagenome assembly LFFM01 (sample SAMN03777445, study PRJNA286221) | soda lake metagenome | biome: soda lake; feature: Kulunda steppe; material: water; isolation source: sample Tc-Br brine of Tanatar trona crystallizer | place: Russia: Kulunda steppe | collected 2011-07
GCGACGTCCTGGAAATAGATCGGAAAGATGGCGACGACGATGACGGCGTAAAAGCCGGTGATCGCCCAGTCGTACATCGCCCAGGCCCGGAGTTCCGGTCGGTGAAGGCCAAGTTTTTCGAGCAGTCGTTCGAATTGTGGAGAGGAAAACATCAAGACCCAGCGCAGACAGGGTTACAGACTACGGGGACGCAAGACCTGAACGAGTTCGAATTGGCCGGCCCCGGCGGCATCCGGCCAGTCGTCGCCGGTGCCGTGGAGCAGTGCGGCGTTGGCGGTCATCATACGCTCCTGGCGACCAGAAAAATAGGAGACCGCCGATTGCCATCCGGGATTGTGGCCCAGCAACAGGACGTCGGTGATATCATCGGATGTGGTGGCCAGTGCGTCTTCGATGGCGTCTACGCCGGCCAGATACAGCGATTCTATGAATTCGGCGGGGGGAGCGGGGTCGAAGGCCGGCGCCATGGCCTCCCAGGTCTGGCGGGTTCGCGTCGCATCGCTGCTCAGCACCCGTTGCGGAATCCAACCGACCTCCACCAGACGCTCGGCGATTTCTTCGGCCTCCCGCCGCCCCTTGTCGCTGATCGGACGCCCGTGGTCGGACTCGCCGCGGGGGCTTGAGGCATGACGCATCACGATCAGTCGGCGTTCCATGGGAGCACTCGTCAGTGGTGGACTTGTATGTCAGATGGTCCGATCCCAGCACATTGTGCACTTTGCTGTCAACGCGACGAGTAGCAGACAAAGCTTGTTCACCACCGACACAGGAGCAGATGGGGTCGAAAACCGGCGTAAGGGAAGGCCCCGGTAAGCCTTGTGCTACCGGGGAAAAAGCCTTGTGAGCTAAGGACAAGGCTCGCTCACCACCGACCCAGAGTCGAATAAATAGAGTCTGGCGGAACACGGGGCCGATGTGCCATGTTCTGTGGTCGAGACAACTGCCGCGTTGAGCAAAGAGGACAATAGGCCATGGATCTCGAACGATTCGACAAGATGCTGCGCATTCGCACCGTGCTGAGTGCTGTTGTGTACACCATATTTCTGGGCGTCGGACTCCACGGCGTGCTGACCGGGTGGCATTTCGACAATCCCACTCCGGCCGTAGCGCTTCTTCTGGTTGGTTTTTTTGCCTGGCCTCGCCGGGCTCATCCCAAAGACTGGGAGCCCGATAAGCCGGAGTCGACGGCCGGTCGTCAGCAGCTTCGAGCTCGCGGAATCTTGCAGCGGCGATTGAATCGAGTCCGAATGTACTACTTTTTTGCCGCCGCATTCGTGCTGGCCTTGTTGCCTCATTTGCTCGGCGAATCGGTGTTTGAGGTCGTTGGGAGCGCCGGTTTATTTGGATAATCGGACGATTGGAAATTGTACCATTTGCAGGGGATGGATCGGTGATGGAGCGAACGTGGATGTATGTGACGGCATTGATCGGGCTGGTCGCCATCGGCGGCTGTGCGGCGTCGTCACAGTCGGAAACCGATGATGAGGTCGGCCTGTCGGATTGTGTCAGCGAGGAGGGTCAGCGGTTGTTGACGTTTTGCGCCTCGCCGCAGGCGGCGACACTCGCCGAGCGCCAGCATACGATGGCCGTTGCCGATGGTCCCGATGAGCGCGCAACCGATATGGTGTCGCTTCCCGTCGACGGAGCGCCGGTGCGAGGTGAGCGCGACGCGCCGATTACGTTACATCTATTTTCCGATCTGAATTGTCGGGAGTGCCGAAGTGTGTACGAACGCCTGGCCGCCGAGGTCGACCACCGCCCCGGTCAGATGCGGCTCGTATTTCGCCACGTACCGCGCGACAGTGACGCAGAGCAGACCGCCAGAGCGGCGATTGCGGCCGGCGAGCAGGGCAAGTTTTTTGAATTCGTCGATGCATTGTATGCCGACGATGACATTGCCGGCCGGGGCCAGTGGCCGGAGGTCGCCGAGTTGGCGGGGCTCGATGTCGAGGCCTGGCAGCAGGACCGCCGGATGCCGACCATCGACGCCGTCCTCGAGGGCGATGGCATTCAGGCTGACAATGCGGGACTTGTCGATTCGCCGACGTTTTTCGTCAATGGCATTCGCCACAGCGGTAGCGCCGCGCTGCAGGACCTCGACGAGGTTATCGATGCCGAAATCGAAGATGTGGAGGCCATGCAAGAGGCCGGGTTGTCGGGAGCCGACATCAGTTGGCGGCGGATCATGCAAAATCACGAACCCATCGACTGGGAGGACGTCGACGAAGGTCGCCAACAGCTCCAGCAGGAGCTCCCGGTAGCCCACATACCGATCGGAAATTCCCCGCAACAGGGAGCGTCGCCTGAAGACAGCCTATTGACGGCTGTCGTCTTTGCCGATTTTAGCTGTCAGTACAGCGCGGAGTCGGCCGAAGTCTGGGCTCAACTGGTGGAGACCTACGAAGATCACGGATTGCGCCTGGTCTTCAAGCACTTTCCGCTGTCCACAGCCGAGGGGGCGGATACAGCGGCGGCAGCCAGCGTTGTGGCTCAACAAGGCGGAGTGTTCTGGGATTTTCACGACGCTCTATTTTTTGAGGACGTCGACTTTGGCATCGGGCGCTTGGAGTCGACGCTTCGACGACTGGGCTGGAGTGGCGACGACGTTCGAGGACTGGTGGAAGGCGACGAGGTGCGCGGAGTGGTCGGCGATGACCGCCGGCGCGGCGAGGAGGCCGGCGTCGAGGGGACACCGACGGTCTTTATCAACGGAATTCGCCTCGAGGGGGTGTGGACGGCCGACGAATTGGCGCCACTGGTGGAAGACCAGCTCGAACTCGGGGCGTCGATTCGGGAGTTGACCGGAAACGACGGCGACGCGCTGTATCGCGACATCGTGGAGGCCAATCGCGGTCAATAACTGACCGTCATGATCGCCTCAAAACTCGCTGCCGGCGTCGGTGCCGTCGATGATCGTCAGCAGTCGGTAGATCGACAGGTCGACCTGGAGTTCTTCTTGCAATTCGGCGAGTCGGGCGATCTGGAGTTGGTCGCGGGCGTTGATGACGTCGAGCTGGGAGGAGACGCCGTGTCGAAACGAGGCGTCGGCCTGGTCGAGATTGCGTTCGGCGAGTTCGACTTCGGTGCGCGCACTGTCGCGTTGGGTGCGGGCGGCCTCGACGTCGGCGATGGCCTGTTCGATCTCGGAGCTCAATTCGTGGCGGGTCTGACGGGATTGAATGTCGGTGGCCACGGCCTGGGCGCGTGCCTGGTCGAGTTCCCCCTCTCGGATGCCGCCGTCCCACAGGACCCATTCGGCGCCAAAGGTCAGCATCCACTGCGCTTCTCCCGGTTGAAATTCGGTGCCCCGGGAGCCGCCGTAGGTAAAGGTCGCCGACAGCGATGGAAGATACTGGGTAAAGACCTCGCGTACCGCCCATGTCGAAATGTCTTCGTTGAGGCGGTCGGCTTCAAAGACGGCGCGCTGTTCTTCGGCGCGGTCGATCAACTGCTGTTCGCCATCGAGTTCGGCGGTCGGTACGTCGGGGCGGGCCGGGCGGTCGATATCGAAGTCGGCGTCGATCTGGAGAAGTTCGGCAAACGCTTTGCGGGCTTCAATAAACTGGAGTCGAGCATTTTCGAGTTCTCGCCGATTCTGGTGAAGTTCGAGCTCGGCGCGGGTGACTTCGAATTCGGTGGCCGTGCCGGCATCGAATTGGGACTGAAGCGAGTCGTACATCGTCTGGGCGGAGTCGACCTGCTGGGCACTGAGGTCGACGGTACGCCGGACGACCAGAAGGTTGTAGTACGACTGGATGACGGCCTCGTCGAGGGCTTCGCGCGTCATCTCCACTTCGGTGTGGGCCAATTGGCGCTGGGCGTAGGCCTGATTGATCATCGGCCAGGCCCGAAAATTTAGCGACAGATTGGCGCTGAGACTCCAGCGATAGTCGGTGCGGGGTTGGACGACGACCTCCTGGTCTCCCATGTCGTCCATGCCCGGGGGCAACTGGTCTTCGTCGACTCCGAAATCGGCGGTGCGCTCTTCCTGATTGATCGTGTAGTCGCCGCTGGCCGAAAAGGTGGGCAATACGGCGCCGTAGGCCTGGCGGATGGTGCCGTCGGCGACATCGATCTGGGTCTTGGCGAGCTGGACATCGAAGTGGTCGTCGTAGACGAAGCCACGGGCTTCGGCGAGGCTGAGTGTGCGCTCGACGTCGATGTCGACGTCGCTTTCGGCGTCCAATTCGGCGATGTCGTCGAGGTCGCGACGGGGCAATTCGTCGGGGTGGTCGAGCAACTCGTCGAGTTCGCCATCGACTTCTCCCACATCCTGAGCCTGCGGCTGGGGAACTGTTTCGTCGTCGACCTGGGCCTGGGCGATGGCGGGCACGACCATCACCGCCAGTGTGATAATGAGTCCGGCCGTCGAGATGCGGCGAATGATCTTCTGGCCAAATTGCGAGATGTCATCGAGAAGCGAATACATCACGGGAACCACAATCAAGGTCAAAATGGTCGCCGCCAGCAATCCGAAGACCACGGCATTGGCCATCGGTCCCCACATCTCGACCGATGTTCCACCCATCGAGATTTCGGCGTTGACGAAGTCGAGACTGATGCCGAGTACGATGGGCGTCAGGCCCAGCATGGTGGTGATCGCCGTCAGGGCCACCGGGCGAAACCGCACCAGTCCCCCGGTGACCAGCGCTTCGCGCCGGCTGTAGCCGCGCTCTCGAAGCTGATTGATGTAGTCGATGAGCACAATGGAGTTATTGACCACCACACCGCTGAGGCTGATGATGCCGATGCCGGTCATGATCACGCCGAAGGGCATCCCCGTTAAGATCAGACTCCACAGCACTCCGATAAGACTGAGGGTGACGCTGATCAAGATGAGAAAGGGCTGGACGATGGAGTTGAATTCGGTCACCAGAATGATGGCGATCAAAAAGATGGCCGCCAGCAGTGCCCGGGTCAGAAAGTCGGTGGCGTCCTCCATATCTTCCTGTTCGCCGCCGTAACTGAGTTCGTAGCCCGCCGGCAGGTCCAGATCTGCCAATTCGCGCTGGACCTCTTCCAGAAGCACCGGGGCCAGATAGCCCTCCTCGACATTGCCGGAGACGGTGACGACCCGTTCCTGGGCTTTGCGTCGAATGGAACCACTTCCGCCTTTGACGTCGACATCGGCGACTTCCTCGAGCGGAATGTGGACGCCCTGGTTGTTGACGACGGTCAACTGGCGGATGTCGGCCGGCGACTCCCGGCTCTCTTCTTGGAGGCGGACGACGATGTCGTATTCGTCTTCATCTTCGCGAAAGACGCTGGTCTCGGTGCCGGCAATGGCGGTGCGCACGGTATTGGCCACGGCATTGGTACTGAGGCCGGCCATCGTCGCTCGTTGGCGGTCGATGTCGACGTGAATCTCCGGTCGAGTCAACTCCAGGTCGTCGCTGAGGTCGGTGACGCCGGGAATCGTCCGGATTTGCTGGCGAATCGATTGCGAGACCTCGGAGAGCGTCTCCAGATCGTCGCCGGCGACCTCAATGGAGATCGGATCGCCGGTGGGTGGCCCCATATCCTGTTGGTCGAGGATCACCTCCGTGCCGGGGATGCGGCTGTAGACCTCGCGCAGCCGGTCCATAAAGGCCCGGGGCGACGATGTCTGCTCTTCGAGCGGTTTGAGTTCGACGGTGATCTGACCGTAGTGAGCGGCCTGGCCGCCCCCTCCGATTTGACCGCCGCCCTGGGTGCCCGTATCGGTGATCCAGGCCGTGACCAGATCGGTTTCGTCGCCGATCGGTTCCTGCATATTCATCAGGACCTGGTCGGTATAATCGAGATTGGTGCCGTCGGGCATCGTCAACTGGACGGTGAATTGTTCGGGGGTATTCTCGGGGAAAAACTCGACGCCGTGGTTGAGGTTGCCGTAGGCTATGAGGGTGGCGACGAGGGCAATGACGGTGATGCCGGTGACCACAATGCGTCGGTTTAGACACCAGACGAGCATCGCCCGGTAGATGCGGTAGATTCTCAGATCGGGGACCGACTCATCTTCCAATTCGATGTCGTCGTCGACGTCCATCAAGGTCGCGCACAGCGTGGGATTGATGACCAGGGCCACAAAGAGGGAGCTGAGGAGGGTGATGACCACCGTCAGCGGAAGATAGCCCATAAATTCGCCCATCGTCCCCGGCCAAAAGAGCATCGGGAAGAAGGCGGCCACTGTCGTAAAGGTGGCGGCGATAATGGCCCAGCCGACCTCGGTGGTCCCCTGGATGGCCGATTCGCGAAGGTCTTTGCCGGTGGTCGCAAAGCGGTAGATATTTTCGACGACCACCACGGCGTTGTCGACGAGCATCCCCAGCGACAACAGCAGTGCAAAGAGCACCACCATATTGAGGGTTACGCCCATAAACGACAGGATCAATATCGACAGCAGCATGCTCAGCGGCACGGAGACGGCCACAAATAGGGCGTTGCGGACGCCGCCCATAAACAGAAACAGGACCAGAAAGACCAGGATCATCCCGGTCAACAGGTTATTTTCCAGATCGTGGACAATGGACTCGATCTGGGTCGACATGTCGTTGACGATGGTGATTTCGACCTGGTCGCCGGCCCGCTTTTCGTATTCGGCGATGATCTCTTTGGTGTCTTCGGCGACGTCGATGATATTGTCGCCGGCGCGTTTGACGACGGCCATCGAGATATTGGGCTGGGTCCGCGGGGTGCGGGTGCCGTCGTCGGATTCCTCCCAGGTGGTGAGTCGACTGTAGGTGTCGCGCTCCTCGAAGGTGTCCTCGACGTCGGCCACATCGCGAAGGTGCACCGGCTCGCCGTCGACTTCGGCGACGATGATATGGCGCAGGGGATCGATGTCGGCGAATTCACCGGCGACGCGGACGATGTAATTCATGGAGCCGACATCGATGGAGCCGCCGGGCAGATTGACGTTTTCGGTCTGGATGGCGTCGATGACCTGATTGGCCGACACGTGGTGGTGGCGCAGTTTTTCGGGGTGGAGTTGGACCTCGATTTCGCGCTCGATGCCGCCGGCGATATTGGCCTCCAGCACCGCCGACTGGGACTCGATGTCGTCCTCCATCTCCTCGGCGAGTTGCTGGAGGCGCAGCGAGTCCATGTCGCCGGAGATATTGGCCACCAGCACCGGCCAGTCGCTGGCGTTGATCTCGATGATCTCCGGGTCTTCGGCGTCGGAGGGGAGATCGGGTTCGACGCGGTCGACGTCGCTTCGGACCCGCTGGAGGGCGTCTTCGATTTCGACGTCCGGATCAAACTCCAGCGTGATCAGCGAGACCCCTTCGGCGGAGGTGGAGGTCATCTCCTCGAGGTCGCGAAGGCCCTGGAATTCGCGCTCCATCGGCTGGGTGACCAGCGTCTCCATATCGGCCGGTGAGACACCGAAATAGGGAGTGGAGACAATGACCATCGGAATGGCCACATCGGGCGCTGCTTCCCGGGGCATCTCCTGGTAGGCGAAGAATCCGCCAAATAAAATGGCGATGATCAGTACGTAGACACTGACCGCGTGGTCGATGGAAAACTCTGTCAACTTCACGTGTCGTCCTCCAACTCATCCTGACGGATCTCGTCGATGACTTCGACGCGGGCATCGCCGAGGAGCCCGCGGTGGCCGCGCAGTATCAGTCGTTCTCCGACGTCGAGTCCCGACAACACGACAATGTCGTCACGGCTTCCGGGGCCGGTCTCAATGGAGCGGGTCTCGGCATTGCCGACATCGCCATCGCCGCTTATGACCATGACTTCCCGGCCGTCGTAGCCCTCGAGGATACTGTCGCGAGGGATGACGATGGCGTCTTGGTAGTGATGGCGCTGAAAATGGGTGCGGGCGCGCATGCCGGGTCGGATGGCCAGGTCCGCATTATCGATGTGGAGCTCGGCGGTGTAGGTGCGCGTCGACTCCGTGGGCCGAAGGGCCACCCGGTCGACGGAGGCCGTCCAGGTGTCGTCCAGGGCCGGAATATCGACATTGAGTTCGGTGTCTTCGTCGACGTCGACATAGCGCAATTCCGATTCCGGGACCTGGGCGTAGATGACGATCGTGTCGTAGTCGACAATCTCCACAAGCGGGGTGCCGGTATTGGCGAATTCACCGCCGTCGGCCATCCGGGTTGCGACCCTACCGTCGATGGGGCTGCGCAGAGTGCTGCGGCCGATGGTGACCTGCGACTGGCGCAGATTGTCGCGGGCGCTATCCAGTTCGGTGCGCGCATTATCGACCTGCTGCTCGGTGGCCAGGCCCTCGTCGCGAAGGCGCTCCAGGCGATCTAATTCGCGTTCGGCGGCCGTCACCTGGGTCTCTAAGGCATCCTGGCCGGCCTCATCGGCTTCGGTGTCGATGCGAAATAGGGGGTCGCCCTGACGGACCAGGTCTCCCTCTTCGACGTAGGCCTCTTTGATCTCTCCGGGGACGTCGGAGGCGACGTCGATGACGTCGATGGGCTCTGTGGTGCCCATGACCTCGAAGGTGTCGACGAAGTCCGTCGACGACACGACCATGGTATCCACCGGCGTCGGGTCCAGATCGGCGGAGTCGTCGCGGGTCTGTGAAGCCTCGGAGTCACAACCGGCGATCAGAGGAGCGAAACTGATGAGAAGCCACAGTATAAACAGGGCGCTGATCCGGCGATTCATGAGGTTGCCTCGCTGTCGGTCCGGCCGGCACCGGAAAAGAAGAAGTCGAGCATCTCGTCGAGTGCATGGTCGCTGAGGTAGTCGTCGATGCTGTTGCGGTGCGGAAGCGTGCTGTCGGGCTGGTCGTGCAACGCCAGAAACCCCATCAGGTGATTGCTGATAAGACCCATGAAGTGCTCGGTCAAAAAAAGAGCGTCAAAATTGGCCGCCGGGGTCAGTTCTCCGCACTCGATGGCGTCGCAAAATGACTGCTCGAGCATCCGCGGGACGGCCTGTTCGGAGTCGGGAAGTTCGAATTCCGGGCGGCTTTTGGTGGGCCCGAAGGTCACGGAGTAGATAAACCGAAGGGCCTCCGGGGCGTCGTGGCAGGCATCGAAATGAGCGCGGGCGATGCGGCGCAGTCTCGGGCGCAACCGGTCGGTATCGTCGATGATCTGACGGATCGTCGTCGCCAGCGACCCAAAGAGGATATCGATGAGGGCCACAAATAACCCCTTTTTGCTGTCGAAGTAGTAGTACAGCATGGGGTTGGTGACGTCGGCGTCGTTGACGATTTCGCGGACCGTGGTCGCCGCGTAGCCCTTTTCGGCAAAGAGAGCCAGGGCGGCGGCCATGATGCGGGCCGCCCGTTGGCTGACGCCGGCGTCGATAAAGTCGCGCGTCAGCGGGGGAAGCTCGGTTGTGGGTTGTTCGCTCACCGGACAATCTCAATTGGATGGGAAGAAAAGGGGTTCTGGTTGTGTTTAACAAGCGTTAGGTTAACGCCCGTTAGGTACCGTACATTATGGACTTCGGTGTCGATGTCAACAGGCATCGATTCTCGCGGTCAGTGAGTACCGAGAGCGTTCAAAATTGGACGAACGCCGCATTTTTGTTATATTTGATGATGTGAGCGGCAGCGACCCGTGGCGGGCTGTGGATTGTCACAGTGTCAACGGGCCGTTGAAATTGGAATGGATTCTGCACGTTAATCTACGCAGAGGCCGCCGGGTCCTCCTGGGCAGTCGTCGCCGACGTTGTCTGGCAATCCGGTTCGCGAGTTGAAGTTGAGCTCCTCGAGTCGAAGGACAAGCGATGCTGCCGGATTACATCATATACGACGAGCTAAAAAAGAAGCGCGAACAGCGCCGCGACGAACGGTCTCGCGTCGAGATCGAACACAAAAAGCGGTCGTGGCCGGACCCGGAGCTCGACGAGTCCGAACATGACGACCAGGATGACGACACCTCCGATCGCGGAGTCGAGATCATCCAGATGTGACGCTCTGAAGTGGAGCGCATTTCCACGTCCACTCAACAACGCCACCGGACACTGACCCAACAGTGCCGGTGGCGTTGTTGTGTGTGGGGACTGGGATTGGGTCAGTACCAGCGCAGGGTGATGGCACCGGTAAAGGTGTCGAAGTCGACGTTGCTGTAGAAGTGGCGCGTATATCCGAAGTTCATGCCGGCGGCGATGGTGCCGTCGAGAAAGTACTCGAATCCGGTGCCGATTTTGCCGGCCAGCCCCATCTCCTGGTAGCGCCGCTCGTCACCCTGGTTGGTTGTGGCATCCGAGAAGGCGTAGCCCAGTCCGATTCCGGCCTCCAGATAAAAGCCGTGGATCACAAAGAAGTTGGTCACCGCGTTAAACGACCAGTGCTGGTGGTTAAGGCGGTTGCCGTGGCGCGAGACGGTGCGAATCCAGGTATTGGCCTCGGCGCCAAAGACGAGGCGATCGGTGGCCCCGCCGCCGACGATCAAACTGGGGGCCAGCCCCAGATCGCCGGTACCCTCCAGTCCGGAGTCGAAGGTATCGTCGGCGATGTGGACGGCGCCCGGTCCCCCGCCGATGCCGCCGCCGATAAAGAAGCCATGGCGATCTTTGTAGCCGTCAATCGCCCAGGCCGAACTGGCGGTCAGTAAAAAGGAAATGGCGAGTAAGGCGGCGATGGTCCGTCGCATGTCAATCTCCATTGGCGGGTGGGGTTATCGAATTCGCGAGAAATTAAGGAGTTGTAAGCCCGAAGAGCTGATATCGATGTGGCGGCGGTCGCTCTGGTCGCCGAAATCGAGATGGACATCGTGGTCCCCCGGTGGCAGTTGCAGGCGCACCAGGTTGATGCCGTCGGGCAGTGACGTCCAGCTTCGGGTATCCGGAGTGTCAGCGGCGGCCAGCGAACTCTGTAAAATGATGCCGGTCAGCCAGCCGATAAGTTCCGAGCCCCCTCCGGCGCCGGCGCTTTCGGCGATGCCTTCGGCGATAAACCGGGCGCCCAGTCCGGCGGCGGCGCGGATGACGGCCCGCGAGATGGCGGCCGCCATCGCCGTGGTGCTGATCATATCCCAGGCGGCCTCGATCTGGGCACCGATGTCGATGGGGTTGGAGAGTCGGAGCTGTCGATCGGCGACGCGCAGCGTGGTGGAGCGACTCGACGGGATGCCGTTTCTGGAGAGCGTCGAGAAGTTGACCCAGGTCAAGACGCCGGCCGACGCCAGTTGCAGGGCCTGATCGTGGGTGGTGCTATCGATATGGACCGAGGCATACGGAGATCGCTGACTGTAGCGCAATCCCTGTTCGAGTGAGACCCGCTCCGCTTCCCGGTAGGGGGCGACGCCGGTCTGGATGACAAAAAGCGTATCCCCCTGTTGGTGGGTTTCGCGATAGGTGCTGCGGTCGATGCGGCGGTGGTCGGCGGCGAGGTCGAATAATTCTTCGGCATCCTGTCGCATCTCGCCGAGTCCGGCGCCGCCGTAGCCGGTCATCGATAGCAGGTCGAGCAGGCGATCGGCGGACGGCTCCGGCCAGGTCCCGTGCATGTAGGCCATGGTGTAAAACCGGGCTGCCGACGTGTAGTCGCGACCGGCCTCGAAGGCCGCTCCCGCCAGATAATTGCCCAGGCCCAGGACGTCGGGGATAAATTCCGCCGACGAGTCATCCAGGAAAAAGCGCTGCAGGATATCGAAGCGCCGGGCCTCGACGCGGGCGCCACTGTCGTCCCCGTCGGCCAGAAAATTGATCATATTCATCGTATTGAGCAGCAATCGCTCGTGGGCCGGGGCCCGATAGGAGCCGGCGTCGTCGGAGTACACGAAATTGAGGATGGCGTCGCCGGTATCGCTCTGGATATCGAGCCACTCCAGTCGGTCGTCGACGGTGATCATATCGCGCGAGGCACTCTCGTAGCGCCCAATGGCCTGGAGCATCGTCGCCCGCTCGAGCAACAGCAATGCCTTTTCATCGTCGAGATCCGGCGGCGGGGCGTCGAGTTCATCGTCGTCGTCGAGGCCCAATTCGCGATTGTAGGTGGCGATGGCCCGTTCGGCATCGCCTTCGGAGACGGCGCGCTGAGACTCCTTGATGCGGTCGGTGTAGCTGGCGCATCCTGTGCTGCACAGCACCACTGCGGCGGCCAACAAGACGCCGCCGGCGATCACAATCCTCTCGGAGAGACCGAATCGGCGATACGCCCGGTATGTCGTCGAGCTGGAGGCCATGTAGTGGTTCTCGCAACGGCGAAGGGGTGGTGTTGATGCCCGAGTAAGCAGCGGCCGGCTGCCCTATCGATCAGCGAATCAACCCCTTGGTAAGACCGGACTCGTGCTGGAAGTGAATCTGGCCGGTTTCGACATCGACGACCTGTACGAATAGGAAATACTGGACGCGGCGCTGGTCATCGACGCGCTCGGCGACGTCGTAGACCCGGCCAGTCACGAAGTATTCGGCGCCCATCTGGCGGCCGTATCGGGCGACTTCCGATGGGTCGTAGGCGTCGGCCTGCTGGCGTTCGACTTCGGCGATCAACTCCGGCTGGTCGCGGTGACTGATGACGTTGACCGGCGTGCGATTGACCAGGTCGGTCTCAAAGCGCGTCAACAACGTCTCCAGTTGGGAGTCGATATGCTCACTGGTCTCGTTGCGCATCGGAAAGATGGCCACATTGGGCTGGTCCGACGCCCGGTCCCACTGGCGGGCGACACTGCTGTTTAGCAACTGGTGGATGTTGTCCTCATACAGCCGATCGAGATCGCGGCGGTCGAATCGAAGACTCATGGTGTAGTCGTCGAGCCGCGGTTCGTCCTCGTCGCGGACGTATTTCGGTTCGCTGCAGGCCACAGCACCGATGAGGAGTGTGGCTGTCAGGGCGAATATCAGACTGAGCGATATGGTAGACGTGTAGTTATTCACGGCAGTAATTCCTCGAAAAGACGAGAGGTTGGCTGGCGAATTCACCCTGATTGGCCAGATGATCGGGCGCAGCGGACAGCGAGGCGATACAGTGGCCTGCGGCATTTCTCGCCGTCGTGACCACCTGTCAGGATGACCCTCCGAACGGAACCCATTCCAGACCCGGCAGATGATCTATTGATGATACAATGTGCGCCGTATTTCAACATGGTTGTTGTCATCGGCATGGGTTGTACCGTTGTTTGACGCCTGTTGGCGGTGGCGATCTCAAAGGGGGGCTGCCGGCATCCAACAGCTTCCTGCGCCGAATCGAACTCGATGAGTCACACTCCGTTGAGGCCGTCGGCCGTTTATGGTGACCCTACTGTTATACGCGGCGCGACAGTTCGGTATTCAAAACAATTCTGCAGTTCTGTCATCCCATCACGGCACCGTTGCGTCGACGGCCTCCGGGGCAGCATATAGCCCACGAGGGGGCGGTGATGACATTGGTTTTGCGGTTGATGCAAATGGTGCCCTGACATAGGAATTGACGGTGGTAGTTCTGACATTCTCACCGAATACAGGCCAGACGACGATGGACGAGCAATTCGAAGAGTCGATTGAATTGGCGCCGGCAGTCATGACCCTCCGGGCGCTGCTCAACGAGGGGTTGTCGTCGCTTCCGCGGAGCGTCCGATCGGCACTCGACGACGGCGACTACTCGGAGGCGCTCAGTGCGGCCAACGACGCCTATTCGTCTCGGGGACCGGAGGCCCGCGATGTGGCATTGGCCTATGCGGTCCTTCTCGTCGGACGCAATCTCGCTGACGAGGCCCTCGGCGTGCTGCAGCGGGTCCTCAAAAATCATGCTCAGGACGTGGGGCTCCAACTGGCTCAGGCCGAGGCATTGTTGATGAACGGAGATTTCGACGAGGCCCAGTCGCTGCTCGAGGGGCTGGAGTCGGTGAGTACACTGGAGCCGCGCCACGACAGCTTCGTGGGCGATATGTACCTGGACCTGGGCGACCAACAGCGGGCCATCGATGCCTATCGACGAGCCCTGGAGCGAGGTCACGAAAGCGCCGAAGTCGCCTATCGGCTGGCCCGGCTCTTCGAGGAACGCCAACAACTGGAGCCGATGGCGCATTATCTCGAGATTGCCGCCCGGGCCGCCGGCGACAACCCGATGCTGTGGGAGGCGGCCTCCGAAGCGCTGTACGAGGTGGGCCGAGTCGACGATGCCGCCGCCTGCTGGGAGCGGATGCTCGAATTTCGGCCCCATGATGTCGACAGCTGGTTTATGCTCGGTCTCAGCTACTGGTACCTCGATCGCTTCGGCGATGCCGCCGAGGCCTTCGAGAAGGTCGTCGACCTCAACCCGCGCCACCGCACCGCCTGGCGCCAGCTCGGCGATGTGTGGCTGACCATCGGCCACGGCGAAAAGGCGCTCCACGCCTTTCGCGAGGCTCTGGAATTGGACGGAGACGATATCGATGCCCTCAATGGCGCCGTCCTCGCTGCTTACGAAACGGGCGATGTGAGTCTGGCATTGACCTGGGCGCAACGGGCCATGGAGATCGCTCCCGAGGACCGTCAGACACGCTACCACTACGGCCTTGTATTGCTGAGCCGCGGACGCGCCAAAGAGGCGCGCGAGATCTTTTCGGAGCTCGTCGACAGCGAAGAGGAAGACGTCGACGAATACCTGGGAGCCCTGGCCGTCGCTTCGTTGAAAACGGAGCGCATCGACGAGGGATTTGAACATATCGACGAGCTTTTGCGTCTAGATGGACGCGCCGAGTGGCTCGCCTCATTTGCCGAAGAGCTCATCAAACTTCGCGGAGCTCAGGAGGCCATCGATTTTATGGAGCGAGCCGATGTCTCGAGTCCCCAGTGGAGACTCGTGCGGCCGTTTTTGACCTATGTGTGCAGTGTGTTGCTGGAAGACGAGAAGCGAGCCGACGACGATTTTGCAGATTTCCGGCGCATTGCCGCCGAATACGCCGATGCTCTCCCCGTGCTCTGGAATTTCGAGGCCTGGGAGGCCATGGCGTTTCGGCTCGATACCGACGAACAGCGGCGATTCGACCAGATGCTCGCCGTCGTCGAGGGGCGAGCCGAAGTCGAAAGCCTGCACGACCGGTAGTCCGCGAAGCGACCAATAAACCCTCCGTTTCACGATATCGAGGCGACCATGAGCAACCGAACGTTGGAATCAATAGCCGTTGCCGCGGTGGTGAGTCTCGTAGTGGTGACCGGGTGCACAGAGGCCAATCCGGTCTACCAGCCAGGACCCGAGCTGCCGGAGGAGTGTCGCGCGGGCTCCGAAGTCAGCGAGACCTTCGAACAGTTCGAACGGCCCGAAAAGCTCGATTTATGGTTTGTGGTCTCCAATACGGAGGGCATGGAGAGCCATCAGCAGCGCCTGGCGGAGGCCGTGCCGTCGCTTTTGACGCGACTGGAAGACGAGGAGATGTCGGTCCATGCCGCAGTCTCGACGATGGATGCCACCGCCGACCCCGGTCTGGCACCGATCGTCGATGATGTCGACGGATGTGAGACCAATAATCGACAGGTCGCCAAAAGCGGAAACAGCCGATGGATCCAGAATCTGGAATGCAATCTCCAGCAGAGCACCGACGGCGACCGACGGCCGCGGCCACTGGACGCCATCGAGTCCTCGCTTCTCGACGACCCGAGCTCCATCGACGAGTTTCGCCGCGACGACGCCCGACTGGTCGCTGTGATGCTCAGTGAACAGGACGACTGCTCGGGGGCTGAATTCGACGACGATTCGGAGGAGACGGCCCGCGACCTCTGTGCCTGGCAAAGCGAGGAATTGCGCGATATCGACGACTGGCTCGACTCCATTCGCCAGACGGCGACGGTGCCCGAAGGGCTGTCGGTGGCGGTCATCGGTGGACCGCCGGCGGAAGTCAGCTACGAGCAGGGCGAGGCGGTTCGAGCCGTCTGTAGCTCTACACTGGGAAGTGCCTATCCGTCGCCGCGAATGCGCTCGGTGACCCGGGCACTGGGCGCGCAGGGTCTATTTTCCAGCATCTGTGTATTCGACTTTTTCGACCACCTCGACGAACTCGCACAGCGACTGGCTGTCCAGGACAAGGTCACGTTGTGTGCCTCGGAACCGATGGCCCATGAACCACTGGAGGTCGTCGGTATCGATGCCGACGGCGAGCGACGGGACCTCGATTTCGGCCCGGGCTTTGAATTCGCCGGCGTCACCGATGAGTGCGAAGAGGGCGCGATTCGGCTTCGCCGCCAGGCATCGGAGTCGCTGCAACGCCTGGAGATGACGTACTGTGGGCTGTCGGATTGACATCGGCTCCGTCTCCAGCGACCTCATACAGACGGCACCGAGCTCCTCCACCGCTTGCGGGGAAGGGCGTTGCTGGAAGGCGGTGGTTCGGCCTCACTTCACGGGTTTTCCATCAGCAATCAGCGACCGATGACTTGACATTGCAGCGGCCCGGATTAAGTTCCCAGCGCAACCCGCAACGTGAATTGATGGCACGATCCTACATACATCCAATTTTTGGAGGAACAACGATGGCTGGAGAACACACACTTCCCGAACTCGACTACTCCTACGACGCCCTTGAGCCGTTTATCGACGAACAGACGATGCGGCTCCACCACAGCAAGCACCATCAGGGCTACGTCAACGGTCTCAACGCCGCTGAAAAAGAGCTCGCCGAGGCTCGCAACAACGGCGACTTCGGCAATATCCGTCACATCGAGCGCCAGTTGGCGTTCAATGGCTCGGGCCACTTCAATCACTGCCTGTTCTGGCAGAATATGACGCCCGCCGACAACTACGAAGATCCGAGCGGCGATCTGCTCAAGCAGATCAAAAACGACTTCGGAAGCTTCGCTGACTTCAAGGCCCAATTTGCGGCAGCTGCCGGCGGCGTTGAAGGCAGCGGTTGGGGCTTTCTGGCCTGGCAGCCCGGTGGAGAGCAGCTGGTGACGCTGGCCGCCGAAAACCACCAGAAGCAGACCCAGTTTACGGCCGTCCCGATTCTGGCGCTCGACGTCTGGGAGCACGCCTACTACCTCAACTACCAGAACAACCGCGGCGAATACATCGATCAGTGGTGGAATATCGTCGACTGGAATAACGTGGCCGAAAACTTCGCCCGCGCCACGGATTACGAATTCGAACTCAGCAAGTGACAGTGAGCTGTCCTAGGCGTCGGTGGCCGCACTGAGTGAGGTCCCGATGTAGGTTCGAGTCCCGCAGGTGTCCATTGACGCCTGCGGGATTTTTTTGTGTTCTGTATCGACGCCCGTCGATTGTCACACCGCCAATGTTGGAGCGCCGAGATGCCAGAGAGCCGAATTATTGCCGTGTGGATTGTTGCCGCTGTCGTCATGTCCGGCCTGGGGCTGGCGACGGCCAGCGCCGGGTCCAGTGGTGATTCGGCGGAGGCGTCGGAGACCTCGGAGCGGGAGTCCGATTCGGAGCAACAAGAATCCTCGGATGTCATCGATCACAGTTCCTTCGAAGAGTTATTGGAGCGATACGTCGATGCCGATGGCGATGTCGACTACCGCCGCTGGGCGCAGTCGGAGTCCGATCGCCAACAACTCGGTGAATACGTCGATTCGATGGGCGACGCCGATGCTCGAGGGCACAGTCGTCAGGCGGTTCTGGCGATGTTGATCAACGCCTACAACGCCCTGGTGATCGACGATGTTCTGGAGCGCTGGCCGGTGGAAAATGTGCTCGAAGAGGACGGTTTTTTCGACGAGAAACAACACCGCGTGCTTCAGGCGTCGATGACACTGGACCGACTGGACAAGGAATTGATCCGCCAGCGCTACGGCGAGCCGCGGGTCAATTTTGTGCTCGTCTGCGCCGCCGCATCCTGTCCGCCACTGCGCCGGGAGGCGATGACCGCCGACAACCTGGAGGAATCGCTTCGCGATGCCACCACCGGCTACATCCCGCAGGTCACCGAACTCGACGACCAGGGCCGCGTCCACACCAGCAAACTCTTTGAGTGGTACGGCGAGGAATTCGAGGAGGAGGCGGGGAGTGTAGCCTCCTATCTTGCGCAATACGTCGACGGAGCGCTCCAGGAGGCGCTCGAGTCGGAGGATGTGGAGATCGAGTTTTCGGACTACGACTGGTCGATCAATCAGTTGTAGCAGACAAGGCTTCTTGACCCCCGACACAAGGTCGGATGGGGGCGTCAGTCCCGTGATATAAGGCCTGGCGGAGTTGTAGCAGACAAGGCTTCTTGACCCCCGACACAAGGTCGGATGGGGGCGTCAGTCCCGTGATATAAGGCCTGGCGGAGTTGTAGCAGACAAGGCTTGGGCGAGGTCGGGTGGGGTCGAAACGCGTCGAGAAAGAAGGCCCCGGTAAGCCTTGAGCTACCGGTGAGAAAGCCTTGTGAGCTAGCGGCGGGAACCAAAACGCGTCGAGAAAGAAGGCCCCGGTAAGCCTTGTGCTACCGGGGAATAAGCCTTGTGAGCTACCGGCGCGTTGGGTTTAGTGTTCCGATTCTTCGGCATCGCTCTCTTCGGCCTCCGCTGCCGAAGGCCACTGGGCGGTGTCGGAAAAGGCGTTCCACAAGCCGGTGGCGGCAAATAGGCGCATGACGTAGAGGTCGTCGTAGAGATGGTCGCGCAGGATATCGGCATGTTCCCGGGGCTGGTGAGTGGCCAGATACTCCAGATAGGCGGCCCGGGTCTGGGGCTCGGGATTGTCGGTCATGATCTCCTGGAACGAGCCCTCGTCTCCGGAGACTCGAAACAATACGTAGGCCGACAGATTGCGGATCGTCTCCGCCTGCTCTAGCTGTTCGGTGTCTTCGTCGTCGCCATCGACATCGCCATCGAAGCGCTCGCCGGCGGCCAACTCCTCGAGATGATCGCTGACTTCGGCGACGGTTTCCAGTTTTTCGCCGGCGCGCAACAGTTGCTGGAGGATTCGCAGTGTGCGTTCGACGCGGTCGGGATTGGAGGTCGATAGATTGCGTTGAAGATCTTCGATCCATTCGTCGCTGAAGCGCTCGGACAGATAGGACAGGCTCAGTCGACGGGTCTCGAAGTCGTCGTTGCCCAGGGTGCTGATGAGGACGTCGGCTTCGGCGTCGTCGCGCTGCGCGTAGCGGGGAATGGCGTGGCGGCGAATGGTGGAGTGGACGCCGCGGATATCGGAGCGCAGTGAAATCGCCGCCTCTTCCGAGGGGTTATGGGCCAGGGCGTCGATAATATCGAGGGTCTCGTCGACATCGGCATCGCCGATCTGGCGGCGGGCGGCATCGACATAGTCCGTATCGCCGAGAATCGTCATGCCCAGCACGGAGATCCGAACCAGGCGCCCATCGACGGGTTGGTCGGGAATTCCCGGCTGATCGGGGTCGTCGGCGTCGGCGAGGACAGCGGCAAAGAGGTCGCGGGCTTCGTCGACGCGGGCGAGCATCAAGATACGGCCGGCTTCCAGGCGTTCATCGGCGTCGAGCGAGTCGTCGCCGAAGGTCTCCAAAAAGGGATCGGCGCGATTGGTGCGCCCGGAGTCGAGCAGCGCCCTGAGGGCGGTGGCGGCAATGCGCGGAGAGTCCTCGTCGAGATAATCGTCGAGTTGGGGAATGAATTCGCGCTCCAGATCATCTCGGCGTTCCTCCTGTCGGGCATCTTCGATTTCGCCGAGCAGGCCGCCCTCCAGCGCCCGGAGTCGCAGTTGTTGAGAGTCGGCGTCGCGGGCCCGATCGAGCACCGCGCGGCGCGTGGTCTGGTCGCCGTCTCGAAGCACGATCTCGAGGATCTGGAGGCGCTGGTCTTCGGCGTGGGCCTGGTTGTAGGCGTGCAGGGCGGTGCGGTGGGGCTGGTCGAGGGTCTCGGAGCGAAGCAGCGTGCGCAGCGCGGCGATCTGGACCATCGGCGAGCGGTCGTCGGTGTGGGCGATGGCTTCGGCGGCCATGTCCGGATCGCCGGCGAGGTCGATGGCCCGCAGCGTTTCGGCGCGGACGTATTCATCGAGCTCCATCTGGAGGCCGGACATGACGATGTCGTGGACCTCCTGTTGTTCCGATTCCGACAGACTATCGGCGCGACAACTCACCAGAACCATGACGACACAGAGGGCAATCATGGTCGCCGGCAATCGTCGAAGGGCGCCGCGGCGGGCTCGAGGCATCATGGTCAACACCGGTCGGGGGTCCATCGATTAGTCGGCGGCGGCGCGGTGGCGCTCCATCCAGAGCACCAGGCGTCGAACAATGGCGCGCCAGGGACGCTCGTTGAGGATCTCGTGGTACAGATCGGGAAAGACCTCCAGTTGTCGGTCCAACGAACCGAGCCGATGGAAGAGGGCCTCCGTCGCTCCGGGATCGACCAGGCGGTCGTCGCCGGCGACGAGAAATAAAAACGGCTGATCCAGGGCGTCGGCGCGCTGCTCGAGGTTCTTCTGGGCCTTTCGAGTCTCCGTAAACCACCGGGCATTGGCGGTATCAAAGACCAGGGGATCGCTGCGATATTTTTCGACGACCTCCTCGATGTGACTGAGGTCTTCGGCGTCCAGATCGGAGGGCAGCGACAGCGTCGGCATCAGGCGACTCATCAGGCGGCCGGCCACGCTTTTGACCGGGGAGACGCGGACCGCGAGCCGACACAGGGGGCTGGTCAGGGCAAAGCCCTGAACCCCGTCCGGTTTGCGCAGTGCGTAGCGCAGGGTCACGAGACCGCCGTTGGAGTGGCCGAGCAAAAAGAGAGGAGCCTTCGGCCAGCGGTCGAGGGCCCGTCGTTTGAGTATCGACAGGTCATCGGCGTAGCGCGAGAACCGCTGGATATGGCCCCGGCGACCCGTCGACCGGCCGTGGCCCCGGGCGTCGAGGGCCATGACGTTGTAGCCGGCGCGCACCAGCGCCGTGGCCACATGGTCGTAGCGGCCGCTGTGTTCGCCGTAGCCGTGGTGGATGCCGACGGTGCCCCGGCGCCCGCCGCGTTGATCGGCGTCAAACCAGGCCTGCCAGTACAATTGCTGATTGTCCGTCGTCGTCCAGTAGCCCTCGTCGCGCTCGACGCCATCGGTGGGCGACGAGCGGGCCGGGGCCAGATCGTCCCACAATTCGGTGGATAGATTTTGCGCTGTCCAGCGAAGTGGACGTTGAGAGCTGGCGGTGGCGGACCCGGTCGGTTTGGTGGCCATATCGAGACTGCGTTGGAGGACGTAAACAAAGACCGTGGCGATAATAACACGGCGTCGACGGGTTGCGAACCGGTGATCAGTACTCGACGACGGCGTCGACCCAGACCAGTCGGTGATCGGAGGCGTCGACGAGTTCGGCGTGCGGTTCGCCGGGGGCCGGCCAGAAGACGGCGCTGTCATCGATGTCAAGATCCGATGAGGGAATGGCGTAGTCGACGCGGAGATTTCCGGTGGTCTGTGGATTCCAGTCCGAGGTCACCAGCGATGGATCGCCCTGGTGGTCGTCGTTGACGCCGCCCTGTTGTTCGCTGGCGATGGGGCCGCCTTCGCTCGACGGCTCCGGATCATAGATCCGGGCGTGGTCGAGGAGGGCGGCGACGATGCCGAACTCGTCGCTGTCGACGGGATCGGAGTTGAGGTCGCCGGCGATGACGAACGAGGCGTCGTCGTCGAGGGGGCCCTCGTTGCCGTCATCGTCATAGATGTAGTCGCCGTCGTCGCCGCCGCGAATATAGTCAAACCACAGTCGGTTTTCGTCGTGATTGCGCCGCACGTTGCGCTCTTCGGGCCC
>LFFM01000868.1_pt1 | contig 21514 bp, 24 predicted proteins | sample 643131 | NCBI WGS metagenome assembly LFFM01 (sample SAMN03777445, study PRJNA286221) | soda lake metagenome | biome: soda lake; feature: Kulunda steppe; material: water; isolation source: sample Tc-Br brine of Tanatar trona crystallizer | place: Russia: Kulunda steppe | collected 2011-07
CCGGTCGCCGCCAGCATCGCCGGCCAGAAGATCGTGTGGTGTTGGATGATGTCCCGTCCGATCACGTGGACGATCTCGCCGCCCTCGGGATGGTCCTCGACCGTTCCGTCCGCGCCGGCCTTCCACGCGGCCTCCCAGTCGAAGACGTCGCTTCCGACGCGCTCGGAGTACTGTTTCGTCGAGGCGATGTACTCGATCGGCGCGTCGACCCAGACGTACAATACGAGGTCCTCCGGGTTCTCTCCCGGATAGTCGATCCCCCAGTCCATGTCGCGGGTGATACACCAGTCTTGAAGCCCTTGTTCGATCCACTCCCGGGGCTGGTTCCGCGCGTTCGCGGTCCCCTCGAGCCGGCCGAGGAACTCGGAGAGGTAGTCGGTGAACTCCGAGACCGCGAAGAACTGGTGGGTCCGTTCGCGGTACTCGGCGGGGTTGCCGGTGATCGCGGACACCGGGTCCTCGACCTCGCCCGGCTCGAGGTGTCGCTGACATCCCTCGTCACACTCGTCGCCGCGAGCGTGCTCACCGCAGTACGGACACGTCCCCTCGACGTAGCGATCCGGGAGATACTGGTCGTCGACCGGGTCGTACGCGACCATGATCTCCTTTTCGTACACGTGGCCGGCGGCCTCGAGGTCACGCACCAGCTCCCGTGTGACCGCGGTGTTCGTCTCGTCGTCGGTGTGGCCGTAGTTGTCGAACTCGACGTTGAACTTCGGGAACGTCTCGGCGTACTGCTCGTGCCAGTCGAGCGCGAACGTCTCGGGGGAAACCCCCGCCTGCTCGGCGTTGACGGCGACCGGGGTCCCGTGCATGTCCGACCCGGAGACGAACGCCGTCTCCTGGCCGAGTCGTTCGAGCGCGCGTGCGTAGACGTCGCCGCCGACGTACGTGCGGAGGTGACCGATGTGGAGGTCGCCGTTGGCGTACGGCAGTCCACAGGTCACCACCGCCGGGTCGGCCGTGGGGAAGTCGTCGTGGCTCATGTGGTTGTGTGTAGATCGTCTGTCGGTCGATCGGGCCTAAAGCCCGCTGGTTTCCGAGCCGGTCGGTTCGGTCCGCCGCCGGGTCGCCCGGCCTCTCGTCACTCGTCGGTCGTCACCGTTCCCGGGCCGCCGCTCGGACCGCCGACGAGATGTCTGATGGCGTCCTTGCTCGCCTCGAACCGGTCCTCGAGCTCCCGCTTTCGGTCGTCGAGCGCCGCGATCCGCTCGTCCAGCGTCGCGATCCTGTCGTCGAGGTCGTTTCTCGCGGTCGCGGCGTCGGTCTCGACGCGGAGCGCACCGATCCGGCGATAGACGGGTTCCGATCCGTCGACGTCGTCGAGCGCCTCTCGTGCCGATCGGGCCGATTCCCGGTGGTCCTCCGCTCGTTGCTTGCGGGAGACGACCGACTCCGCCTCCGTTTGGAGCTCCTGTATCTCCTGATACTTCTCCTGGGCTGCCGGCGGTAGGTGGTCCTGCATGGGTCCGGGTCCGCCCTCCGGACGCAAATACCCACCCGATCCGTGCGGGCCGTTCACACGATGTCGCGGACGATGCGGGCGGCCTCGGGCGCATTGGGCGCGAGGACGTACACGATCGGCTCGATCCCGACCGCGCCCGTCTGATACAACACGATGACGTCGTCCACGTCGCTCCCGTCGGAAGCGTCCCCGGTGAGCGCGTCCCGTATCGCGTCTCGAGTCGGTCGCTCGGCGTCGAACTCCACGGTCGGATACGACTCGCCAAGCCGCGCCACCAGCGCTGGATCGTATCGGACGTTCACGGCCGCGCGGGCGCTCACGCCGCTCTCGCGGACCGCGAGCAGCACGGTCGCGACGTGTTCGCTCACGCCGAACTCGGGTTCGCCTGGCACCATGGCCCGACCTTTCACGTCGACGAGGCGTCCCGGGACGGCGGCCACGTCGTCGATGGACGTCGCGTCCGCGAGACACTCGACCACGTTCGCGCCGACGTTCGGGATGAGTCCGGCGAAACCCGAGGCGTTCGTCAGGGTTCGAAGGCCGCGGCGGACCGATGCGAGGACGCGCTCGCGCTCCCTGAGTCCGCTGTCGGGATCGTGGACGGCGAACTCCACGTCGGCGGCGGCGAGCTCGGGCATCGCCTCCTCGTGGAGCTCCGCGAGGAGATCGCTCTCCTCGAGCTGACGGATCAGGACCTCGATCTCGACTAACGCCGCGACCGGGCTCATGTCGCCCGAGGCCACGCCCTCGCCCACGCGCTCGACGAGGTCGCGGACGCGCTCGTCTGCGACGATCCGCTCGTGGCGGGCGACGTCGCCGTGGGCGTACTTCGAGACGGCCGATTGCGAGATGCCGAGCGCGTCCGCGACCTCGTGTTGTGTGAATCCCCGCTCGCGGAGCTCCTCGGCGAGCATCGAGCGCACGGTCGGCAGGAACTCGTCGACGACCACCTCCTCGATGAACTTCATGCTCGACCGCCTCCACCCTCTTCACGGGCTTTGCGGTCACCCGCCGCGTCGTCTCCGTCCTCGTCCGTGAACTCGGGATCCGATCCGATGCGGGACGCCTGCGGGCCGTCCTGGTCCTGGTACTTCGAGCCGCGTTCGGTCCCGTACGGGCGGTCGGCGGACGACTTCAGCTCCGTGAACGTGAGCTGTGAGACGCGCATGCCGGGCGACAGCGCGACCGGAGCGGTGCCGAGGTTCGACAGCTCGAGCGTGATCTGCCCGTGGTACCCCGGGTCGCACAGGCCGGCAGTAGCGTGGACCACGATCGCGAGGCGACCGAGCGACGACCGGCCCTCCACGTGTGCGACGAGGTCGTCCGGGATCTCGACGCGTTCGGTCGTCGTCCCGAGCACGAAATCGCCCGGATGGAGGATGAACTCGTCGCCCTCCGAGACGGTCGTCTCGGTGACGTACTCGCCGACTTCGTCGGCCTCGGTCGGGTGAATACACGGGATGTTGGTCCGTTGGAACTCCAGGAAGCGCTCGCCGAGCCGCAGGTCGACGCTCGCGGGCTGTACCTGCTGGTCGACGTCCGCGAGCGGCTCGATGACGAGGTCCCCGTCCGCGAGGCGGTCGAGGATGTCGGCGTCCGACAGGATCATGCGCGAAGACGGGGCGGGCGCAACCTAAAGGCTCCCGGAAGCCCGTCGCAACCGACCGCGGTCGGCTCCGAGCGTCCTCGATCCCTCACAAGCGTTCAATCCGGGACCGCCCGGGTCCGTAGTCGGTCACGGTTCCGTTCACGCCGATACACGGGCGTCATGTGACGTCAAAATGTTTCTTCTAAGAAGATAAGAAACGATAAAACCTTACTTACGGATCGAGTCCGGACACGAACGCATGCTCCGGTGTCTCCTCTCGCGCTCGGCGCTACAGGCGCGAAAGCGGGCGGTCGTTAAGACGCTCTGTTATCGACTGTTCATGGTGACGATCACGGTGGTCGTCGCGTGGCTCGTCGTCGGCGACGTCGGGGACGCGGTGAACATCGGTATCGTCACGAATTTGCTGAAAACCGGGACGTACTACCTGTACGAGCGCACGTGGGACCATATCACGTGGGGCGTGTCGGGAGCCGGATCTGGACGGGGTAGGGTGTAGTCAATACTGGTCGCACACCTTTTCAATCGTCACCTCTGTACGCGTTTCCACCCCGTTTTCTGATCGCGACCACATAGAGTATTTGTTGTTCACGATCAGCACGGCATCCGAGGCGAAACTGTCCAACCCGAAGCTTCTGATGTGGCGCTCCCGCGAGCGGTTCGAGGTGGTCTGTCGGCTCTCGCCACTGATCGGTGACAACTTCTTCAAGCTTCGAGATGATCCGGTCGCGAGCGTATTCGTCGAGTGCTTCGAGTTGTCGCTTCGATCGGTCAGTGAGCTTCCAGTCCCAGTCCTCGCTCATTGCTCGCTGGCATCGTCACGTCCGTACTCCGCTTTGATCTCCTCGCTAGAGTGGGTTCGACCTTCCTGAATGTCGACCTCGCTCACAGCAATCGCCTTGAGATCTGCACGGTTGAACTCCGGATGTTTCACCGCGTCACGGAGTACGTCGCGAACGAACTCGCTACGGCTGTTGTATCCCAAATCTTCCCATGTTGCGTCGACGTCGGAGAGAAACGTCTCCGTTATTCGGATGTTGACCGTCGTTTTCTCGGGCGGCGAACTGGCTTCGGACATGCTACTGTGTTGAAATTGTGTCGCAATAACAGTTACGCCAAATCAGATGTGTCGAGGAACTTTCGCTACTGCTCCATCTTTTCACGCTGATTGCGGCGGTCGTAGTGTTCGTCAAGCAGGCACGTTCTATCGGCTAATTCAGGATCTGTTTTGAGAAAATAACGCAGTCCCCGTGCTGACTACATCTTCTATATTCAGCACGACGCCCGAAACCTATCACTCATTGAGGATTTCAACAGGGCCTTTTCAATACGATCTCGCCGCCATCGATCTGAGCAACTTACTCCCGCTATCGCCACCCTGTGTTCGTACTGAGCAGTCGGTGCGCGAAACTATCCTCTCTTGGGTTTCGACGAAGTCGGGTGGAGAGAACAGAGATATACCCGCGGCGGCGATTGACTCGGTATGAAGCAGGCTATCGTCGCCCGCCGCGACCTCGGCATGGGCGAGGGGAAACTGGCCGCGCAGGTCGCGCACGCGTCGCTGTCGGCGTACGAGGACACGGGTCGCCGGGCGCGCAAGAAGTGGAAGGGATCCGGACAGAAGAAGGTCGTTCTCGGCGCGGACTCCGAGAGCCAGCTCTTCGAGCTCGCCGACAAGGCCGAGACCGAGGGGATCCCGTACGCGATCATCCGCGACGCCGGCCACACGGAGCTGGAACCGGGCACGGTCACCGCCCTCGCCGTCGGGCCCGCCCGCGAGAAGACGATCGATCGCGTCACCGGGGAGCTTCCCCTCTACTGAATGGCCGACGACGACACGGCCGGCGACACCCCCGACGACGACACGGCCGCCACCACGCTCCGTCCGTCCCACCCGGTCGAGCGCGCGGTCGGAATGGACTACTTCGTCAGCGACACGGACGGGATCGGCGGTCGCCTCCGCGAGCGACCGGAGGACTTCCGCGTCACGGAGCTGGAGGCGTTCGAGTCCGAACCGCTCGGTTCCGACCGGGGCGCGTACCCCGAGCTCGTGATCAGAGCGACGCTCCGGAACTGGGACACGAACGACTTCGCGAAACGGATCTCGGACGCGCTGGCGATGAGCCGCGAGCGGGTCTCGTGGGCCGGCACGAAGGACAAACGCGCGGTGACGACGCAGCTGTTCACGCTTCGAAACGTCGACTCGGACGAGCTCCCGACGATCCGCGACGTCGAGATCGAACCCCTCGGTCGGGCCGGTCGCGGGCTCTCGTTCGGCGACCTCGCGGGCAACGCCTTCGAGATCCGCGTCGCCGACGCGGTGGCGGACGCTGAGGACCGCGTCGGCGACGTGGTCGACGAACTCGCCGCGTTCGCGGGCGGGCGCTCCGCCGACGCCGGGACGGGCGGGAACGCCCCAAGCGACGGTGACGACGCCCGCGTCGGCGTCCCGAACTACTTCGGGCAGCAACGGTTCGGGAGCGTCCGGCCCGTCACACACCGCGTCGGGCTCGCCGTCGTTCGCGGCGACTTTCGGGAGGCCGTTCGGCTGTACGCGGGCAACCCGTCGGCCGCGGAGCCCGAGGACACCCGGACGGGCCGCGGCCGGGTCGACGTCGCGTTCGGCGTCGCCGAAACCGATGTCGACGTCGTCGCCGACGGATCCGGGGACGGCGACTGGCGCGCCTGTCTCGACGCGGTCCCGCGTAAGCTCCGGTTCGAGCGCTCCATGCTCTCGCGGCTCGCCGAGACCGACGTGGATCCCGCGGCTCCGCCCGCGGACGACGCGTGGCGCGACGCGCTCGAGGCGGTCCCCTCGAACCTCCAGCGGTTGTTCGTCAACGCGGCCCAGTCGGTCCTGTTCAACCGAATCTTGAGCGAGCGCCTGCGCCGCGGGCTCCCGTTCGACCGTCCGGTCGCGGGCGACGTGGCGTGTTTCTCCGACGGAGACGCACCCGAACCGCTGTACGCGCCCGACGTCGACCGCCTCCAGCGGGTCTCCGAGGAGCGCGTCTCGATCATGGAGCGACACTGTGCGCGCGGCCGTGCGTTCGTCACCGCCCCCTTGGTCGGCACGGACACGACGCTTGCTGACGGCGAGCCGGGCGAGATCGAGCGGTCGGTTCTCGACGAGGCGGGGATCGACCCCGGCGATTTCGATCTGCCGGACGAGTTCGACTCGGCGGGGACCCGGCGAGCGATCCTGTTACGGACCGATCTCGACGTGACGACGGTGGACGGCGATCCGACGTTCACGTTCGCGCTTCCCAGCGGCTCGTACGCGACCGTCCTGCTTCGGGAGTTCACGAAGGCGGATCCCCTCGAGGACTGAACGACGATCCACTTTCGTGGATCATTTCTCGTTTCGTACTGAGTGAACCGTCACGAATCTGCAGTAATTCCGAGCCGTTTTTGTGCTGGACCCGCGAATCGGGTCCATGACACGGATCGTCGTTCTCGACCTCCACGGCCAGTTCACCCACCTCGAGCAACGCGCGCTCAGGTACATGGGCGTCGACACGGAGATACTCGACGCCGACACCCCGCCCGCGGACGTCGAGGCGGACGGGGTCGTCCTCTCGGGCGGCCCCGACATGGACCGGATCGGCCGCGCGCGAGAGTACCTCGACCTCGACGTCCCGGTGTTCGGGATCTGTCTCGGGATGCAGGTGATCGCGGACGAGCGCGGCGGCCGCGTCGGCGGGGGCGACTACGGCGGCTATGCCGACGTCGACGTCTCTATCGTCGATGACGAGGACCCGCTCGTCGGGTCGCTCGCGCCCGACACCCGGGTGTGGGCCTCCCACGCCGACGAGGTGAAGGAGCTCCCCGAGGGGTTCACCCACACCGCCACTTCGGACGTCTGTGGCATCGAGGCGATGTCGAACGTCGAGGACGGACTCTATGGCGTCCAGTGGCATCCGGAGGTCGCCCACACCGAGCGTGGTGAGGAAGTGTTCGAGAACTTCGTCGCGGTGTGTGAGTCCGCCTGAAACACGCGTCGTTTCAGGCTCGCACGCGAGCGCCGCCCGACCCGGAGTCGGCGGAATCGTTCGTGCCGCGATGTGGATGCCGTCGCTCCCTCGGTGGCACCGGTCGTGCCACGACGTAGACGCCGTCGTGCCGCGACGTAGCGCTGCCGCTCTTTCGGTTCGAGAACGCCGCCCGAGAAACGCGGTCGGCGATCCGCTCGGCTTACTCCCCGAACAGCTCGTCGACCGCGTCGCCGGCTGCCTCCGTGGCCGCCTCGGCGACGGTCGCCGGGTCGGGGTCGTCCGGAGCGTTCACGTAGACGTCCACGTCGAGGACGCCGTCCTCGAACGTGACCGTGACGTCGAGGTCGGTCACCGCGGACTGGTCGTACTGTGAGAAGACGACGCCCTCGGCGGCTTTCGCCGCGGTCCGAACGACTTCCTCGTCGCTCGGATCGGCGTCGTCGGGTTCGGTTCCCATGATCGATTACGCGCCGCCCGCGCCCGGACCGCCGGGCCCCATCGGGCCGCCGCCCGCGCCGCCCTGCAGCATCTGCTGGAGCTCGCTCTGGAGCTCGTCGAACTGCTCTTGAACGCGCTCCTCCTGCTTCTCGAGCTGCTCGACGCGGACCTCGAGGGAGTCGACCTTGTTCTCGAGGTCATCGTAGGCGGACTGGTAGTCGGTCTCGACGAGGACCTCGCCGATCTCGCGGTACATGCCGGCGTTCTCGTCGATACCCTCGAGCGCATCGAGGGCCGTTTTCGACTCGTTGAGCGCGGTTTTGGCCTGCTCCTTCTGTTCGGCGACCTGCTGGGCGGTCTCCTGGAGCTCCTGTAGTTCTTCTATCTTCTCCTGTGCCTCGGGCGGCATGTTCCCTTGCATGGGCGAACCGACGCGGTCCGGAGGGAAAAACCCCCGATTTCTCCGCCGGGCGCGGAGACGGGACGATCCAGCCCGCTATGGCCCGATAGCGCCGAAACATTCGACAACGAGATGGTTAGCCGTGATCGGTGACCCGCCCGGCGGTGACGCGCTCCGCGACCGCGACCAGCCGTGACCAGCTGGTGATCCCCGCCCGGAGCGCGGCGAGGTCGTCAGCGACGACGCGAACCCGGACGACGTCGCTCTCGCGGGAGACCGTCGCGGCCGAACGCGACTCGTCGAGCTCGCCTACCTCGGGAAAGAGGGCCGCGGCAACGAGACGCGCGCGGTGCTTCTCGGGATACGTGAATGAGAGAACGGTCTCGTGGGCGCGGTCGTCGATCGACGCCGACGACGGGTCGCCATCATCGATAGCGGCGCGGTCGGTCACGGGCGTGTATCGGGTCAGTCGACCGGTTACTCGACGGCGACTTCCTTGATCCCGCCACCGCGCTCCTTCAGGAGGACGCGATGGCCACAGTAGGGACAGCGCACGCCGCCGTACTCGTCGAGGGTAACGTCGCGCTTACAGCGGGAGCACTTGTAACTCATTATTCCTCGTCGGCGAGCGCGGCACGGATGGAGCGACGGACGGTACGTCCGCCGGGGGTCTCGGGCCGGTACGCTCCGCCGGTGAACGTCTCTCCGGTCTCCTCGTTCACCCAGATGCCCGTCCCGACGCGTTTCACGTCGTCGCCATCGACGGTCGCGTTACGCATCTCCGCCTCGATGTCCTTGACCCGCTTTCTGGCGACGCGGCCGTAGCGGGCCCCGAATCGGCCCGCGCTACCGGTGCTTCGTGCCTTGTCCTCAGCCATAGTGCAAGAGGATACCAGCAGCGTGGATAAAAAGGCTACGAGTCGGTCACGCCCGTGTGTGGGAGTCCCGCGACCGTTATCGGGTCGAATCGATCGTTCCCGCCGTGATCCGGGCGAACCCGGCAAACGATCGTGTCGTGCTCGCGTCGGCACACCGCTCGTGGACCCGCCCGTGGCCGGCCAGCGCCCGTCGGTCGAGTCGTGCTACCGGTGATTCCCCGGCTCGGCTCCGTCGGACGTCTCGGGATCGGTCCCGATCCGGCGGTGCTGCGAGGCTGACGCCCGCAGCGAACGCGGGATTCAGGAGCCGCCCGGCGGGGTGTGTGCTCCGTGCGAGCCCCGCGACGCATATTCGGCTTCCGCCCCCGGTCGTCGTCGCGGGCGTCTCGCCGCTCGTCGCGAGCCGACACCAGTCGTCGACGGCCCCGGCCGGGTCCGTGAGCATCCCGGTGAGAAACGTCGCGAGGACTCCATCGACACCGCCCGGGTTCGTGACTCCCCCGAGCGGTGGGTGGGTCGCGTCCGCTCGCGCGAGATGGACGTTTCTCCAGCCGTGACGCTCCACCCGCGACCGGGCCCGGTCTATTGCCCCCGCCGAGACGTCGAGGCCGATCACGGTTCCACCCTGTCCGACTCGCTCCCGGAGGTACGGGAGGTTCGCGCCGGTCCCACACCCCATCTCGACCACGACGTCCCCACGACCGGGATCGAGCGCGTCGATGACCCGTTCCCGAAGCGCGGACACGAACGGGGCGTCGGTCGCTATCCGGTCGTAGAGTCCGGCATACCGGGTGTAAAACGCTCCGGGATCGCGTCCACTCATGTCCCTCCCTGTGTTCTCGGCCGGCTAAACGGCATCGGCGATCGCTCGCGGCGGAGGTGGCGTCCGGTGACGGTGCTCACTCCCGGGTGACCGTGAGGTCGTCGTTGACGATCCACACGTCCCCGTCCGGCGATTCGAACACGAGCCGGTCCGCCCGTCTCGTCGTGTCCCAGGCCATCACCGCCGCGAAGCGGTCCCAGCCGGGAGCGAGACCGTGCTCCCCGAAATAGTCGGCCATGGGGTCGTGATCCGCGACCGCGTGGAGCGGGTGCGTGATGCGTCGCTGCTCGCAGTGGGTACACGACAGTCTCGTTAACCCGTCGTGGGTGAACCGGCTCGAACCGACAGGTTCGCCGTCGATCGATCTAGGCTCGTACTCGGACTCGAAGGTCTTCGTCACCGTTCGTCCGCACTCCGGACAGAACCCGGAAGCCATCGTCCGGATGTGCTGATCGAGCACGACGTGTGCTCGCTCGAACGCCGTCCCGATATCGACTCCCTCGACACCGGAGGGCGGATACGCGAACGCGGTGAGCGTCCCTTCCGGAACCAGCTCGTGGTCGACCAACCCGGGACAGTCCGGACACCGGGTCACTAGGTATCCCGACCCGTAGAACGTCTCGACCGTCGATCCACATCGATAGCATTCGGCGTCAACCCGACGGGCTTCGACGCTCATTTCCTCCGTGAGAACGCCCCGTCTCCGGAGTCGAACGACCTCGCGGCCGGCTTCGGCGAGTCGATAGCCGTCGTCCGTCTTCTTGACGAACCGGTTGACGAGCCGATGGAGGTGATAGCTGAACCGCCCGCTGTCATCGATATCGACGTCCGATTTGATAGTCGAGTACGCCGCGTCGTCCGCGAGCGCCCCCGGTTCGACGGTTCGCTCGTACAGCGAGTCGAGGATGGCGAGCCTGACCTCGCTGTCGAGCGCGGCGAACGCGAGCGCGTCTTCGGATCGATCCGCGGCGGATGCATCCATCGTCTACTCCCTGTGGTAGTGTGACTATATAAATTTCGTTTCAAATGACATGATTCGAAACGGGACGGGCGCACACGACGTCCGCGCGAGTCCCACGTCCGGGTGGGGGTATCGGTCTTCACGTCCGGGCGAACACCCGCTTGACGGGGCGGTCTCGGCCGGATCCATGGTCTTCGATCGTGTGCGACTCGACCGTATGCCTTTTTCCGGAGCTCCGCCGAACCGAGGGTATGCGCAACGCAAAGATCGTCTGTACGCTCGGTCCCGCGTCGGACGACCGGGACGCGATCCGCGATCTCGCGACCGCCGGAATGTCGGTCGCCAGGCTCAACGCTAGTCACGGCACGACGGCCCACCGCGAGAAAGTCATCGAGCGCGTCCGCGACGTCGACGACACGCTCGACGATCCACTCGCCGTGATGGTCGATCTGAAGGGTCCCGAGGTTCGGACCGCAGCGATCGACGACCCGATCTCGCTCGCAACCGACTCCGAGGTCACGTTTCTCCCGGGCGAAGACGCGACACACGACCGCGTCGGATTGACCCATTCCATTTCGGCCGCGAGTTCCGGTGACGTCGTCCTCCTCGACGACGGCCGGATCGAGTGTCGAGTCGAACACGTCGACGGCGACGCGGTCGTCGCGACGGTAGTCTCCGGCGGGCAACTCGGCTCCAGAAAGGGAGTCAACCTGCCCGGCGTCGCCATCGACGTCGACCTCGTCACCCCTGAAGACGAGGACGAGCTCCGGCTGGCGGCTCGGACCGACGCCGACTTCGTCGCCGCCTCGTTCGTCCGTGACGGTGCGGACGTCTACCGCATCGCCGACCTGCTCGAGGAGTACGGTGGGGACGACGTTCCCGTGATCGCGAAGATCGAGCGCGTGGGGGCCGTCGACAACCTGGAGGGGATCGTCGACGCCGCCGACGGCGTGATGGTCGCCCGCGGCGACCTAGGGGTCGAGTGTCCGCTGGAGGACGTGCCGATGATCCAAAAACGGATCATCCGGACCTGCGTCAACGCGGGCGTCCCGGTCATCACGGCGACGGAGATGCTCGACTCGATGGTCCACTCCCGCCGACCGACCCGCGCGGAAGCCTCGGACGTGGCCAACGCGGTCCTCGACGGCACCGACGCCGTGATGTTGTCGGGCGAGACCGCCATCGGCGACCACCCCACGCGGGTCGTCGAGACGATGGACCGGATCGTTCGGCAGGTCGAGACGAGCGCGGAGTACGCCGAAACCCGTGAACAACGGGTTCCGACCGCCGCGGAGGGGTCACGAACCGAGGCGCTCGCACGGTCCGCGCGATACCTCGCCCGCGACATCGGCGCGTCGACGGTCGTCGCGGTCTCCGAGTCCGGATTCACCGCGCGAAAGACCGCGATGTTCCGTCCCGGCGTGCCGGTCGTCGCGACCACGCCGAACGACCGCGTTCGTCGACAGCTCGCGCTCTCGTGGGGCGTCCAGCCGGTCACGACCGAGTACGCTGCCGACATGGAGGCGGTTCTGGACACCGCGGTCGACGCCGCCATCGACACCGGTGCGGCCGCCTCCGGTGACACCCTCGTCGTGTTGTCCGGCATGCTGACCGAGCTCGAAGGGACGAACACGACGAACACGCTGAAAGTCCACATCGCGGCCGAAACCGTCGTTACCGGGAAGGCAACCGTCGCCGGTCGGGTCGCCGCCCCGGTTCATCGCCTAGCGGACGGGGACCTCTCCGGGCTCCCGGACGGGGCGATCATCGCGCTCGGTCCCGGGTTCGACGTGGAGTTCGACGGCGATCCGGGTCGGATCGGCGGGATCATCGACGCCCGTCCCGGAATGACCGGCTACCCCGCGGTCGTCGCCCGCGAGCTCGGCGTTCCGATGGTGTCCGATGCGACGCTTCCCGACGACGTCGCCGACGGAACCGTGGTCACTATCGACGGCGAGCGCGGGGTCGTCTACGACGGCGACGTCGTCACGCCCGGACGGCGGCGGTGATCCTCCCGACCTCTCCCGCCAACCATTTACCACGAACGCACCTATCGATCGCCATGAGCGGGGATCGCGAGGACGACGTCCGCAGCCGGTCGAACGAGGTTCGCGGCTCCGGCGAGGGCGACGACGCGGACGACGCCGAGGGTAGTGACGGTGAACACGAATGGCGGTTCGCCGTCGACGACGTCGGCCCGGACGGCGTGACCGAGGACACGGGGACGCCGCCTGCGGACCCCATCGAGCCGGAGTCGATCGATCTCGAACACGCCGCATTCGTCGTGCTCGGCGTCGCGCTTACCGTCGGTGTGCTGTTGTTCGGGTTCTGATCCGTCCCGGGTTCCGGCATCGCGTCCAGCCGAGTCGTCATCGGCTGCCGTACCACAATTTATTCACGTCGCGTCCGTAGGTGTCGGTATGGACGTGCTCCTGCAGGCCGACCTGTTCGGCCCCGAGACCCTTCCCCTGCTGTTGTTGACTGCGGGGCTCCTGCTCTCGATGGCCGAGGCGCTTGCGCCGGGCGCGAACTTCATCGTCGTCGGCATCGCGCTCATCGGGGCGGGACTCGCCGGCGTGGTGTTGGCAACGCTGGGAGTGGCCGGGGCGCTCCTCACCCTGTTGATGGCAGTGTTCACGCTCGTGTTCGGCGCGGCCGCGTTCTACGGCTACCACGAGTTCGACCTCTACGGCGGAAAGGGTCAACAGCAGACGAGCGACAGCGACAGCCTCAAGGGGCAGATGGGAACGGTCACCGAGCGCGTGACGACGAGCGGCGGACAGGTGAAGCTGCAGGGCGGCGGGTTCAATCCGTACTACTCCGCTCGATCCATCGAAGGCACCATCGAGGAAGGGGAGGAGGTGATGGTGGTCGACCCCGGCGGCGGCAACGTCGTCACGGTCGAGTCGCTTCACTACGTCGAGGACGACATCGATCGCGAGCTCGCCGCCGACCGAGCCCGAAAGGAGGCCGAGGAGTCGGCTGGCGACGAGCGGACGACCGACGACGAATCGGCGTTCGAGACGGAACGCTCGGGCTCGGAGTGACGTCTCAACTCGACGGGGGCGACGTGTCGTTGACGCCTCAGCCGGCTACCCGCCGAATATTCGATCGAGGAGGACGCGCTGGACGAACCCGGACTGCCGTTCGTCCGGTGGCTGCACCATGACCGCGGTACAGTCGACGCTGTCGACGAGCCGGTCTCCGGGACGGCCGAACACGGCACCGCGCAGTCCGCGTCGCTCGGTCGTCGTGACGAGCAGATCCGCCGACTCCGTGAACCGAGAGAGTCCCTCGATCCGGTCGTCGGTCTCGAGGATACGGGAGTCCGCGGTCACGGTGAGTATCCGGCGGAGCTCGTCGTGGTACTCCTGGACGACGGCCCGCCGCTCGTCGGAAACGTCCTCGGGGACGGTCTGGAGCAACGTCAGCGTCGCGCCCGTCTCCTCCGCGATCGCGTCGGCGACGAGCAGCTTCACGGGATCGTAGGTCCCGCTGTTGGTCGCCACCGCGATCTCATCGGCCCCGTCGAAGCCACGATCCTCGACGAGTAATACACCGCACGGCGCGTTCTTCAGGACGTGTTCGTTGAGTCCCTCGCCGTACAGCTCGTGGAGCTCCTCGACCCGCCGTTCGAGCACGATGAACTCCTCCTCCTCGAAGGATGCGTACTCGACGATCGCCGGACCGACCTCCTCGGTTCTGATCTCACGGAAGTCGACCGCCGACAGTCCTCGACCGATCGCCGAATCGCCCGGAGCCTGCGCGACACCACCGTCGGGACGGGAGTCGTCGATCGGCAGCGTGGTTGCGTTCGTCGCCCAGTCGGGCGGGTCCACACGCCGTGACGTCGTGTCGCCCGCGGTGAACGCCCGATGTGGCACCCGCTTGAACGTCCCGACGGTGACCTCACCCTGACGGAGACTGGAGAGGTCCATTCCGATACGAAGCATGTCGACGCTCGTTTCCGGCGGGGTGTCGGTCGTCACCGCGACCAGCGTGTCGTATCGCTGCTGTTCGCCGAACAGCTCTCTCGTCCGCTCGAGTGCGGCCTCGCTGACGTTCTGGCGGACACCCGTCCTGGCCGCGCCCTCCCGGTCCGTACGCGGCCGAACGTAGAGATAGAAGTAGACGATCGAGACCGCGGTGATGAGTGCCGCGCCCCCGAACGGGACGAGCCCCACCTGCGTGAGGACGAGGAACCCGCTCGCCATCCCGAATATCTGCATCCACGGGTACAGCGGCGAGGTGAAGACGGGGTCGTAGTCGTCGACTGCGCCCTCCCGGAACCCGATGAGCGCGAGGTTCACGAGGATGAACACGAGGATCTGGAACGCGCTCCCGAACTTCGCCACCTGGTCGATCGGGAGGAAGACGATCATCAGGACGATGATCCCGCCCGACAGCGAGATGGAGAGGACGGGCGTGTTGAACCGGTCGCTGACTTTCTCGAAGGCGGGCGGCGCCAGCCCGTCACGCGCCATCGCGAACGGGAACCGGGAGGCGGACAACAGCCCGGCGTTCGCGGTCGACGCCAGCGCCAGCAGCGCCGCGCCGACGACCGCCGCAGTGCCGATCGTTCCGAGCGCTTGCTCGGCGGCCAGCCCCATGATCGGCCCTTCGCCGTCCGACTGGAGCTGGCCGGCCTCGATCGCGGCCGGGATGTCGACGATACCGATCGCGACGTAGACGACCGCGACGTACAGCGCGGTGGTGAGCACGAGCGATCCGATCATCGCTCGCGGAATCGTCGTGCCCGGATCTTTCACCTCCTCCGCGACCGCCGCGATCTTGATCACGCCGGCGTACGAGATGAACACGAGCGCGGTCGCCGCGAGCAAGCCGCCGCTCCCGAAGTTCAACGCGCCCGCGGTCTGTTCGGGAACGATGTCGGGTACGCCGCCGACGATGAAGTAGCCGAGCACGACGACCATCACGCCGACGATCACGAACTGGAGGCTGCCGGCGCTCTTCGTGCTCACGATGTTTATGACAGTAAAGAAGATCGCGAGAACTACTGCGAGCGGAAGGATGTACTCGGCGATCCCCGGCGCGACGAACACGAGATATGGGACGCCACCGACGAGCGCCAGCGCGCCTTTAAACGAGAGCATGAACCAGTTGCCGACGCCGGCGATGGTGCCCAAAAGCGGGCCCATTCCTCGTTCGACGTAGACGTACGAGCCTCCGTCCTCCGGCATGGCCGTCGCCATCTCGGAGGCGCTGAACGCGGCGGGAAGTATCAGTACCCCCGCGAGGAGAAACGCCAGGACGACCGCGGGTCCGTCGACGGTGACGAACGCCACGCCCGGAAGAATGAATACGCCCGATCCGACCATCGCCCCGATGGCGATCGCCATCGTGGAGAACAATCCGAGATCACGTTTGAGTCCTGTTGGCACGTAGGGTCACGTCGAAACTCTTCGACGAACGTTCATACCGGATCCGGAGGGGTCAACGATGTGCCTTACTGGTTAGATACGACCCGTCGATCCGTCACTTCGACGATCGAACGGTCAGTCATGGGGGTGAACGCGTTTGATCGCGGTCTCGACGTCGTTCTCGTCACCGAGGATCGTGACCCGGTCGCCCGCCTCCAGTACGGTGTCCCCGTGGGGAACGAACGTCTCGCCGTCGCGGTCGATGACGGCGATGAGGACGCCCTGTGGGATCCGCGAGCCCATCTGTTGGACCGTCTTCCCGGCGAACGTCTCGGAGGTAACGGTCACCTCCTGTGCGTCGTGGCCGTCGCCCAACTGGTTCATCCAGTGGGCGAGCGAGGGGCGTTCGATCTCGTTGTCGATCGACCACGCCATCGCCGAGGAGACGTCGATCGCACGGACGTCCAAGGCGTCGAACGCCGGGACGTTGTCGGGGTCGTTCACCCGGGCGATCACCGTCTCGATGTCGAACTTGTTCCTCGCGAGCTGGGAGACGAGGAGGTTCGTGTCGTCGTTCGCGGTCGCGGCGACGACGAGTTTCGACTTTTTCGCGCCGTGTTCGGTCAGCGCCCCCGTGTCGGTTCCGTCCCCGACCACGGCCCGGAAGCCGTCGGACTGTAACGACTCGACTGCTCCCGGGTCCCGGTCGATGATCGTCACGTTTTCCCCGCGTTTCTCCAGTCGTGTGGCGAGCGTCCGGCCGACCCGGCCCCCGCCGATGATGAGTGTCTTCATCGGTTGGACGTCGAACAGCTCCGCTATCTGTCTGGCCAGCCCCGCCTGGAGGACCACCGTGACGAAGATGACGAGGAACACCGCGCCTACCAGCGTCTGGGCCTCGGCGGTCGCGCCGGTCTGTTGGAGGTCGATCGCGAACAGCGTGGCGACCGACGCCGGGATGATCCCCCGCGGACCGACGAAGCTGAGGAAGTACCGCTCGTTTCGTGTGAACACGGACTCGCGCGCCGAGAGGAACATCACGAGGGGTCGGATCACGAGCGTCACCGCGATGACGACGCCGATCCCGCCGAGTCCGAGCCCGATCAACGCGCCGAAGTCGATGAGCGCCGCCAGCGAGATGAACACGAACGAGAGCGCGACGAGCGTGAGGTCACGGCCGAACTCCTCGACCTCCGATCGGTGTGGCAGGTCCACGTTCCCCAGCGCGATGCCTGCGGCCGCGACCGCGGCGACGCCGGTTTCCGGCGCGACCGACTCCGCGAGCCCGTATGAGACGAACGCGCCACCGAGCGTGACGAGGCGGACCGTCCGCTTCGCGTCCGACCCCGGGGCGTCGAGACGGACGAGCACGACGTACACGACGAGTGCAACCACGAGCCCGACGCCGATCCCGGCAACGAGCCGCGAGAGGAAGCCCGCCAACACGCTCGCGGTGTCGCCGGTGCCGACCACGAGCGTCTCGAACACGACGATCGCCAGGATCGCGGCCGTCACGTCGTTGATGATGCCCTCGGCCTCCAGCGTCGACGCGACGTGTTCGCGGACGTCGATCACTTGCAGTATCGGCGTAATGACGGTCGGACCGGTCGCGATCAACAGCGCTCCGATCAGGAACGCGATCCCCCAGTCGTCGGTGAGGAACAGGGACACCGCGAACGCCGTCCCGAAGAACATGATCGCCGCGCCGACCGTCACGACTCGCAGTATGGACGCGGGTGCGTCGACGAGCCGCTCGCGTCTGAGGTCGAACCCCCCATCGAAGACGATGATCGCCACGGAGAGCCCGACGATCGTTCCGAGTCCGTCGCCGAACGTCTCGAGACTGATGAACCCCAGCCCCTCCGGGCCGAGCGACACGCCAACGAGTATCAAAAAGAGAACGCTCGGTACGCGAAGCCGCGAGGAGACGACCTGGAGCGCGATCCCGATCCCGAGGATCGCAGCGATGATCGGGAGCGTAGCACTCACTGTACACGATCGTTGACCACGAACGGTTATAAGGGATCCTCAATACGCGTTAGGGTCGGTGCCGGACGAGGAGTGGCGTCGGGAGAACGGACGGTCGAGAGCGGGGTCGCCGTCACCCGAGAGAACTAAGCCAGTGAGCGTTCGAGTGTAGGTATGTCGCTTCTGGGACGGTATCTCGACTGGTTCCGCGAGCAGAGCTCGCAGATGCAGATCGGGTCGACGGTCCTGCTTTTCGCCGTACTCTTCGTGTTCGGCGTCTACACCGCCGGGATCGGGCCTGGACTGCTCATCGTCATCGTGATGATCGACCACTGGTACCGGGGGTAGCCACGAGGCAGGCCCGCTCGCGTCCGAGCGATCACTCCGTGCCGGTTCCGTCGGCACCGCGCTCCGCGATCCGTCGTGCCACCTCGCTTAATCCGCCGGTGTGCGGAAGCGGTTCGGCGTCCGCCTCGTCGGTCATCTCGGCGTCGGTCGAATCACCGGTGGCTCCGTCGCCCGCGTCGCCGTCGATGCCCGCGTGATCCACGTCGCCGGGCTCCGCGTCCGGCGGATACGATCGCTCGGCCGCCGGGACGAACACGGATTCCACCTCTCGGACCGTCTCGCGTACGGCCGGCTCCTCGAGTCGATCGGCGTACGCCTCGCGGATCAGGTCGGGCACCGCATAGGCGTAGTGTCCCCGACCGGCATGACGGATCAGGCCGGCCTTTCGGATCGGTCGGTGTCGGCTGTAGGCGTGCTCCGTGTCGCCGTCGCCGCCGGCGTCGATGTGTGCGGCGACCGGGTCGCTCACGCCCTCCCGACGGTAGTGCCGAAGCATCCCTCGCGAGAGCTCCGGCAGCGTATTGATCCGTCCACGGAGCTCCTCGATGACGGCCTCGCGAGTTCCCAGCTGCACCGCGTCGTCGAACCGGAGCGCTCCCTCCGCGACATCCGCGCGCGTCACGGGGTCGACGGCGTCGGGCGAGTCGACGGCTTCCGGTCGACTCTCGTCCGTCGATGGGTCGGCCTCGGCGTGCGTCTCGGGGTCCGCGAGCGAGTCGGCGTCCATCGACTGGTCCGCATCGCGGGTCGACCGCGGATCACTCGCGTCCGCTGGGAGTGACCTGTGGTCGTCTCGGTCGTTCCCCGTCACCTGATCGGTCGCCGCGACCGCGGCGTCGTAGTCGGCGAGGCCAGCCTGCTCCCGGTGCGTCGACGACGCCACTGAATGCCCATCGCCGCCGCGATAGGGTGCCTCGGCCTTCCCTAACAGTGCCTGTGCGAACTGGTCCGCCATGTTACTCAGGTCCCGCGCCTCCTCCAGCTCGCGTTCGAGCTGGCGGATCCGCTGGTCCTTCTTTTCGAGTTCCTGCCTGAGGTCGGCGAGCTCGGACTCGTGGCGGGCCTTCTCGTCGGAGATCGACTGGAGCTCGCCGACGAGGTCGCTGGAGACCGACTTGAGCTCCGGGCGCTCGAAGTCGTCGAGTCCCGGGGTCGCGCCCGCGTCGAACGTCTGCTTGCGGTGGAACTGGATCCGGCGGATCGACTCGTCCCAGTCGGTCATCAGGAACGCCTCGCCGTCGCCGAGATCCTCGACCGCGCTGGCGTACTTTGACCCCAAGATTCGGCCGACGACCTTCGTGTCGTTGTCCCAGGTGAGGCGGTGCCAGCAGAGCCAGTCGCACTGGGTGATGAAGTCCTTTTTCACGTCGGCCGGCCGCTGACTGATGCCGACGATGCCGAGCCCGTGTTTCCGCCCGCGCTTGCCGACCTTGATAAGCATCTTGCCCGTCTCGTTCATCCCGCCGCCTTCGGGGATGTACTCGTGACACTCCTCGACGACGAGGAGGAACGGCTTTTTAAGCCGTTTCTCCTTCGCGAACAGCTGTTTGACGACTTCTAAGAGCAGCTCGTTGGCGGTGTCCTCCTCTAGATAGCCGGAGACGTCGAGGATGATCGGGACGTTCTGTTCTAAAGCGAGGTTCGCGAGCTTCTCCGCGTGCTCGGGCGAGACGACGATGTCGCACTCGTCGTCGGCGCCGGCGTGAAGGATCTCGTACTCCTCCTTAAGGCCGTAATACTCACCGTCCGTATCCACGATCATGACCGGAAATCCGTTGTCGAGGAGGTTCTCGATGACGACGGACGCGGTGTTGCTCTTTCCGGACCCGCTCTTTCCCGTAATAAACGACCGGCCGGTGAGTACGTCGACGACGGGGAGTTCGACCGGCGAGCCCGGATCCGCCGTCGCGTCGCCGCCGATCCCTTCACTGACGTCCGCGACGTGGATCGTCTCCTGCTCGCTCATACACGTGACAGGAACCCCTCGCCTCATAAACTATCGGCTCGTGGACGGCCTCGCTCGCCGCCCTCCGATCTCACCATTCTGCGCGCCGCGTTCACGCAGTCCCGGTCGCAAGACGTATGTCCTCGCCGGCAGTCCCGCCACGTATGGACGCCGAAAACACCCTCCTTAACGCGTTTATCGGTGCCGTGGTGACGACCGTCCTCTCGTTTACCGGGGTCTCACCCGTGCTCGGCGGCGCGGTCGCCGGGTACTTGAACGAGGACGACGGTCTCCGGGTCGGTGCGCTCTCCGGTGTCATCGCGTCGATCCCGATCGTCGGATTCCTGCTTCTCGTGCTGGTTCTCCTGCCGTTTCTGGGCGTCTTCGGTGTCCCGCTCGAGGCCGGCTTCGTCGTCGGCGGGATCGTCGTCGTCACGGGCATCGTCGTGCTGGCCGGCGTCGCCTACACCGTGGCTCTGAGCGCGCTCGGCGGGGTGCTCGGCGTGTACGTCAAAAACGAGGCGTAGGTCAACCGTCTCCACGGTTTCGTCCGGCTCGCGTGTCGATGTCGGCTCGAGGGTGTCGCGAACCGTTTCAGTGTTCGCCGCCGGTCCCGCGCCGGTCGGAGTCCAGGTCGATGTCGAGCTCGTCGAGCAGTTCCTCGGCCTCCGCGCGCTTCTCCTGGTGGTCCGCGAGGAACTCGCGCATCAGCTCGGCGGCCTGCTCCTTACAGCCGCCACAGAGCCGATCGCCGGTGACGCACTCGGTGTACACCTCCTTCGTCAGCTCGTCGTCGTCGCCCGCGAGCAGGTACGCGTACAGCTCGTAGACGGGACACTCGTCGGCCTCGCCGCCCAGTTCGCGCTGTTCTTCCGCCGTGTCGCGCCCGCCGGTGGTCGCCGCGCGGACCTTGTCGTAGCCGTCCTCGGGGTCGTCAAGTAGCGAGATGTGACTCGCGGGGATCGACGAGGACATCTTCCCGCCCGTGAGTCCGGTCATAAAGCGGTGGTAGATCGAGGAGGGCTGGCGGAAACCGAACCCGTCGTGGTCGATCTCGACGTCTCTTGCCAGCGACTCGGCCTCCTCACGCGTGAGGTCGAAGACGTCGACGTGCCCCTCGAAGACGCGCTTCTCGCCGTCGACCGCCTCGATCAGCGCCTCGAACGCCTCCTCGGTGGCGTTGCGGTCGAAAAAGCGGACGCGTGGGCGAAGCGGCTCCTTGCCGCCGGCGTGGAGCTTGTCGAGGACGGTCGATTTGGCGGCCGCGAAGTCACGGCTCGCGTCCTCGGTTTCGGGCGGCTCGTAG
>LFFM01000869.1_pt1 | contig 21453 bp, 22 predicted proteins | sample 643131 | NCBI WGS metagenome assembly LFFM01 (sample SAMN03777445, study PRJNA286221) | soda lake metagenome | biome: soda lake; feature: Kulunda steppe; material: water; isolation source: sample Tc-Br brine of Tanatar trona crystallizer | place: Russia: Kulunda steppe | collected 2011-07
CCGCGTTCACCGGCGACGGAACGGTCACCGCCGGCAACGCCTCACAGATCTCCGACGGCGCCGCGATCGCCCTCGTCACGAGCCGGGCGTTCGCCGAGGATCACGGTCTCGACGTCCTCGCGGAGATCGGCACGAACGCGGTCGCGGGCGTGGACCCGACCGTGATGGGGATCGGCCCCGTTCCCGCCACGCGGAGCCTGCTCGACCGTGCGGGCACCACGATCGACGACTACGACCTCGTCGAGCTGAACGAGGCGTTCGCCTCCCAGTGTGAGTACGCCCGCCGCGAGCTGGGGATCGACGAGGAGATCTACAACGTCAACGGCGGCGCCATCGCGCTCGGACACCCGCTCGGCGCGTCCGGGGCTCGGCTGCCGGTGACGCTGCTTCACGAGATGGAAAAGCGAGGCGCCGAGCGCGGGCTCGCGACCCTCTGTGTCGGCTTCGGGCAGGGTGCGGCGATCGAGTTCCTGCGCTGAGGCGGGCGGCATCGCCGGCCCGCGCGTTTGTAAATCGCTCGGCACCGCCGACTCGCACGCTTTTAAGGCGCGCGGCGTCGATCCCCGGCCATGGCCTTCACGCTCGGCGTCCACGACTCGGTCGAGGCGGTCTTCCCGCCGGAAACGTTCGTCGACGCGCTCTCACCGCCGGCGGACACGCCCCTCGACGTTCGAATCGTCGCGGCCGACGATCGAAGCGCGCTCGACGGCCTCGACGCGATCGTGACGTTCGCGTACGACGAGGCGTTCCTCGGGACGGACATCGAGTGGATCCACTCGATCCAGACGGGCGTCGACCGATTCCCGTTCGACGACCTCGAGGCGGCCGGGATCGCGCTCACGAGTTCGACGGGGATCCACGGCGATTCGGTCGGCGACACCGTCGCCGGCTACATGCTCTCGTTCGCGCGACGCCTCCACGTCTACCGGGACGCCCAGCGTGACCGTCGGTGGAGCCGCGTCCCGATCGCGGAGCCGTTCTCGCTCGCCGGCGAGCGAGTCTGCGTCGTCGGCCTGGGCGTGCTCGGCCGGGGGATCGCCGCGCGTGCCGCGGGGCTCGGCACGGAGGTCGTCGGGATCCGCCGCACCCCCACGCCCGTGGCGAACGTCGACGCCGTGTACGGCCGCGACCGCCTGCACGAGACGATCGCCGACGCCCGCTTCGTCGCGCTCGCGTGTCCGCTCACGCCGGATACCGAGGGGTTGATCGGCGCGACCGAACTCGACGCCATGCGCGAGGATGCATACCTCCTGAACGTCGCCCGCGGCCCGATCGTCGACGAGTCCGCCCTGGTCGACGCGCTCTCGTCCGGCTCGATCGCCGGGGCCGCCCTCGACGTCTTCGAGACCGAGCCGCTTCCCGAGAAGTCGCCGCTATGGGACTACGAGGACGTCATCGTCACCCCGCACGCCGCGGCCGCCCATCGCGATTACGCCGCACGAGTCGCCGACATCGTCGCCGAGAGCCTTCGACGGCGCGGGACGGGCGAGACGCTCGCGAATCGAGTGGTCTGAGGAACCGGGCGGTCTGAGGAATCGACCATCCGGTCCGAGTCAGGCCGAGTACGTCTCCAGTCCGGCCTCGATCCGGTCGAATCCCTCCTCGATGCGCTCGGCCGAGTTGGCAAACGAGAGCCGAAGCCGGCCGCGACCCGTCTCCCCGAAGCCGTCGCCCGGCGCGAGCACGACGCCGTGTTCGGTCAGGAGGTGTTTCGCGAGCGGAAGCGAACCGCCCTCGATGCCGGGATCGAGGAAGGCGTAGAAGGCGCCCTCCGGCCGCGGGCAGGTGAGCCCGTCGATGGCGGCGACGCGATCGACGACGAGGTCTCGGCGGCGCTTGAAGGCTCGATACATCTCCTCGACGGGCTCCTGTGGCCCCGAGAGCGCGGCGATGGCGGCATGTTGGGCGATGCTTGACGCACAGGCGGTCGTCGACTCGTGGACCTTCACCACCTCGTCGATCAGGTGCGTGTCGCCGGCGAGCCAGCCGAGACGCCACCCCGTCATCGCGTAGGTCTTCGAACAGGAGCCGACCGTCAACACGTGCTCGGGGCGATCGGTGTAGCCCGCGATCGCTTCCGGCTCGCGGTCGTAGGTGAGCGCGAGGTAGACCTCGTCGGCGATCACGTACGCGTCGTGGTCGGCGGCGGCCTCGACCACGGCGCGGCAGGCCTCGGGGTCGAAGACGCGGCCGGTCGGATTCGACGGCGTGGTCACGACGACGGCGCCGGTGTCGTCACTCAGCGCCTCGATCACGCGGTCGGCGTCGAGATCGAACCCCGTCTCCGCCGGCATCGGGACCTCCCGGAAGCGACCGTCCGCGAGGCTGGCCTGCGTCGCGTAGTTTGGCCAGGTCGGTCCGGGAACGACGACCTCCTCGCCCGGCGAGACGGTCGCGAGCGTCGCGAGGTGAAGCGCCTCCATCCCGCCGACCGTGACGACGATCTCGTCGCGGTCGTACGCGACGTCGTAGTCGGCGGCGAGCCGGTCGCGGATCGCGTCCCGGCACTCGGGCAGCCCGGCGTTCGAGGTGTAGCCGGTCGCACCCTCGCGGACCGCCCGCGTCGCGGCGTCGATCACGTGTTCGGGGGTGTCGAAGTCGGGCTCGCCGACCTCCAGTCGGACGAGGTCGCCGTCGTGGCGCTCGGCCAGATCGAACATCACGCGGATGCTCGACCGCTTCGTGCGGCGAACGCGGTCGGTGGGGGTGGGCATGGAGACGACACGTCGATCCGGACCTAAAGCGATCCGGTATCGGAAACGGCCGGGGTGCTTCGCGCGGCTCCGGATCCGCTTCCGATCGACGTCGGGCCGGAAAGGGAGGCTATTCCCGATTCGTGCCGTCCGACTCGGCACGTGATTCGGAACCGGTCGATTGACCGCGTTTGGAGGCCGCAACATCCCGTCCGAAGAAGGTGTTCAACGCCATCGTTGCACCGATATATGAACCGATGACGACGATGACGAATCCGACTACGACACCAAAGACGAATTCGACGACCATACCTCGCGTGTATCCGGAGAACGTATAAAACACGGCTCGCGTGTATCCGGAGAACGTATAAAACACGGCTCCCGCGTTGACGACGGCTCCTATCGTTCGAGATCGACGGTGTGGTCGGTCGCGATCCACGCGTCCGTGTTGCCCTCCTCTAAGAACACGGCCTTTTCAGGGGAGGTACGGCTCACCGACACCGCCGGACGATCGTCCGCCGGCTGTGCTTCGGTGGACCACTCGGCGTCGGCCTCGATCCCGTTTCCGGTGCTCATTGCCCGTGGGTGGGCATGGCGTGGAGTTATAGGTTTCGGTCGGCCTAAAGAATCAAAAACGGGATCGACCGGATTCGCTGGCGGAGCCCGCAACCCGGCGGGGACATCGGAGGCCATTAGCCGCTCCCGGCCATCGATCCGATCGATGACGACGTCACTCTTCACGCCGCTGTCGTTGCGTGAGACCGAGATCCCGAACCGCGTCATGCTCTCGCCGATGTGCCAGTACTCGGCCGACGACGGGATGGCGAACGACTGGCATCGGATCCACCTCGGCAGTCGCGCCGTCGGCGGCGCCGGACTCGTGATGACGGAGGCGACCGCGGTGACGCCCGCCGGCCGGATCACGCCGAACTGCCTCGGGATCTGGTCGGACGAACACGCTCGTGCGCTGGAGCCGATCACCGAGTTCATCCGATCGCAGGGCGCTATCCCGGCGATCCAGCTCGCCCACGCCGGACGGAAGGGATCACACCGTCCGCCGGCGGAGGGTCGCGGCGGGATCCCCGCCGACCACGAGGACGGCTGGGTCACCGTCTCCGCGACCGACGAGCCGTATCCCGAGGCGGAGGAGGCCGAGGTGCGGCGGCTCGACGCGGCGGGAATCGAGGACGTGATCGACGCCTACGTAGCCGCGGCCGAGCGGTCGCTCGCGGCGGGCTTCGAGGTCGCGGAGGTGCACGCCGCCCACGGCTACCTGTTCCACCAGTTCCTCTCGCCGGTCACGAACGACCGGGAGGACGACTACGGCGGCGACTTCGACGGCCGAACCCGTCTGCTCCGGGAGGCCGTCGCCGCGGTCCGTGACGTCTGGCCCGACGAAAAGCCCGTGTTCGTTCGGATCTCCGCGACCGACTGGCTTCCCGACCGCGAGTCGTGGGACGTCGACGACTCCGTGCGGCTCGCGCCGCTGCTCGCCGACGCCGGCGCCGACCTGATCGACGTCTCCGGCGGCGGGCTCCATCCCGACCAGCAGCTCCCGGGCTCCGGTCCCGGCTACCAGGTGCCGTATGCCGAGGCGATCCGCGAGGGGAGCGACGTCGCCGTGGCCGCCGTCGGGGGGATCACGGAGCCGACCCACGCCGACGCGCTCGTGCGGAACGGACGTGCGGACCTCGTCGCCATCGGTCGAGAGCTGCTCAGAAATCCCTACTGGCCGCTGGAGGCGGCCCACGAGCTCGACGCCGAGATCGAGTGGCCGGTGCAGTATCGTCGCGGTCGGTTCGACTGAGTCGGCCGAGCTGCTCGAACCGGCCGAACCGCCCGGACGGGCTTTTTATTCGTCCGCCGCCAAGGGCGAGCCATGAGTTCCCGCGACCGTCCGCGAGACGACGACCTCGAGGAGCGGCTCGACGAGCTGGAGGACGTCCTCGCCGAGCTGCGCCGCGATCTGAAACGCGAGGAGCGCGACCGACGCGGCCCGCTCCGCCCGCCACGCCCGCCACGCCTCTCGGAGCTGTTGCGGTTCACCGAGCAGTACACGATTCCGACGCTCATCGCCCTGCTTGAGACGACGATCAAGTCGTTGGAGCTGCTTCGCGGCACGCTTCGGCTCGCCGATCCCGGCCGCGGTCTCGACGTCGACGACCGCACGGACGGCGCGACCGATCGGCTCGCCGACGTGCGCGACGGAGCGAGCGCCGGGCTCGCACGGTCGCTCTCGGAGCTTCGGACCGCGCTCTCGGAGGCCGACCTCCCCGAGGACGCCGCGTCACGCTCGATCATCGAGGACGCCCGCGACCTGACCGCCGAGATCGAGGATCGCATCGACGAGGGGCGACGCGCGGCCGACCGCTCCCGGGGACGTGGGACCGACGAGCGCCGCGATCGTCGGGATGGACGCGACGGCCGACGAGGCGACGGCCCTCGTGACGACCGTCGGGACGCACGCGACGATCGTCGATCGGAACGCGCCGATGATCGGCGTGGCGGAGACGAGCCGGATGACGACGTGGTTCGGATCGACGTGACGGACCCGGACGATCGGGACGCCCCCGGCCAAAACGGATCCGTCGAGGACGGGGACGAGAACGCCGGTGACGGGGACGCCGAGGACGACCGAGAGGACGTCGTCGATCCGAGTCCCGAGGTCGACGTGGAATCCGAGTTGGAGTCGATCAAACGCCAACTCGACGACGGGGAGGAAACGGCCGCCGGCGACGAGGACGGAACGGCCGCCGGCGACGAGGACGGAACGGCCGCCGGCGACGAGGACGGAACGGTTGCCCGGGACGATGGAGAAGCTGACGAAGAGGGGACCGGAGAACGGGATTCGGCCGACGACGACGATCCCGGCGACGGTCGCTGACGACTGCTGACGAACGGTACGTGGCTATTCGTCGTCGGGCGTCGGGAACGAGGTACCGAGGTGTACCGCCGCCCGCTCGGCGGAGTCACGGAGCAGACGTGCGTCGTCGGTGAACACCTCCAGCGCGGCGGTGCCGTCGAAGCCGGAGAGCTCGGCGCTCACGACGTCGTAATCCACCTCGCCGGCGCCGATCGGGATGTGGGTGTCACCCCGCCGGCGGACGTCATGGAGATGGAGGTGGGAGATCCGGTCGCCGTGGCTCCGGAGGAACCGCCGTATTGCGTCGTTCCCGCCCTCCATGTAGGCGTGGCCGACGTCGAAACAGATCGGCGTGTCGGTCTCGTCGGCGATCTCGCCGAGGATCGAAAGCTGGAGCCCGGCGTGTTGGTGGCCGACGTTCTCGACGACGACCTCGACGCCCGCGTCGCGTCCGGCGTCGGCGACGCGTCGAAGCTGGGCGGCGGCGACCTCGCGGAACGCGACGTCGTCGCGGTCGGCGCTCGTGGCATGTAACACCGCCTTCTCGGCGCCGAGGTCGCTCGCGGTCTCGAGGAGACGGCGCTGATAGTCGACGATCGCGTCGTTGATCTCCCCGGCGTAGCTCGTGAGCGGCTGGCTGTACGGAAGGTGCACGAGCAGGTCGCGCCCCCCGAGACCGTCCGCGAGTCGGTCGGCATCGATCGTCTCCGGCGGAAGGCTTCCGGCACCGATCCCGAGCTCGACGAAATCGAACGCCGTCGCGGACGCCGCGATCTGGTCCAGGTCGACGCCGACGGTGCAGCCGATGTGCATGTGAGCGGATCGGCTCGCATGGGGTTAATATCTGACGCGACCACGGCCGGAGCGAATCGCCCGACCGGTCAGGTGACGTTTTATACTTACAGCGGTCGTGGATCGACCATGTTTCGGGGGGCGCTCTCGACGCCGACGCGGACCGACGACGCCGCGGGCGTCCTGATCGTCGGGACCGTCCTCACGCTGTGTTCGTGGCTGTTCGTTCCCGTCTGGCTCGTCGCGTCGCTGTTGGCGCCCGTACTCGTCGTGCTCGCGCCAGTCGCACTGGCGCCGGCGCTCGTGACCCGCGGCTACTTCCTGCAGGTCGTCCGCGGAGGGATCCGCGACGGCAACGCGGCCGGCGCTCCGTCGTTCGTTCGCTGGGGCGTGCTCTATCGCGACGGGCTCAGATCCGCGCTCCTCAGCCTCTGGTATCTCCTCCCGTTCGTGGGGCTGCTTGCGCTCGGCGCGGCGGCGGGCGCGCTCGTCGAGTTCGACCGGATCGACCCCGCTCCGGTCGTCGATCCCGTCGCCGCCACCACGCTCGCGGGCGACGAGCCGCTCGGTGAGGAGACGGCCATCGATGCGCTGGTGGGCGTCCTCGGCGGCGTTGCCGGCATCCTTGCGGTCGGCTACCTCGCCGTCTTCACGTACCTCCGGCCCGCCGCGCTCGCGGTGCTCGCGGAGACCGGGCGACTGCGTGCGGCGATCCGTCCCGACCGAGCGCTGCGCGTCGGCCTCTCGGGTACCTACGCGGCCGCGTGGATCCTCGCGCTGGCGACGGCTTTCCTCGGGTACGCCCTCGCGGCACCGTTCGTGCCGCTGATCGTGGGTATCGGGCTCGTCTTCGCGATCCGAATCGTCGTTCACGCGCTCTACGGACACGGTGCGGCCGCCGCCATCGCCGCATCCCGACCGGCGGACGGTTCCGCCGGGACGAAGCGCTCCGGACCGGGACACGGTCCGGGTCACGGCGACGAGAACGTCTCTCCCGCGACCCGTCGGTCGGGCCCGTCCGCGGTCGAGGCGTCTCCCGCCGTCCAGACCGGTCGCGGGGTCGGCACGTTCGGCGTCGGAACGACGGGCACGACGTCCGGCGACGGCATCGACGCCGCCGGCCATGACGCCCCCGGCGACCGCGATGCTTCCGGCGACCGCGACGCTTCCGGCGACGGTGAGCGCGATGCTTCCGGCGACCGCGACGCTTCCGGCGACGGTGAACGCGATGCTTCCGGCGACGGTGAACGCGATGCTTCCGGCGACCGCGACCGCGACGCCCCCGGCGACGACGTCGACCCGAACGACGGATCGAGCTTCGAGTGGGGCCCCGCCGTCGAGGAGCGGTGATCGCGCGACGCGGATGCCAAGGGTTGATACGTCGCGGATCGAATCCGGGAACATGCGCATCGCGAACCGGGGATACGGCCAGGAGGGCCGCGAGCGGCTGGCGCTCGTCCCCGAGAACGTCGACGACCTCTGGCACCTCGCACACGTCCTCGAGCCGGGCGACCTCGTCGAGGGCGACACCACCCGGCGGATCCAGCGCGACGACGACCGGATGCGGGACACCGGCGGCCAGCGCGAACACCTCCACGTCACCCTCGAGGTCGAGGACGTCGAGTTCGCGCGCTTCGCCAACCGCCTGCGCGTCTCCGGCGTCATCGTCGGCTGCTCGCGGGAGGACCAGCTCGGCGCCCACCACACGATAAACGTCGAGGAACACGACGAGATCACGGTCGAGAAACAGTTCAAGCCGGATCAGACCGAGCGACTGGAGGAGGCCACGGAGGCCGCCGAGAACCCCGACGTCGCCATCGCCACCGTCGAGGAGGGTGCCGCATACGTCCACACGGTCCAGCAGTACGGCACCGAGGAGTACGCCTCGTTCACGAAGCCGACCGGGAAGGGCGAGTACTCCCGACCCCGAAACGAGCTGTTCGCGGAGCTCGGCGAGGCGCTCTCGCATCTCGACGCCGACGCCGTGATCCTCGCGGGCCCGGGCTTCACGAAGAACGACGCGCGCGACTACATCGACGCGGAGTTCCCCGACGTCCTCGAGTCGGCCTCCGTGGTCGACACCTCGGCGGCGGGCGACCGCGGCGTCCACGAGGTGCTCAAACGCGGCGCCGTCGACGAGGTACAAAAGGAGACGCGGATCTCCCGGGAGGCCGACCTGATAGACCGGCTCACCGAGAACATCGCGCAGGGCGCGAAGGCGACGTACGGTCCCGAGGACGTCGCGGAGGCCGCGGAGTTCGGCGCGGTCGAGACGCTCCTCGTCGTCGACGAGCGCCTCCGAACGGAGCGACAGGGGGAGGGTGATTGGTCAATCGACGTCAACGACGTCATCGAGTCGGTCGAACGGCAGGGCGGCGACGTCGTCGTCTTCTCCTCGGAGTTCGCGCCGGGCGAACAGCTCTCGAACCTCGGCGGCATCGCCGCGATCCTCAGATACCGACTCACATGAGCGACGACGAACCACGCGGCTACGACGAGGCGCACTACTCCCAGGAGAAGACCGGCTTGAGCGGGTGGGTCGAGCGCTACTTCTTCGCCGGCATCGAGATCACCGTCCTCTCGACGCCCGCGTTCGTCCCCGTCGTCTTCTTACAGTTCCACTACCCGGACGCGGTGCCCCTCGCCGGGCTCGCCGCGCTCGCCGCGGGCTCGTTCTCGCTCATGCTGTTCCGTGCGCGGGCCATCGACCTCGGTGCATGGCCTCGACTGGGGGAGCTTTCCAGCGTCCCGCTCCGGGTCGTCTACTTCTCCGCGGCCTTCCTCGCGGCGACGTTCGGCGTCGCCGCCGTCGCGACCGAGATGGGATCCCTCGCGCTCGCGTTCGTCGGGGGGGCGATCGTCCAGACGGCCGCGCTCGCCGGCTTTCCCGCCGTCTACCGCGCGATCTACGGCGAGCCGGCCCGCCATCCGAGCCAGCGAGTCTGAACGCCACCGGTTCGCGTGTCTCTCCGGAAAACCGAAGCGATCCGCCGGTTCACTCGCTTTTAAGCGCGAGCGAACGGTTAAAAGAGAAACGTGACGGACGGCGACGGGATCCGGAGAGCGCTCTCGCGGCTGCCGAACCCCGTCCACGGGTTCATCAGCCGGATCGGTCTCCTTCTCACGTGGCTCGGACTCGTCGACGGGGAGCGGGCGCGACGGACGACGGAGCTTGCCTGGCCCCGCATCCTGACCGGGCTGGCCCGAAAGTCGAAGACCGCCGCCGACATCGCGATGGTCGGGATCGCGGTCGGCCCCGCGGCCATCGCCGGGATCGGGTTCGCCGGCCCGTTTTGGGGGCTCGCGTTCACGGTGGGCGGCGGGCTCGCGACCGGCGCCATCGCGCTCGTCTCACAGCGATACGGCGCGGAGGCGTACGACCGGATCGGCGAGGCCGTGCGAACGAGCAGCTTCATCGTCATCGCCGGCACGCTCCCGATCACGGCGGTCCTGTTCGCGTTTCCGACGGAGCTGATCGGGTTGTTGACCGACGATCCGCGAGCGCTCGACGAGGGAGCCACGTATCTCCGGATCGTCTCGCTCGGGATCCCCTTCGCCGGTCTGAACCTCGTCGGCGGTCGCGTGCTCATCGGTGCCGACGACGCATGGACGCCGATGGTCCTCCGGGCGGGCGGTGCCGTCGCCAACATCGGCCTCAACGCGGCGCTGATCTTCGGCTCGGGTCTCGGCGTCGCCGGGGCGGCGATCGGAACGGTCGTCTCGAACGTGTTGGTCGCCGTCTCGTTCGGCGTGGGGCTCTCGCTCGGCCGGCTCCCGGGACTCGGTGCGTTCCCCGTGACCGTCTCGTTCCGCGGCCGCTACGTCGACCGGGCGACGATCCGTGACGTCCTCACGATCAGCACGCCGGCGACGGGGCGCCGTCTCGTCTGGACGGGTGCCCGGTTTCCGCTGTTGGCGATACTCGCGCTGTTCGGCTCGAACGTCGTCGCCGCCTACGTCATCAGCCGCCAGGTCTGGGGGCTCATGAACACGCCCGGCTGGGGGTTCGGCCTCTCGGCGAGCAGCCTGGTCGGTCAATCGCTCGGCGAGGGGAACGAGACGGTCGCGGAGGCGTACGGCCACGAGATCATGCGGATCTCGGTGGTGACGTACGCCGCCGGGGCGCTCGTCGTTCTCGCGTTCGCGGAGCCCATCGTCCTCGCGTTCGTCGACGACCCGTCCGGTGAAACCGCACCGGTGGCGACGGCGCTCGTCCGCGCGGCGGCGGTCGCGGTCGTCGCCCGGGGCGTCGGGGGTACCTATGCCGGGGCGCTCGACGCCACGGGCGACACGCGCTGGCCGTTCTACAGCCGCGTCGTCGGCATGTTCGGCGTCGCCCTGCCGGCGGCATACCTCGGGGCGACGACCGCGCTCGGGCTCTGGGGACTCTACGCGTCCTACTTCGGCCAGTCGATCGTCCCCGCGATCGTCAACCGATACCGGTTCTCGACCGGCCGGTGGAAGGCGATCAGCCGTCAGTACCGCCCGGACTCGGCGAGCGCCGACGACTGATCCGGTCCCGTTTCTTCGCCGTACCCGGCTGCCGGATCGTCCCCGGTCGGCCGGCGACCGGTTCGACGCCCCGGCCGGCCAGCCTCATCGTCCCGTGAGCGCCTCGCTCGCGGGCGCGAAGTCGATCACCTGACCCCGATCCGCCTCGACGGCGCGCTCGTAGAGCATGTACGCGGCCGCCGCGGTCTCGATCCCGGTGCCGCCCGAGTCGAAGACGGTCACCGCCTCGTCGCTCTCACGGCCCGGATGCGTGCCGGCGACGACGTCGCCCAGCTCGGCGGCGACGTGCCCTTCGTCGATCAGTCCGGCCTCAAGCGCAGCGATGAAGGATCCGGCGTCACGGGTCACGCGGTCTGCGAGGTCCGGGACGTACGTCGCGCGGGCGACGAGTTCGGGCGGGAGCTCGTTCTTGTTCGGGTCGTACTGGCCCATCGCCGTCACGTGCGTGCCCGGTTCGACGTCCGCGTCGTCGATCACGGGATCGCTCGCGGTCGTGGCGGTGATAACGACGTCGGCGCCGGCGAGGGCGTCGCTCGCGCTCGCGACCGCCTCCACGTCGACGTCGAGCCGGTCGTCGAACTCGGCGGCGAAGGAGTCGCGATTCTCGACGGTCGGGGAGAAGACGCGAACCGCCTCGAACGGGCGGATCGTGGCCGTCGTGCGGAGCTGTCCCCGTGCCTGCGGCCCGCTGCCGATCACGGCAATCTCCGTGGCGTCCTCGCGGGCGAGCACGTCGACGGCGACCGCGCCCGCCGCACCGGTTTTAAATGGATTCATCGAGGCGCCGTCGAGCAGCGCCAGCGGCTCGCCGGAGTCGGCGTCGAAAAGCGGCGTCATGAACCACGCGTCGGACGCGCCGAACCCGGCCGCGTACGTGTAGCCACCCATCGCGCCCGTCTCGGGCAGGACGGCGGCGTACGTCGTGAGCATCCCCGGCGGATCGCGGTTGACGAGTTTCGTTCGCGGCTCCGCGGGCGCTCCCTCGCCGATCTGTCGGTAGGCGTCATGAACGGCGGCGACGTAGTCGGCGGGCTCGGCGAGGTCGTCGACATCGGCGCTCGACAGAAACAGGGCGTCGGTCATGTCCCGACGTGGGGTCGGGAGCGACTAAACGTTGCAGGCTACGGCAGGTCGGAACGGACGGTACGTTGCAGGGCGGTTCGTGGGGCGCAAAATGACAGTCGACTCAGTCGGACGCGCCGGCGCTCGGCGGAGCCCCGGCGGATCCGCCCTTGGAGGTCGGATCGACGGCGTCGGCGCCGTCGATGACTGGACCCTTAACGAACATCGCGTGGGCCATCAACCCCGCCGCGACGGTCGCGCCCACGGGCAACGCGAGGGTCAACGACAGCCCGACCAGATTCAGGAACGCGGTGATTCCGATCAGGGCAGCCGGGATGAGCCCGAGCACGTAGTCGTAGTATCCAGTCATAATACATGACCTAGTATGGGAGTGTCTGTGTTAATTCTTTCCCATACCTACACGGTTACGAGTGGGACATACACGCCATAGTCACTCATAACTTATGAGTGAGTATAAACTCGTTAGAGTCTGAGGCGTGCGCTGAGGCGCGCTTCGAAATTCGATCGTGAAATGACCACGAGGTGGTCACCCGCCACGAAATCGTTTAAAAATATCCGAGAGATCGCGTCGACTACTTAAAAATCAAATGCGTCGCGATCGACCCGCCTTGTCTCGCCCGAGCAGTTCGACCCTCACCCGTTCCGCCTCGCCCGGGCAGTTCGACCCTCACCCACGCAGTTTGAAGTAGAGCGCCCGCCAGCCGCCGAGCGCGACCGCGCCGGTGACGAGCATCACGACGATGAAGACCGGCGCCGCGCCGCCCGTGAACACGAACGCGCGGAGCACGAGTCCGACGACGGCCGCCGGGATCCACGAGCGGATCACGAGCGGGATCGACGACTTCGCGGTCTCGACGGCGCCCGCGGAGTACGCGCCGATGAGCGGGGCCACCAGCAGCCAGCCGATCAGGAACGGCGCGAACACCTCCAGGAGGTGCAGCGGGTTGTCGATCAGAAACTCGGCCGGGAGGTGGTTCAACGTGCCGAGCGTCAACACGAGCATCAACGTGAGCACGTCGCCGACGGCCAGCGGTGCCGCCGCGGGATCGAGCCGTGCCTTCAAGAACGCCTGCGGGTCCATACGACCACGTCCGCGCCCGCCCTACTTTTACGCACGGATCGCCGCCACGCGTGGGGGGCGGCCGCATGCGACGACGGCCCGGTTCGGCGACACGCGACGGGCGGGCCGTTCGGCGCCCGATAGGCCGGCCCCGTGCAACTCACTCGAGGAGGCTTTCGCCCGTCATCTCCTCGGGCTGCTCGAGCGCCATCAGCTCCAGGATCGTCGGCGCGACGTCACACAGCGAGCCGTCCTCGCGGATCGTTCGACCGCCGTCGTCGCGATCGGGCGTCAGGTAGACGAACGGGACCGGGTTGTACGTGTGGGCGGTGTGGGGATCGTCGGGCGTCCCCATGTCGTCGGCGTTGCCGTGGTCGGCGGTGACGATCGCGTGTCCGCCCGCGTCGGCGACCGCGTCGAGCAGCCGGTCCAGCTGCTCGTCGACGGCCTCGACCGCCTCGACGGCCGCCTCGAAGTCGCCGGTGTGACCCACCATGTCCGGGTTCGCGTAGTTCAACACGACGAGGTTCGGGTCGTCCGCCCCGATGACCCGCACCGCGGCGTCCGTGAGCTCCGGCGCCGACATCTCCGGCTGCAGGTCGTAGGTCGGAACGGGCGGACTCTTCACGATCTCGCGGATCTCGCCGGGGAACTTCACCTCACGGCCGCCGTTGAGAAAGTAGGTGACGTGCGGATACTTCTCGGATTCCGCGATCCGAAGCTGGGTCAGTCCGGCCTCGGAGACGACCTCCCCGAGCGTGTTCTCGGGGATCTTCGGCGGGAACGCGACCGGGAACTCGTAGGTCTCGTCGTACTCCGTCATGGTCACGAGCTCGATCTCGGGGACGTCGACCGCGACGTCCCACGTCGGCTCCGTGCCGGTCAGCATGCGGACGAGCTGTCGGGCCCGGTCGGCCCGGAAGTTGAAAAAGACGACCGCGTCGCCGTCGGCGAGCGCGGGTCCGCCCTCGATCAGCGTCGGCTCGATGAACTCGTCGGTCTCCCCGCGGGCGTGTGCCTCCCGGGCCGCCTCCGCCGCCGACGCCGCCTCGTGTGGGGCCTCGCGGTCGACGATGGCGTCGACGGCTCGCTTCGTTCGATCCCAATTCTCGTCGCGGTCCATCGCGATGTACCGACCCATCACGGTGGCGACGTTCCCGGTCCCCCGTTCGGCCGCGTGCGCCTCCAGCTCCGCGAGGAAGCCGTCGGCGATCTCCGGGGCCGTGTCGCGTCCGTCCGTGAACGCGTGGCTCGTCGCGGGGACGTCCGCCTTCGCGGCGGCGTCGATGAGGGACCGGAGGTGCGCGACGTCCGAGTGAACGCCGCCGTCCGAGACGAGCCCCATGAAGTGAACCCGGCCGCCGTGCTCGGCGACGTGGTCGAACGCGGAGGCGAGCGCCTCGTTCTCGGCGAAGGATCCGTCCGCGAGTGCGTCCGAGATCCGCGTGTACGCCTGTTTCACGACGCGGCCGGCGCCGATGTTGAGATGGCCAACCTCGGAGTTTCCCATCTGCCCGTCCGGCAGCCCGACCCGGCGGCCGTAAACGACGAGCTCGCCGGACGCCCCGCGATCGGCGGCGTCGGCGAACGTCGGCGTGTCGGCCGCCTTCACCGCGTCCAGTCGGTCGTGGTCCCCGAGTCCCCAGCCGTCGAGCACGATGAGCGCCGTCTCCATGCCCATCACTCCTCGCGGCCCCGTAACTAGGCTTCGTTTCGGGTGGATGTCGCCACGTCGCTCGTGGGTCGCCGTCACCATCGATTCCGGCGGGAGATCGGGCGACTGCGGTGCCATTTGAGAAGGGAGGCGTGGCGACCCGGGAAGCCAATCTTATACGTGTCGGTGGCTTACCCCACGTTAATGGACTCCGCGGTACTGCTCGATCTCCTCGGCAACGAGAACCGCCGGCGCATTCTTCGGCTTCTCGCTCACAAACCGTGTTACGTGACGGAGATCTCGGAGTACCTCGGCGTGAGCCCGAAGGCGGTTATCGACCACCTCCGAAAGCTGGAGGAGGCCGGCCTGATCGAGTCGACGACCGACGATCAGCGACGAAAGTACTTCCACATCTCCCGCAGCCTCCGGCTGGAGGTGAGCGTCTCGCCGTACGGCTTCGGCGCCAAGAGCGCCTACCCGGCCAAGAGCAGCCTCGACATGTCCGGCCGGTGCGCACACCTCTCGATGGAGGTCCCCCCGAGCGAGGCGGGCTCCGACGACATCGCGGATCTCGCGAGCGAGTACGGCCGACTCCAGGAGCTCGACCGCGAGCTCTCGCTGGCCCAGCGATGGGTTCACGGCCGCGTGGAGGACACCCTCGCGGCCATCGACGAGCGGCTGGGAACCGAGGCGGACAGCCGCTTTTTCGCCGCGACGCTCGCGGCGCTCGTCGAGACGGACGGCTCGCCCGACGCGGTCGCCGAGGACGTCGGTGCCCCCGAGGAGGCGGTCCTCGACGCGCTCGACCGGCTCACCGACGTCGGCGTCGTCGCCCGAGAGGGAGACCGCTACGTCATCCGGTGAGCGGGACCGGTCCGGATCGCCACGCGGAGCCGTCCGCGTTTCGTGATCCGGTGTGCCCGGCCGCTTTCGGAAGGTTTTGCCCCGCCGGCCGCGGAGCGATGACGTGACCCGGTACCGGAACCTCGCGCTCTTTCTCGTGCTCGCCGCCGTCTGGGGATCAGCATTCATGGCGATCAACGCCGGCCTGGCCTACTTCCCGCCCGTGCTCTTCGCCGCGCTTCGGTACGACGTCGCGGCCGTGATCATGCTCGCGTACGCCGGGTACGTCGTCGACGACCCGATCCCCCGCGGTCGCGGCCAGTGGACGCTCGTCGCCATCGGCGCGACCCTGCTCATCGCGGCGTACCACGCGCTGTTGTTTCTCGGGGAGGCCGACCCGGCGGTGACGAGCGCCATCGCGGCCGTCATCGTCAGCCTCTCGCCGGTGTTGACGACGGTCTTCGCGCGGGCGTTGCTTCCCTCGGAACGGCTGACCGCCGTCGGCGTCCTCGGGCTCCTGGTCGGCCTCGTCGGTGCCGTCGTGCTGGCGGCGCCGGATCCCGCGAACCTGACCGGCGACGGGACGTTCGCGAAGTTCCTCGTCTTCCTCGCGGCGGCGGCGTTCGCGCTCGGGTCGGTGCTCACGAAGGCCGTCGACGCGGAGCTGCCGATCGAGACCATGGAGGCGTGGTCGATGCTTCTCGGCGCGCTGATCATGCACGCGGTCGCGGTCGCGCTCGGCGAGTCGATGGCAGACGTCGTCTGGACGGCCGAGGCGGTGCTCGCGCTGGCGTACCTCGCGCTCGCGGCGAGCGCGCTCGGCTTTCTGATCTACTTCGACCTCCTCGACCGGCTCGGGCCGATCGAGATCAACCTCGTTTCCTACGTTGCGCCCGTCTTCGCCGCGCTCTCGGGCTGGGTCGTTCTCAGGGAGGGACTCACCGCGACGACCGTCGTCGGCTTTTTGTGCATCTGCGTCGGCTTCGTGCTCGTCAAACGGGCGGCGATCCGCGACGAGTTGCGACGACGCGACGTCGGAGCGTCGTGAGCGATCGCTGCGGGGTCGGAGCGTCGTGAGCGATCGCCGCGGGGCCGGGACGTCGCGATCGCGTCGTCCCCGCTCCCGAGAGCCTTACAACCCTGGCGGCCCGATCACGGTCGTGACGAACCGCACGATCCTCGTCGGCATGGCCGCGACGTTCGTCGGGCTGACGGCCCTGCTCGTCGTCGCCGGGATCGTCGTCAATCCCCTGCTATTGGCGGTGGCCGTTCCCTTCGGCGCGGTCGCCTACCTGCTGTGGTACCACGCGAGCGGCAAGCTCCGCGACCGGGTCCGCCGCGAGGCCGCCGCAGCGAGCGCGACCGAGCGGGAACGCGCCCGACAGCGTGCCCGCGCCGCGAACAACCGGCGGGACGCGTATCGAACTGCAGGAGCCGATGCCGCCGGACAGGGACGAGGTGGCGCGACGGGACGAGGTGGCGGTCGGACGTGGAACGGAGCCGGACCCGGGCCCGAATACGGCGCATCCGGCGATCCGCGCGATCGGGCACCGCGGACGGACGTGATGACCGAGCGGGAGGCCTACGAGACGCTCGGGCTCGACCCGACCGCCGACGGCGACGCGATCCGGACCGCGTACCGTGATCGCGTGAAGCGGGTCCACCCCGACGGCGCGGACGGCGACGAGGAGGCGTTCAAGGAGCTCACCGAAGCGTACGAGATTATAAGAGGATAGCCCGCGCTCGCACGTCCGACCGAAACCGACGTGGTTGACCGCCGAGAATTCCGTGGCATGACGAAGTGGTTTCACAGCGGTCGACGGCGTGATCTCTGTGCGCTGTTATACGAGGCCGGCGAGCTTCGCGCACAGTCGCTGAAGAGCCGTCTCGAATCGCACTACGACGAACGGATCGACCCGCAGTCCTTCTACGGGACGCTTTCGGCGCTCGTCGACGCGGGGGTTCTCGACCGACGAACCGAGGGGATCGCCGACGTCTACGCGCTCACCGAGGCCGGCGAGGAGGCCCTGCTTGCACACTACGAGTGGCTCTCCGAACGGCTCCGGGCTGCCGGCGGCGACGTGGATTCCGACGACGACGTGGATTCCGGCGGTGCCGTCGACGATCCGGATCTCAAGGATTAATAAGTATTCGGAGCTTGCTTAACATATGGCGGTAGTAAGCGTCTCGATGCCGGAGGAGCTGTTGAACAGGATCGACGAATTCGCCGACGAACACGGCTACACGGGTCGCAGCGAGGTCGTGCGCGAGGCCTCCCGAAACCTCCTCGGTGAGTTCGAGGACGCCAAGCTGGAGGATCGGAACCTGATGGCCGTCGTCACCGTCCTCTTCAACTACGAGACGACGAGCGTCGAGGAGCGGATGATGCAGCTTCGACACGAGAACGAACGGCTCGTGGCCTCGAACTTCCACAGCCACGTCGGCCCCCACTACTGCATGGAGCTGTTCGTTCTGGAGGGGGACCTTGAGGAGATCTCCACGTTCGTCGGCAAGATCCGCGCGACGAAGGACACCCTCACCGTCGATTACAGCGTGATGCCCGTCGACGAGTTCGGCCCGGGCGTCGTGGACGGCGAGCACGGCCACGGTCACTAACCGGCTACGACCCACCGGATCCCGTCGTCCCCCGTCTCAGTTCCTAGCTGGTGCGGTCGGCGCGTACGATTCCCGAGGGTGACCCTCGGGAATCCCCGACTGCGAGCGGCGATCGACGAGAGCCCCCGACTGCGAACGGCGATCGACGAGAGCGACGTCTTCGAGGTCGTCGGAAGTAGTCCGACGACTCGAACGGAGGGGATTTTCGGACGCACAAAAAATCCGTCCGGGACGGGTTTCGAGGGCTCCAGTCTCCGACTGGAGGCTAAAGAACCGCGCTACGAGAGCGTCTCGATGTTCTCGACGATGGCGTCGGCGAACTCGCTCGTCGCGAGCTTCTCGCCGCCCTCGATCTGGCGGTGAAGGTCGTAGGTGACCTTGCCGGAGGAGATGGTCTCCTCGACGGCGTCACGGACGAGGTCGGCGGCGTCGGACCAGCCGAGGTAATCGAGCATCTCTCGACCAGAGAGGATCATCGCGGTGGGGTTCACCTTGTCCTCGCCGGCGTACTTGGGCGCGGAGCCGTGGACGGGTTCGGCGAGTGCGCGACCGTGGCCGCGGTTGATCCCGGGCGCGATGCCGAGGCCGCCGATCTGCGCGCCGGCGGCGTCGGACATGTAGTCGCCGTTCAGGTTCATCGTCGCGATGACCGAGTAGTCGTCCGTCCGGGTGAGCAGCTGCTGGAGCATGTTGTCGGCGATGCGGTCCTTCACGACGACCGTTCCGTCGGGCTGCTCGCCGTCGTACTCCTCCCACAGCTCGTCCTCGGTGATGAGCTCGTCGCCGTACTCCTCCTCGGCCAGCTCGTAGCCCCAGTCGCGGAAGGCGGCCTCGGTGAACTTCATGATGTTGCCCTTGTGGACGAGCGTGACGGAGTCACGTCCGTGCTCGATGGCGTAGTCGTACGCCTCACGGATGAGCCGCTTCGAGCCGAACTCGGAGATGGGCTTGACGCCGATCCCGACGGGGCCGTCGTGGATGACGTCGGCGATCTCCATCTCGTCTTCGAGGAACTCTCGGACCTGCTCGACCTCGTCGGTGCCGGCCTCCCACTCGACGCCGGCGTAGACGTCCTCCGTGTTCTCCCGGAAGGTGATCATGTCCATCTTCTCCGGCTCCTTGACGGGCGACGGGACGCCGTCGAGGTGGTAGGTCGGCCGGACGTTCGCGTACATGTCGAGCGTCTTTCGGAGCGCGACGTTGAGCGACCGGAACCCGGAGCCGACCGGCGTCGTGAGCGGACCCTTGATCGCGACCCGGTGCTCGCGGATCGCGTTCACGGTGTCCTCCGGCAGGTTCTCGCCGTACTTGTCGCGGGCGCTGGCGCCGGCATAGACGCGCATCCAGGCGATCGAGCGACCGGTCGCCTCGGCGGCCGCGTCGAGCACCTGCTGTGCGGCGGGGCCGACGTCCGTGCCGATCCCGTCGCCGTGGATGATCGGGATGATCGGATTCTCGGGGACGTCCAGCTCGCCGGTCTCCTCATCGGCGAGCGTGATTGCCTCGCCGTCCTCGGGGACTTCGACTTCGTCGTAGCTCATGAACGTTCGTGGCTTCTCGCACCGACCTAAAGTGCCTGCCGCTTTCGGTGCGGACCCGGTATGGCCCTGACGGCGCCGCAGTCGGGGTATTCGAGGGGTCCCGCAACGCTTGCCGGAAGCAGGACGGACTTTCCGGAGGCGACGTGGTTCGTCACTCGGATTCGACCGTGACGTCGAGCTTTCCGCGCCATCGGTACCGCCGGCCGCCCCACACGACCGTTCGTCGCGCGAGGCCGTACGCCAACAGCATCGGCGAGAGAAGCACGGCGGGGGCGGCGAGCAGGAAGGTCCGACGCCGGATCCCGAACCGGCGGTACGTCGCCGCCGACAGCACGGTGACGAACGCGGTCGTCACGAGGGGCGCGAGAAGACAGAGGAGGGCGAGGACGACCGCGAGGGCGACGTTTCCGGCGGTCGCACGCGGCGCGTAGTACCGCGTGATCCGGACGAACCGGACGTACCGCTCCAGCGACCCGCGGAGGGTTCCCCCCGCAGGGACGAGACGGGTTCGGTCGGCGGCGGTCACGGCGAGGTGATCGGTGAGCGTTCCGTCGTCACTCAGCGAGCGTTCGAGGTCGGCCAGGAACGCGTCCTCCTCGAGGTCGTCGCGCTCGAAGACGACCGCGCCGCCCCACGCGATCCCGCCGTACGCCACCGCGAGCGACCCGCCGATCACGTAGGCCGGCTCGAGCAGCGTCGCGAGCGGATCGCGGCCGACGAAGACCGGGACCTCCGTGGTCGGTCCCTGCCGCTCGTAGTCGGCGTGGAGGGTCGTGAGCCAGTCGGGCGGGTGGTGGAAGTCGTCGTCGGTCCAGACGATGCGGTCGTGGCGGGCGGCCTTCATGCCGGCCGCGATCGCGTTCGCCTTCCCGGAACACCCGGCCGGCTCCCCCGCGAGCACGAGACGGACGCCCGCCGGGAGGTCGCCGCGACGGTCCACGACCGGGTCGGTCGTGACGTCCGCGATCACCAGCAGCTCGTCGTCGTCATCGAGCTGGGCAGCGACCTCGTCGCAGGCGTCGGTCCAGCGGACCGTCGGGAGCACGACGGAGGTCGGCGGCGGATCCGCCGCGGCCGATCGGTCGGTGGAGTCGGGTCGATCCGGCACGGGAGCGTCTTCGACGGACGGTCATAAAGTTCGGTCGACGAAACGCCCGGTCCGCCGCTTCCACCCCTTTTAAGCCCCAGCGATCGGACCCTCCAACATGCGCGTGATAGTCCACGGCGGCGCGGGCGGCCTGCCCGACGAACCGGAGCCCAGACGGGCGGTCCTCGACGAGGCGGCGGAGACGGGGGCTGCGGCGGCAACCCCGCTTGACGCGGTCGAGGCGGCGGTGCGGATCCTGGAGACGAGCCCGCGGTTCAACGCGGGCGTCGGCGGCGCGGTGCAGTCCGACGGCGTCGTCCGCACGGACGCCGGCGTGATGACCGACGATCGGCGGATCGGCGCCGCCTGCTCCATGCCGGGCGTCGAGCATGCGGTCTCGGTCGCCCGCGTCGTCATGGGAGAGACGCCCCACGTCTTCGTCTCCGGCGAACATGCGGTCGACCTGGCCGATGCCTTCGGGATCGAAACGGACGTCGAACTGCTGACCGCGGAGAAACGCGAACGCTACGAGGCTGAGGATCCCCCGAATGCGGGCGTGCGTGCACATCTCGACTGGCTGGAGACGCGGTTCGGCACCGGCGACGATGAGGCCGGCGAGCGCTCGGTCGATCACGGCGACGGCGCCGCCGATGAGGCGGGCGGCCGCTCCGAGCGCGAGGCACCCGACCACGACACGGTCGGCGCCGTC
>LFFM01000870.1_pt1 | contig 21419 bp, 18 predicted proteins | sample 643131 | NCBI WGS metagenome assembly LFFM01 (sample SAMN03777445, study PRJNA286221) | soda lake metagenome | biome: soda lake; feature: Kulunda steppe; material: water; isolation source: sample Tc-Br brine of Tanatar trona crystallizer | place: Russia: Kulunda steppe | collected 2011-07
CGGAAATCGAACCGACCGCCTCCATCCCACCGATCCCCGACGTTGCCGCCGATCTCGACGCCGACGCCCTCGTCCACGCCGACGTGACGATCGGAGAGACCTCGATGGCCGGCGTCGACGCGACCTTCGTCATGCAGGCGCTCGACGGGGAGTTCGACGGATACGTGACCGACCCGAGTCCCGAAGCGCTGGAGGCCGGCGAGTACGACGACGGCTTCGACGTCTTCGTCGTCGCCGACGATCCGGCGGTCGTCGCCGAGGGGCTCGGAGCGCTCACCCAAGTCGAGGCGATCGAAACGGCCGCCGTCGGTGATCGATCGAATGACTCGGACCGCGGTGAAGACGAATCGAAGGACGCCGACGCTGCGTCGGGAGACGTGGAGACGGCCGACCGTGGTAGCGAGACCGACGCCGAGGAGGGTGCCGAGGAGGGTGCCGAAAAAACGACGGGCGGCGTCGATACGCCGGACCAGGACGAGGCGGATACCGACGCCGGAAACGTTGGGGGGAAGGCCGCCCGCGACGAGATCAAGTCGATCCGGGTCGACGTCGACCAGGTCGACGATCTCTACGGACTCGTCGAACAGCTCGTCACGAGCCGGATCAAGCTCCGTCGTGAGCTCGAGGGATCCGACGTCGAATCCGACGCGCTCGACGAGCTGGATAAGCTCGCCTCCAGCCTGCAGGACACCGCGATGGACATGCGACTCATTCCGTTCTCGCAGGTCTCGGACTCGCTTCCCCGGCTCGTCCGTGACGTCGCCCGCGACGTGGACAAGCAGGTGACCTTCGACATCGAGGGTGACGACGTCGAGCTCGATCGAACCATCCTCACGGAGATGCGCGATCCGCTCGTTCACGTCCTGCGGAACGCGGTCGATCACGGGATCGAGCCGCCCGCGGAGCGCGAGGCCGCCGGCAAGGAACCGACCGGCCACGTCCAGCTGACCGCCGAGCGCGACCGTGACCACGTCGTCATCGAGGTGTCCGACGACGGCGGGGGGCTGGACCCCGACTCCCTCCGGGAGAAGGCGGTCGAGGAGGGAGTCGAGAGCCGCCAAACGGTCGGGACGATGACCGACGAGGAGGTGTACGACCTTGTCTTCCATCCGGGCTTCTCGACGGCCGAGGAGGTGACCGACGTCTCCGGTCGCGGGGTCGGCATGGACGTCGTCCGTACCACCGCCCGAGATCTCGACGGCTCCGTCTCCATCACGAGCGACCCGGGCGAGGGGACCACCGTTCGGTTCCGGCTTCCGGTCACCGTCGCCATCGTGAAGGTGATGTTCGTCGATGTCGGCGGGACGGAGTACGGGATTCCGATCAAGTCGATCGCGGAGGTCGCCCGCGCCGACGACGTCGAGGAGGTCCACGGGGACGAGATCGTCCGCCACGAGGACGATCTGTATCCCGTGATCCGCCTCGGTGAGCGCCTGGAAGCGGCGGCTGAGGGTGCCGCGGATGCACCCGTGGCGGCCGCCGACGGTGGCTCCATCGCGGGTGGCGGCGACCCCGCCGTGACGGAGGCCGGTTCCACGCCGACCGACGCCGGCATGCTCGTTCGCATCCGTGAGGAGACGAGGCAGGTCGCGTTACACTGTGACGCCGTGTTGGATCAGGAGGAGGTCGTGGTGAAGCCGCTCGACGGCCCGCTCTCGGGGACCCCCGGGCTGAGCGGCACCGCGGTCCTCGGCGACGGAGACGTCGTGGCGGTCCTCGACGTGGTGAGCCTATGACCGGCGAGACCGCCTTCGAAGGCGTCCTGCGTCAGATCGGCGACTCCGTCCCGTTCGAGCCCGGCTACTACAACGAGTCGTATCTCGACCGGCGGATCACCGCCCGGATGCGACGCCGAGGAACGGAGTCACATGCGGAGTACGAACGGATCCTTCGTGAGGACGCCGACGAGCGGCAGGCGCTCATGGACGCACTCACGATCAACGTGACCGGCTTCTTCCGAAATCCGAAGATGTGGGAGGTTCTTCGGGAAGTCCTTCGTGACCTTACCGCCGACAAACGGCGCGTTCGGGTCTGGTCGGCACCCTGTGCTGACGGTCGTGAACCCTACTCGCTCGCAATGCTCGCCTGTGACGACGACCGAATCGACGAGGGACGCCTCAAGATTCTCGGCTCCGACATCAGCGAGGAGGCGCTTGCGAACGCCAGGGACGGGGTCTATCACACCACCCGGACGACGGACATCGCCGAGGAGCTCGACCCCCTTTCGGATCCGGAACGGCTCGTCGACCGCGACGGCGACGCTTTTCGGGTCCGATCGATGGCCCGCCGACTGGTAGAGTTCGAGACCCACGATCTCATCCGTGATGGAGCCCGCGGGCCGTTCGACGTCATCCTCTGTCGGAACCTCCTCATCTACATCGACGTCGACCACAAGAGCCCGCTTTTCGATACGCTCGAGGAATCGCTGGGCGATGGCGGCGTGCTCGTCGTCGGGATGACCGAAAGCGTCCCGCCGAATCGCTCCGACAGCTACGAACCGATCGACAAGCGCCGGCGCGTGTTTCGGAGGGCGTAATGTCACTGTACCAGTACGCTCGCGAGGGTGACGTCGAACGGCTCCGGGACGCTCTCGGGAGCGACAGCGCGGCGGTTCGAAAGCGGGCAAGCGAGCTCCTCGGCGACCTCGCCGACGAGAGCGATCAGGCGACGATCGACGCCCTTCTGCGTGTGGCGACGGGCGATGGGAACGATCAGGTCCGAGGGGCCGCCGTCGACGCCCTCGATGCGGTCGGTCCGGATGCGGTCGAACAGTTCCTCGCGGAGGTGACGGGCGGGAGGGGATCCGAGGCCGACTGGGTCACGGCGAGGAAGTTCGCTCGGGCACTCCGGTCGAATCGACCGGAACTTCGGATGGCCGCCGCCAACGCGCTCGGACGGATGGAGGAGCCGAACACGCTCCCCGCAGTCGTCGAGGCGCTCACCGATGCGGATCCCCGCGTTCGGCTCCGAGCCTGTCACGCCTGCGGCTCGTTCGCCGATCCGCGTGCCGTGCCCGCGCTGATCGAACGGCTGGACGATGAGCCGCGCGTGCGACGGGCTGCAGCCAACGCGCTCGGTGCGATCGCGACGGATCGAGCCCTTGAGCCGCTCATCGACCTCCTCGATGATTCCGACGAGTCGCTTCGACGGATCGCGGCCGGTGCGCTCGGAAAGGCAAACGATCCGCAGCCGGTCGAACCGCTCGCTCGGGCGTTGGGCGACGAGAGCGCGAACGTCCGGAACGCGGCGGTGTACTCGGTGATCGAACTGCTCTCGAACGTCCCGACGAAACACAGCCATGCGGTCCGCGATCAGGTCGTCGCCGAGCTGAAGGCGGCCGACGACGCGACCGTCGTCGAGCCCCTCGTCGAGATCCTCACGCAGGGGAAACAGAAGCGACAGCGGCGGAACGCCGCCTGGATCCTCGGACGCGTCGCGGAGCCGGACGCGAAGGCGGCCATCGGCGCGCTGGCCGACGCGCTGGCCGACGACGATGCACAGACCGCCCAGTTCGCCGCAACCAGCCTCAAAACGCTCGGCGGACCGACCGTCGAGACGGAGCTTCTCGACCGGCTGGATCCCGAACGGCCCGAGGAGGCACGGGCGAAGGCGGTGTTCGTGTTGGGAAGTATCGGCGGACAGGAGACGTTGAACCGGCTCGAGGGGCTAACCGACGCGGACAGTACGGCAGTCAGGAAGCGGGCGTTCTCGGCCGTCTCAAAGCTTCGAGCTGGAGGTCCCTAAATGTCGAACGGAGACGGAGAGTACAAGATCGCGGACATGCAAGCGCGGTTCGCGGTCGCCGTACGGGAGGGACGGCCGGTGAACGACGTCTCGTGGACGCCCGGACGAGTGCTGTTGTCGAACCGGCGGCTGATACTCGCCGGCAACGACGGCAAACGAACCGTCCCGCTCTCGAAGGTGCAAGGACTCGGCGGCCGCCACGACGCCAACCAGTCGATCGCGCGGGTCTCGAACTACGTGAGCTTCGATCTGGGACAGCAGGTGCTCATCGTCGCCGCGAACGACCACGAGGCGTTCGAACGCGACATCTATCGCGCACTGCTTGACCAGCGAACCCTGTTGGCGAAACACCCCGCGGTGGCCGGTGGCGTCGTCCAGGACGCCGAGTGGGAGCAGGCGCGCGTGAAGATCGACGAGAACGGACTCAACGCCGCGATGGAAAGCGGCGCGTTCGTCGAGTTCGACCTCGACGACATCAGCGGGCTCGACGCCGCCCGGCGGACGGTCGACGGTGAGAAGAAACCCGTGATCGAGGTCTCACACACCGACGACGAGGGAACCAGCATCGAGACACACATCGCCGGCAAGCCACAGCGCGTCAGGTTCGTGGAGGCATGGTTGAAGAAGGGTGAGGAGCGGTCGACGACGAACGTCGACCTCTCGAACCGTGACCGGGAGGTGTTAATGGCGCTGTACTCCGGCGTGTCACCGTTCGAGATTCCGTCGTTTCTGGGCCTCGAGATCGACGTCGTCGAGGAGACGTTCGAGCGGCTCATCGAACTGGAGGTCGTCGAGCAGGTTCGCGTGCGTCGGGAGGTCTCGCTCAACTCCCGCGGACGCAACATCGCCAGCGAGGCGATGAACGAGCAGTAGTGACCCCTATTTGAGTGTGAAAGCGAGCAGTGTTGGCCCGCATTCGAGTGTAGTGGCAAGCAGTCGGCGACGAAGTTTCCCGGCCGAGTTGCCGAACACCCGCCTTGCCCGGTCCGGGTCACGGATCAGCTCACGGAACGGGTTGACCTCGTCCTCACTGATAGGGCGATCCGTCGAGCGGATCCGCGCGGGGTCGGGTCGGTCAGACGTTGACCGATTCGAGGTAGGTGTTGACGGCCATCCGGCCCTTTCGAGTGAGCGCGATCCCCGCCTCGCCGTCGACGACGAGTTCGTCCTCGCGGAGCGACTCGAGGACCATCGACGTTTGTGCCGCGTCGCCGGTGATCACGTCGCCGACGCTCGCCTCGCCCCCGGTGGAGTAGACGGAGACGAGGATCTCGAGCTGCTCCTCGGTCGGATCGAGCGCCTCGACGTCCTCTTTGACCTCCTCGTACTCCAGTTTGAGGTAGCGACCGAGCACGTTCAGCGCCCGCTCGTTGGGGACGGTTGCGATGGACGTCACGGCCTGCGTCTCCGGCACGTGTCGGAACACGAGCGCCGGACGGCGCTTCCCGCCGAGCGTCCGATCGGTTCGCTCGTAGTCGATCACCGTCGAGAGGTCGACCGTGAACGGGTCGGGACAGTCGACGAAGCCGATGGCTCCCGGGGAGAGCGTCACCGCGGCCACGTGGTCCTCGGCGTCAGTGACGCGCCCGCCGACCTTCGCCGGATGTCTAACCGTGACGGAGACGTTGCGGAGGAGCGCTTTGAACAGGATCCGAGTGAAGCGGTCCATGTCGTCCGGTTCGCCCTCGACGACCGCCGTTTGCCGGTTCGAGCCCCTCGTGTACGCGATCGTGACCGTATCACTGAAGAAGCTTCGGAGGTCGTTCGGGACGGTCCCGACGGCGACGTCGAAGACCGCCGAAAGCGGGACCGTCGTCCGCTCGTCCGCCGTCGCGAGGACGATCCGCCGTTGGCTCAACAGAACCCGTCCCTCGACCGGTTCGTCGCGTCCGATGTCGGGGGTGTGTATGCTGCCGATGAAGTCGGCGACGACGGACTCCTCCATCGAGACGTACTGCGGTACGTTCGCTCTTTACTGTTTCTCATCCGGTATCAGTCCTGAAAACGTGCGTATCGGCCGGTTCCGAGCGAACGGGCCGATTCGCTCGGCGGATCGTGTACACGTTCACGTGGCTGCGAGGAACAGCAAAGCCTAATGAGGTGGGCATCGAATCGTCGGCTGATGCCCACGGTAGAATACCTCAATTACGAAGTGCTCGACGACCACGGCTGGTCGATGGACGACGACGACCTCTTCGAGGAGGCCGCCGACGCCGGTCTCGACGACGAGGATTACGGGTCGCTCGAGGTGAATCAGGGCGAATACATCCTTGAAGCCGCCGAGGCCCAAGGATTCGACTGGCCCTTCTCGTGTCGTGCCGGTGCGTGTGCGAACTGTGCCGCCATCGTCACGGAAGGGGACATCGAGATGGACATGCAGCAGATCCTCTCGGACGAGGAGGTCGAGGAGAAGAACGTCCGCCTGACCTGCATCGGCAGCCCCACCGCCGACGAGGTCAAGATCGTCTACAACGCGAAACACCTCGACTACCTCCAGAACCGCGTCATATAAGCGACGGTGTGAAACGCTCGTGTAACGAGCGCACCGTCTCATGGGATCGTGTTCGTGACGATCCCACGGATTTCTCCACACTGTATAGGGTGTCGTGGAACGATTGGCACGCCTGAGTCACCGATGCCGCCCATCACTCCGTACAGGCGACACGCCGAGCGATCCCGAACTCGGTCGGCTGTTTATAAATATCCCCGATCGGATGAGCACACCAGTTATAAATAGCCAATGGCGGGCCGTTCGGCGCGCGCGACTCCGACGTGCGCGAGGGAGTTCGAGCGGAGGCGCCGAGCGGTTTCCGGCGCCTCCGCTCGAACGAGGTTGGGGAGGTGTGAGGCTGCGGTGCGGGTGCGGCGGCGGTCGATCCTTGCTCGCCGTTCCGCCGAATGACTTGGGACGTCGTCGCCCCGTATTAACAGCCACACGACCTCCTCATGGCCGCTTATAACTGAACCGAGCAAACGATCGCTCGATCCGCATCCACGCTGAACGGGTCATTCAGGAGGTCCTGAGTCAACTTCCTCGGGGGCGGGCCCGAGGTATTCGTCTCGGATTCGTGATGAGATCATGCGGCCGTTGGACACACCGAAACTGGTCCAACGGACGGGTCGGCATCATCCGTACCGACGCCGACGTACCGTTTGACGTGACCCGTTCGACCGAGGCGACGCGTCCGTCAGGCAGGTCCGGTTCGTGCGTTCGGCCCCGTTTGTCAATAGGCTCCGCGGCTTGCGAAAACGAACTCGGTACTGCTCCCGAGCGGGTCGGACACGGGTACCGTCTCCAGTTCCTCGAATCCCGCCTCACGGAGCTGCGTGAGCGTTCCGTCACGCCCCGGCGCCGAAAAGAACATTCGGCCACCCATCCAGCCGCGCCGAACCGTCTCGAACCGCCCGCCCGGAAGCGTCATCAGCAGCCGTCCGCCTGGCCGGAGGACACGCACAAACTCCCGATAGACTGCCGGGTGACGCGCACGCGGGACGTGAAACACCGCGTAGTAGGCCGTGATCGCATCGAAGCTCGCGTCATCGAACGGAAGCTCCGAGAGGTCGCCGTGGACGAGCCGGGTTCGGGGGGCCGTCTCGCGTGCGAGGGCGAGTCCCTGCCGGGAGACGTCGAGGCCGACGCTCCCCGGTGGCAGGTTCACGAGGGTTCGGGCGCCGTCGCCACAGCCCACGTCGAGCACGTCCGGATCCTCGGAAAGCTGGTCGAGAAGGTCGTCGATCAGGGCCGCGTCCGACCCGTCCGGGTCGCGACTGGCGGCATACCGCTCCGCGATCTCGTCCCATGCGCGCCGCACCTCGTTTCGGTCCATGGGGTCACGAGGAGCGCGACCGATATGACCGTACGGCAGCTGCGGGCCGCCACGCGGGAACGCCCACGACCCCGGCGAGCGGGGTACGTTCCGTGTGAGTTTTCACCGCCGCCTGCATAGCGGTGACGTGAAACGAACCGGTATGCTCCACCTCGCTGCGACCGGGGTCGTCGGCGTCGGGATCCTCGTGGGCGATCGGACGCTCACGGTCGGGCTGCTCATCCTCGGGCTGCTCCTGTTCGTTGCCGGGATCGTGATCGCCCGTCGTAACGATGGCGACGATGCTGACGGGGGCGGTCCGATCGGCGAGTGAGCGAAGACGCGAACGAAGCGGTCGGAGACGGCCGATCGATCACGGCGGATCCATCATGGCGGATCCATCACGGCGGATCCATCACGGCGGATCCATCACGACGGACGCAACGCTCGTCACGCGGTCACCTCGCCACGCGATCAACCGTTCACCACGCGGACCACGCGGTCAGCGTCTCGTCGCGGGCGTAGATCCGCTTGAGGTCCTTCGCGTAGGCCATGTCGCCGTCGTGGTCGAGCTTCTCGTGGCGGTATTCGGGGGCGTCATCGCGGATGTGGAGCCCCTCGATCGTGAACTCCTCGTCGCCGAACTCGACGGTGTCGCCGACCTCGAACTCGTAATCACCCGGGACGTCCACCCGCAGCGACCGGGTTCGATCCGAGTCACCGTCACCCTCCTTCGGATGGAGCGTGACGTCGACGCCGACGTTGTCGACGGCGCGCGTCCAGAGCGTCTCGACGTCCTCGACGTCGGCCTCCTCGACGCGGGTCTCGGGACCGACCTCGATCCCGGTGATTCGGACCTGCATCAGCGCCTCCGGAGAGTCGACGACGAACTCGTCGGTCTCGGCGACGTAGGTGTCGACCGGGACGTCCATCTCCGTGGTGAACGATTCGCCGTCCTGGGAGACGACGATCTTCAGCGGCACAGTTTCCTCCTCGGGAATTTCGGCTTTATGTGTGTGGCCGCATTCACCGCATCGGACGGTCGACTGCCCGCCCGGCTTCAACACCTCGTGGACGGTCGGCTCGTCCGGCGAGCAGGACGGACAGACGAGACCGACGCGGTCTCCGCTTTGAGTCATTACGCGGTCGTTCCCGCCGCGCGCGTAAATATCCGCCCCTGTGGACGGCCGTGTGAGGGCACGTGGCGCGTCACCGTGAGTCATTACCGTCACGGGGGCGAACGACGCGGGTGCGCTCACGCCGCGGTACAGAAACTGGTTTATCGGAGTCGGCGGAACGAACGCCCATGATCGTATCCGGGTCGAACTCCCAGCTGCTCGCGGCCGCGCTCGCCGATGAGACCGGCCGCGAGCTGGCGACGGCGACGTACGACCGATTCCCGGACGGCGAGCAGCTCGCTGCCGTTCCGGAGTTCGCCGGCGAGGAGGCCGTCATCGTCGCGACGACGGCCTCGGACGCCGCATGGGTCGAACTGCTGCAGCTGCAGGACGCCGTCCGTGAGGCCGGCGCCGCGGACGTGACGACCGTGATCCCGTACATGGGGTATGCACGGCAGGACCAGGCGTTCCGCGAGGGACAGCCGATCTCCGCGCGGGCGATGGCTCGTGCCGTCTCGACGGGAACCGACCGCGTCGTGCTCGTGAATCCCCACGAGCCGGCAGTCGCTGACTTCTACGACGTTCCCGTGACGGCCGTCGACGCGGCTGCGTCGCTGGCCGAGCCGCTTCCGGACCTCGAAGCACCGGTCTTTCTCGCGCCGGATGCGGGCGCGGAGGGGATCGCCGAGACCGTTCGAGACGCGTACGGCGAGGGAGACACGGATTACTTCGAGAAGCATCGGGACCGTGAGACGGGCGCCGTCGAGATCAGTCCGTCGGACGCGCCCGTCGAGGGACGTGACGTCGTCGTCGTCGACGACATCGTCGCCACGGGATCGACGATGAGCGAGGCGATCGGCGTCCTCCGCGGTCGTGGCGCGGCACGGGTGGTCGCCGCGTGCGTCCATCCCGTCCTCGTCGCGAACGCGACGACGAAGCTCCGGGCGGCGGGCGTCGACCGGCTGATCGGCACCGACACCGTCGAACGGGGCTGTAGCGTGGTCAGCGCGGCGGCCGCCGTCGCGGCCGAGCTGGCGGTCGAGTCAGACGACTGATCCGTCTCAGACGCCGTATCCTTCCCGTCGCAACATGACGACCATCGTGATGCCCGAGATGAGGATCAGAAACAGGGCCGGGATCGCGGCGTAGCGGTACGCGAGCGCGTCGTGTGCCTGCCAGACCTTGATCACGAGTGTGTCCGTGCCGATCGGCTGTAACATGAGCGTCATCGGCAGCTCCTTCATCGTCGTCAGGAAGACGAGGATGGCGCCGGCGACCATCCCGGGTGCGATGAGCGGCAGGGTGATCCGCCGGAACGTCTCGATACGCCCGACGTTGAGCGTGCGCGCCGCCTCGATCGTCTCGTCATCGACCTGCAGAACGGAGGAACGGACGGTGCCGACCACCTGCGGGAGAAACCTGACGACGTAGCCGAACACGAGCAGCCAGACCCCTTGGCGATACAGCGAGGGAAGCGTCCGGGTGCCGAGAAACACCAACGCGAGCCCGATCACGACGCCGGGAACGGCGAACCCGACGTACGTGGCCCGTTCGAGAACGCGGGCGACGATTGAATCCGTCCGCCCGGAGTAGTACGCGACCGGCAGCGCGAAGACGCAGGCGACTATCGCGGCGAGCGCTGCGAGATAGACCGAGTTGAACGCGACCGCCGGTTGGAACTCGAGCGCCGGGATCCGCCGACCCTGGCTGCGGAACAGCCACACGACGAAGATCGACACGGGAACCACGAGCGTCACGAAGCCGATCGTCGCGATCGATCCCATGGCCGGCCACTTCCAGCGTCCGAGACGGATCGTCGTTCCGCCGTTTCCTCCGCCGCTGGCGTCCTCGTCACGCCCGATCCCCGCCTCGATGACGAGGATGACCGCGACGATGGCGACCAGCTGGAGCGCGAGCAACGCGGCGTACTCGACGGCGAAGCCGCTGAACTCGCCGTAGATCCGGCTCGTGAACACGTTCGCCTGCATGAACGCCGGGGTTCCAAAATCGGAGATCGCATACAGCGCGGCCAGCAGGGCTCCCGCAGCGATGCCGGGACGAATGATCGGAAACGTCACCTTCCGGAACGCCGCGGTCGGGCCGTGATTCAGCGTCCGGGCGGCGTCGACCAGCGAGTTGTCCATCGAGATCAGCGCGGCACGACTCGTGAGGAAGACGTACGGATAGGTGTACAGCGTGATGATGAACGCCGCACCCCACAACCCGTGAATGCGGGGGATCGTCATGCCGAACACGGAGTCGATCTCGCCACCGGAGCCGAACATCGAGACGAACGCGATGGCACCGATGTAGCTCGGGATCACGAGCGGCAGCGCGGCGACGATCGTCCAGAAGCGGGGATACGGGAGGTCGGTCTGGGTCGTTAACAGCGCGAGCGGCACGCCGATGGCGATCGATGCCACCGTGACCGCGACCATCAGAAGGATGCTGTTGATCGTGATCCTCGCGGTGACCGGCGAGAACATGAGGTCGGCGGCTCGCGAGGGCTCCACCGTCGACGCCTGCCAGAGCAGCCAGAACATCGGAGAGATGATGAGCAACGCGAAGACGCCGCTGACGACCGCGATCGCGGCCAGCCACGGATCGATCCCCCCGAGACGCCTTCGTGCCGTCTGCAGCGGTTTCGGTCCGACGAGAGAGATGAGAAGGCCCATATTCTACGTCCGGTTTCCGTCGACGGCCGTACGATTCCACGCGGTTTTACTCTTCTGACATCGAGCGTCGACCGGCGGAGACGACGCCGGTTTGCCCCCTCACAACGGAAGCATCCCTTCGTCCTCGAGAAGCTCACGTGCGCCCTGCAGCTCCATGTCGAAGTCCGTGAGGTCGAACTCGGGCGAGTTGAGCTCGTCGGGGTTCGGGAGGTCGCCGACGTACTCGACGCCGTCGACCACGGGAAACTCCCCGTTGTCGTCCATCATGAACTCCTGGCCCTCGACGGCGACGAGGTGGCGAACGAACTCGGCGACGAGCTCGGGGTCGTCGACGTTGTTGGTCACGGCGACGCCCGCGACGCTGAAGAGGGCACCCGCGTCGCCCTCGGTGAACGCGACCCGGATCGGCGCGTCGGGGTCCTCGTTGACGATGCGGGCGCCGTAGTAGCTGTTGCCGAGCGCGATGATCGGGTCGTCGTCGCCGCCACGATCGACGGCCGCGGCCTGATCGCTGCCGCCGGAGAACAGCTGGGGGTCCTGATCCATGAAATCACGCACCCACTGTCGGGTCGTCTCCTCGCCCTCCATTTCGACCATCGCCTGAATGAACCCGCGGAACGTGCCGGAGTTGGGTCGGGTCGAGATAATGCCCGCAAACCGATCATCCTCCGCGTACGCGAAGATTTCCGTCGGAAGCTCATCCCAACTATCGAGGGGCGTTTCATCCAGCCGATCGCTATTATATAGAATCGAGCGAACGCGGCCGCTGACGCCGGTCCAGAGCCCATCCGGATGGCGGTAACTCGCCGGGACGGCGTCAACGACGTCGCCCGGAAGCGACTGTACGAGCCCCTCGTCGGTGACGGCACCGAGCGCTCCGGGGTCCTGTGAGTAGAAGACGTCGGCGGGAGTCGCATCACCCTCCTGAATGAGGCTGTTGACCTGTGCCTCGTTGTCGTCGTAGTCGCGGTTGATCTCCAACCCGTCGTACCACCGTTCCAACTCCTCGAAGACGAGGTCGATCTGATCCGGCGTCCGTCCGGAGTAGATCGTGAGTTCCCCTTCGAGGTCGCCGAGGTCGTCCCAGGGAACGCCGGACGCGTCGACCGGCTGGCCGAGCGGCTCCGCGTCCGCGACGGAGCCGGCTCCACCGTGGTCGTCGTCACCGTCGTTACCGAGACACCCCGAGAGCCCGGCGATCCCGACGACGGAGGCGCCCGTCGCGGCGAGGAACGGTCGGCGTCGCGTCGTGTCATTCTGTCCGTCGCCCGCGTCGTGGTTCGTCATGCGTATGGTTTTAGGCCAACCTAAAATTAAATAACTATCGATCCACGATCCCGTCAATAGCCGCGTATAGGCGGATTATCCCGGTCGAATGGCTGCTTCGGACGAACGTGATGCTATCGAGACGCGACCCACAATCGTTTAGGCCCTCCTAAAACATATATATCTGTTGGTTTTTAGGGTTGCCAAAAGACGGGCGCTGCGGGGAAGTCGGGCCGGCCAGTAGCCGATCGGTCTCCCACGCCGCTTACTGATTCAGCGTGTGAAACGGGGTCATCGGTTCAGCGTGTGAAACGGGGTCATCGGTTCAGCGTGTGAAACGAGGTCATCGGTTCAGCGTGTGGATCGCCTGCCCCTGCGCATTTTCGGCCGCCTCCATCACAGCCTCCGCGAGCGTGGGATGGGTGTGGACCGTCGCCGCGACGTCCTCCAGCGTCGCGCCCATCTCGATCGCGAGCGTCACCTCCGCGATCAGCTCCGAGGCCTCCGGGCCGACGATCTGCCCGCCCAGCACGAAGCCGGCCTCGCCGTCGGCGACGATTCTGACGAAGCCGTCCGTGTGTCCGGTCGTCAGCGCGCGGCCGGAGGCGTTGAAGGGCATCTGCCCGACGACGGGGTCGAAGCCGACCTCCTCGGCGTCCGCCTCGGTCATCCCGACCGTCGCGATCTCCGGGTCGGTGAAGACCGCGGCCGGGATCGCCTGCTGGTCGAGCGCGGCGGGCTCGCCGGCGATCACCTCGGCCGCGACGATCCCCTCCCGCGAGGCCTTGTGTGCAAGCATCGGCTCGCCGGCGACGTCGCCGACGGCGTGGACGTGCTCGACCGCGCTCCGCGTCCGGTCGTCGGTCTCGATGAATCCTCGTTCCGTGGGTTCGATCCCGGCGTTCGCGAGGTCGAGCGTGTCGGTGACGGGCTCGCGGCCGACCGCGACGAGGATCCGGTCGGCGGCGTACGTGGACGTCGCATCTCCGTCGCCGTCATCGTCCTCCTCGTCGCCCGTTCCGCCGTCCACGGCCTCCGTGTGCAGCAGATACCCGCCGTCGGCGCCCTCCGACCAGCCGCTCGCGCCCTCGCCGAAGTGGAACTCGATCCCCAGATCCTCGCCGCGTTTGCGTACGACCCGTTTCACGTCGTCCTCGTAGGGTCCGAGGACGTCGTCGAGCATCTCGATCACGGTCACGTCGGCGCCGAGCTTCGCGTAGACCGTCGCGAGCTCCATGCCGATGTAGCCGCCGCCGACGACCGCGAGCCGGTCCGGAACCGTGTCGGCCGCGAGCGCGTCCTCGGCGGTCCAGACGTGCTCCTCGGTGAACTCGAGCCCGGGGATCTCGACCGGACGCGAACCGGTGGCGACGATCGCGTGTTCGAACGAGAGGGACTCCGACCCCTGCCCGTCGCCGCCGTGGGCGACGCGCACGGTTTCGTCGTCGACGAACGACGCCGTCCCCTCCACGAGGTTCACGCCGTTGGCCTTACAGAGCTTCTCGACGCCGCCGGTGAGCCGGTCGACGATCCCGTCCTTCCAGTCGACGGTCCTCGCGAAGTCGACGGCGGGGTCCGCGTGGATCCCCATCTCCTCCGCGTTGCCGGCCTCGTGGGCCAGGTCGGTCGCCGTGATCAGCGCCTTCGAGGGGATACAGCCCCGGTTGAGACAGGCGCCGCCGTAGGCGTCCCGCTCGACGAGCGTCGTGTCCAGGCCCTTCTGTGCGGCGCGGATGGCGGCCACGTAGCCGCCCGGCCCCGCACCGATCACCAACACCTCCGTTCCCGTCGTGACGTCTCCGACGACCATGCTACGCCTCCTCCGTCGTCCGCGTGATCTCCATGATGCTCATTCGTTCAAAACCGCACTCATTCGTTCAACAACAGCAGGGGGTTCTCCAGGTGGTCCATCACCGCGTTCGCGAAGGCCGCGGCCTCCGCGCCGTCGACGACCCGGTGGTCGATCGACAGCGACAGCGGCAGCGTCGGCGCGGGGACGACCGTCGAGCCGTCCTCCTCCTCGAGGAAGCCGTTGTCGACGTCGGCGTTGCTGCGGACGACCGGGCGCTCCTCGATGGCGCCAAGCCCGAGGATCGCCGTCTCCGGATGGTTGATGATCGGCGTCGCGTACTCGCCGCCGATCGCCCCGAAGTTCGTCAGCGTGAACGTCCCGCCCTTCATCTCCGCCGGCGTGATCTCCCGGTTGCGGGCGCGAGAGGCGAGGTCGGTCACCTCGTCGGCCAGCTCGAAGAGTCCCTTTTCGTCGACGTCGTGGACGACGGGGACCATGAGGCCCGCGTCGGTCGCGACCGCGATCCCGAGGTTGTACTCGCCTTTGACGACGATCTCCTCGTCGTCCTCACGGAGCTCGCTGTTCAGGTGCGGATGCGCCTTCAGCCCCGCGACGACCGCCTTCATCACGAACGGCATGTAGGTGAGCTTCACCCCCGCGGCCTCCGCCTTCGGCTTGAGGTCCGCGCGCGCCTCGACGAGCGCGTCGACCTCGGCCGTGTCGTGATGGGTGACGTGTGGCGCGGTGAACTTCGACTGCTCCATTCGCTGACCGATCGTCCGGCGGACGCCCCGATACGGGATCCGCTCGATGATGGCGTCGCCGTCTCCAGCCGCGGTCGACGCGGCTCCGGCAGCCGCCGCCGGTGCGGCGGAGTCGTCCGCGTCGCGCTCGGCGGTCGGTTCCGCGTCGCGCTCGGCGTACGCGCGCACCGCCCCCTCGTCGACGAACGCCTCGCCCTCGCGGGTGACGTCCGTGGGCACGTCGTCGATGTCGACGTCGAGCTCGCGGGCGAGCTTTCGCGTCGCCGGCGTCGCCAAGGTGCGGTCGCGGCCGGCGGGCTCGACGCCGGCGAGCGAGGCGGTCGTCCCCGCGTCGGCCGACGAGCCCTTGCCGCGCTTGCTGACCGCGGACTGCCGGTCGCCGGATCCGACGTCGACCGGCTTCGGTGCGGGCGCGTCGTCGCCCGCGTCACCGTCGTCGCCGGCGCCGTCCTTCCCCTCGGCGTGTGCCCGTACGTCGGCCTCGCTCACCCGACCGCCGGGACCGCTCCCCTCGACCGCGGCGAGGTCGACGCCGAGTTCGCGGGCCAGCCGACGGGCGGACGGGGGTGCGAACGTTCGGCCGCCGGACGACGCCGTCGCGGCCCCGGCGGTCGCGTCGTCGCCGGCGTCCGCGGATCGCTCGTTCGCCCCGTCGACCGGCGCGTCCGCTTCGTCCGCCCCGTCGACCGGTGCGTCCGCTTCGTCCGCCTCGCCGCCGCTCGCCGCGTCCCCCTCGGCGTCCTCATCGTCGACGCGGAACGAGATGATCACGTTGCCGACGGGGACGATCTCGCCCTCCTCGGCGAACAGCTCCTCGACGACGCCGTCGTACCGCGACGGGACCTCGACGAGCGCCTTGTCGGTCTCGACCTCCGCGACCGGCTGGTCCTCCTCGACGCGGTCGCCGGGCGAAACCAGCCACGTGACGAGCTCGCCCTCGGCGACGCCCTCGCCGACGTCGGGCAGCTTGAACTCCTTTATCGCCATGGTTAGAACTCCACCGCCTCCCTGATACCTTCCTCGACACGCGTCGCGCTCGGCAAGTAGTAGTCCTCAAGCGCGTACAGCGGGTAGGGGACGTCGAAGCCCGTCACCCGCTTGACTGGCGCCTCCTGGTACAACAGCGCCTCCTCCTGGATGATCGCCGTGATCTCCGCCGCGAGCCCGCCCGTCTTGGGCGCCTCGTGGACGACGACCGCCCGGCCCGTTCGCTCGAAGGCGTCGATGATCGCCTCGCGGTCGAGCGGCGAGACGGTTCGCAGATCGACGACCTCGGCTTCGATCCCCTCCTCGGCGAGGCCCTCGGCGGCCTCCATAGTTGGTCGCGTCATCGCGCCGTAGGTGAAGACGGCGACGTCCTCGCCCTCCCGACGCGTGATCGCCTCGCCGATGGGAACGGTGTAGTCCTCCTCGGGGACCTCGCCGCGGAACGCCCGATAGATGAGCTTCGGCTCGAGGAAGACGACCGGGTCGGGGTCGCGGATCGCCGAGATGAGCAGCCCCTTGGTGTCGTACGGCGTCGACGGCATGACGACCTTGAGGCCCGCCTCGTGTGCGTAGAACGCCTCCTTCGACTCGGAGTGGTGTTCGGGCGCACGGATGCCGCCGCCGTAGGGCGCCCGCAGCGTCATCGGAAGCGTGAATCGGCTTCGCGTCCGGGTGCGAAAGCGGGCCATGTGCGAGACGATCTGGTCGTAGCCAGGGTACATGAAGCCCGAGAACTGGATCTCCGGAACGGGGCGCATTCCCATCGCGGCCATGCCGACCGCACAGCCGATGATCCCCGACTCCGCGAGCGGGGTGTCGACCACGCGGTCGCCGCCGAACTCGTCGAAGAGGCCCTCCGTCGCCCGGAAGACGCCGCCGTTCTTCCCGACGTCCTGCCCGAGGACGATCACCCCGTCGTCGAGGTGCATCTCGGTGTACAACGCGTCCCGTACCGCCTGTACCAACGTGAGGTTCTGCGTGTCGCTCATTTATTCCTCCAGGAAGGCCGCGTCGCCGTGTGCCTCGCGAAGCGCCGCGAACGACTCCCGCTGTCGTTTCAGCTCCGCCGGCAGCTCCGCGTAGACGTGTTCGAACAGCTCGTCCGGCTCGGGTCGAGGGATCGACTCCGCCTCGTCGATCGCCGCGGCCACCTGCGCCTCGGCGTCCGCCTCGAGATCGGCGACCCGCTCGTCGTCGAGGACGCCCTCGGCGCGGAGGTACGACTCCAGCCGCGGGATCGGGTCCTTGCGGCGCCACGTCTCGACCTCGTCCTCGTCGCGGTAGACCGTCGGGTCGTCGGCGGTTGTGTGTGCGCCGAAGCGGTACTGGACCGCCTCGATCAGCGTCGGGCGCGGACGTCCGGGGTCGGGATCGCGTGCCTTCTCGGCGGCCGCCTTCGTGACCGCGTACACCGCGAGCGGGTCCATCCCGTCGACCTGAACGCCGTCGATCCCGTACGCCTCCGCCTTCTGTGCGAGGGTCTCGCTGCGGGTCTGTCGCTCGCGCGGGACGGAGATCGCCCACTGGTTGTTGTTACAGAAGAAGACGTTCGGCGTGTCGAAGACGCCCGCGAAGTTCACGCCCTCGTGGAAGTCGCCCTCGCTGGTCGCGCCGTCGCCGAAGTAACAGCAGACGACGTCGTTCTCGCCGCGGAGCTTCGACGCCCACGCGGCGCCCGTCGCATGTGGAACCTGGGAGGCGATGGGGACCGCCACGGGGAAGACGTTGGCGTCGTCGGGCGCCCGGTTGCCGGCCTCGTGGCCCATCCAGTAGAGCAGCGTCTGGGTCAAGGAGATCCCGCGGACGAGCCCGGCGCCGTGTTCCCGGTAGGAGGGGACGATCCAGTCGTCCTCGGCGAGCGCGTACGCCGAGCCGATCTGGGCGCCCTCCTGTCCCGACAGGGGCGGATACGTGCCCATCCGGCCCTGCCGCTGGAGGCTCACCGCCCGACCGTCGAAGTGGCGGGCGAGCTTCATGTATCGGTAGATCTCGACGATCTCCGCCTCGTCCAGGTCGGGGACGTCGCCGACGACGCTCCCGTCCTCGTCGAGGACGCGAACCGGGTCGTCGTACGCTCTGTCGAACACGCTCACGGTCGTACCCACCCGTTCATATCACCACAGTCCGACCCCCGAGTAATAGGGTTTTCGTTGGAGGTTTACGATGACCAAAAATTGGAGTCAACTAAATCAATACGTCCAATCGAATGGGATAAAATCAAACGTATTTAGTCATTTGCTACATCAGGTGGCAATATTTTCGGAGAGATCGTGGTTTGCCCGAAAAGTAATGGACGAACGGGAAGGATCGTCGTCGGATCGCCGATCACGAACGGGACGCTCTCACGGATCGGAACGTATCGACTCACGAAGCGACGAACGGGCAACGTGGGCCGCGTGAGCGGCTCACCCGAGCCGGAAGGAGGGTTCGTCCGGCTCGCCGTCGAGGTCCTCGAGCTGGATGACGTCCTCGTCCTCGTCCTCCAGCTGCTCACGGAGGTAGTTGACGTAGCGTTTGTGCTCCTCCAGCTGCTCACGGAGGTGGTCGGCCTCGAGCTCGAGGCGTTCGTGCTCGCGCACGAAGCTCTTGGGGACCTCTATCTTCGGGGGGAACGACTCGCCGCCCTCGCCCATGCTCTCGAGTTCCGCCTCGGGGATGACGCGAACCTGACCGTCGTGGGCAACGAGCGTGTCCACGTAGTCCCGGAAGACGGCCGACAGCGAGATGTCCCGCTCCTCGGCGATGTCGCGGAGGGTCTCGAACGCGTCCTCGTTGACGCGGAACGAGATCGTCTTGTTCTTGTTGCCCATCACCCAAGCGTTGGTTGCGCGGACTACTTAAACATTTGTCAGACGGTGTCGCACTTTCACGGAGTCGGTTCCGCCGGATAGTATAAACACACCTCCGCATGGCGCAGGTGATACTGTGTGTGGTGCACACACACATCCGTTCCATGTTCGAGCCGGAGACGTGGAAACGGGAGGGACAGGACGTTCAGCGTGCGGACGAGCGGCCGCCGCCACAAACCATCGACGAGGTCGACCTCGTCGAACGACGCGCCGAGCCGATCGCCAAGTTCGTGGTCGCGTTTCTCATCGGATTCGTCTTCTTCCTCGTTCCGGTGCCGTGGGAGGGGTCGTGGACGGTTCCGTTCGACATCGTCGTCTCGTGGATCACCGAGTCGTTCCCGGCCGTCGCGGGAGCGTTCGCGTTGGTGCTCATCCTCGGCGGAGGCATCCTCACCACCCTGGCCGAGGCCGCCAACCGCGGCTACGTCAACGTCTCCACAGCCACTGCCGATCGGCTCGCGTTGTCCTACTGGGAGACCGCTCCCTCGTTCTGGTTCCTCCGCGTCCTCGGCGCGCTGTTGGCGCCGGTCATGGTCTTCGGTCTTGGCCCGGGCTGGCTCCACACGCCCGCAGTCGGTGGATTGGTCTGGGGGACGCTGATCCTGAGCGTCGCGGTGATCATCCCCATCGGCGCCGTCTTCATCAACCTCTTCGTCGAACTCGGCGGACTGGAGTTCGTCGGAACGATGGCACGACCGGTGATGCGCCCACTGTTCGGGATTCCCGGCCGTGCCGCACTCGACAGCGTCGCCTCGTGGGTCGGCTCCTACAGCGTCGGCCTCTACGTCACCCGCAACGTCTTCGATCGCGGGGAGTACAGCAAGCGCGACGTCTACGTCATCTCGACCTGCTTTGCGACCGTGAGCATCGGCTTCGTCGGCGTCGTCGCCGCCACCGTCGACCTGCTACACCTGTTTCCGGTGATCTTCGCGGCGTACCTCGTCTGCGTCGCCGTCTGCGGCGTGATCCTCGTGCGGGTCCCGCCGCTCTCACGCGTGCCCGAGGAGTACGTCGCCGAGCCGAACCCGGAGACCCCCTTCACCGGCGGCCCGACCGACTACGTCCGGTTCGCGCTGAGCGAGGCGGTCCGGAAGGCCGACCGGGGCGGTTCGATCGTCGGCGCGGGCGTCCGCGGCTTCGTCGACGGGCTCAAGCTCGCGATGCTCATTCTCGGGACGATCCTCGCGGTGGGGCTCGCGGCGGTTCTCGTCGCCGAGCACACCCCGACGTTCGACGTGCTGGCGCAGCCGCTCGTTCCCGTCATCGATGCCATCGGCATCCCCGACGCCGAGGTGGTCGCGCCCGCGACGATCATCGGCATCACGGAGATGTTCATCCCGGCGCTGTTGGTCGCCGAGGCGGCAGCGCCCGCACGCTTCTTCATCGCCGTGCTCTCCATCTCCCAGCTCATCTTCTTCTCGGCGGTCGGTCCGATGATGATGGACATGTTCAGCGATGTCCCGATCCGGTTCCGCGACCTCGTCCTGCTGTTCGTCATGCGGACCGTCATTCTCGTTCCCGTCATCGCCGTCATGACGCACGCGCTCGTGGCGCTCGGGATGCTCTGACCCGTTCGCACCGTTCACGGGTGCGGCCCCGACGGCGTTCCGTCACACGGGATCGGGGGAGGTCACGAAGCGCTTGACGATCCGTGCCTCGCCGCGCCGGAGCACGGTGCTCACGGTGGATGTGTCGGCACCGAGGGTCTCGGCGAGCTCCGCGAGCGTACACTCCCTCGGCACCTCGAAGTAGCCGCTCCGAACAGCGACATCGAGCACCTCGCGTTGCCGATCGGTGAGCAGTTCGTCGCTACCGTACGTGTTGACGAGCGACTGGAGCTCGTACGACAGCGGCGAGGCGTCCAACGCCGTTCGGAGCTCGTCGAGTTCCTCGCGCGTGCCCGTCAGACCGAACTCGTACCACCCGTCCCGAACGTCGACCGGGAACTCGATCGTGAGCGACGATCCTTCGACGAACGCGTACAGGTCCGTGTCGCTCGTCTCGTACTTTCCTAAGGCCCGGCCGTCCGCCGACTCCAACAGGTCGTAGTTCGAGACTGCGGGGTGCGTCCGCGTCGCCTCGACGACCGCCTCCGGACGATCGGTGATCGCCTCGCCGAGTTCGAGCGCCGTCTCGTCGTCGAGTCGATACCCGGAGAGCAGTCGAAACGTCGTCCGTGGGAATCGTCGAGACACCTCCGCGACCCACAGCCCGTCCGGGAGCCCGATCCGAAACTGCGCGCTGATCATACTCGAGTCACACCGTCACGTCTCACTCGTCTCGTGAGACGGATTGACATCCTCCTCCGCCTGAAGGCGGAGGAATCCCGAGGTTGGGATATTACGGTTTGCAGTCTACCACTTGTTCCTGCGGTTGGAATCCGCTGGACAAGTCATGAAGGTAGACTCCGGGCTGTGC
>LFFM01000871.1_pt1 | contig 21416 bp, 19 predicted proteins | sample 643131 | NCBI WGS metagenome assembly LFFM01 (sample SAMN03777445, study PRJNA286221) | soda lake metagenome | biome: soda lake; feature: Kulunda steppe; material: water; isolation source: sample Tc-Br brine of Tanatar trona crystallizer | place: Russia: Kulunda steppe | collected 2011-07
GGGGAGTGCGTTCCGGACGGTCACGCGTTGGGCCGTCTCCCGCCGGTTCGTGAGCGTCACTGTGACGAAGGTCACGCCGTCGCGTCTGTGGACGGCGGTCTCGACTGTGACCATACCCACACTCGCCGCGTTTCCCGGTATAAACCTCGAGGTACTGGCGGTGAAAATCCGCCAGGAGTTTCGCCGACAGTATCAGGTCGTCCGCAGGTGGTCCGTGCTCGGCTCGTAGACCTCGCCTTTCTGTTTGAGTTTCTCGATCTCGTGTTCGGCTTTCGAGCGATCCATGCCGATCTCGTCGGCCCGGTCCAGGACGACGTCGACGGGCGCACCCTCGTCGTACTCCTCCTCGACGTCGGCGATCAGCCCCTTGATGTTCTTGATCCGGTCACGCTGGGATTTCGAGGTGCCAGCCTCGACGATGTCCGCGTCGAACTCGCCCGTCTCGGGATCGACCCCGATGTCCTGCAGACACGACTGGACGATGTCGATCACCCGTTCGGCGTCCTCTCGTTCGACGGTGTCCGACAGCCGCACGCGGGCACTCGCCTCGGAGAGACGGACGAGCGCCTCGAGTTTTCGAGCGGTGACGGGAACCGGGGCGTCCTCGTCCGACCCCTTCAGTCGGAGGTCGACGTAGAAGTCCCGGATCGCCTCCTGGGCGGCGTCGGTCATCCGCGGGTGACAGTTCTGTTTCGCGTAGGCGACGTACTTTCGGAGGAGTTCGGCGTCGATCTCGGGGTCGACCTGTTCGGTTACGGCATCGATCTCCGCATCGGTTACGTCCATGGAGTTCATCTCCCGTCTCTGGGTCGTCAGCTCCCCGGCGTAGTTCGTGTTGATGATGTGTTCTGCCAGGTTGCGGTCTTTCTCCTCGTCGGGCTGGTCTGTGACCGTAAAGATCAGGTCGAACCGGGAGATCAACGCCGGCTCTAAGTCGATCTGCTCGCCGATCGGCTCGTAGTGGTCGAAACGGCCGTATTTGGGGTTTGCCGCCCCCAAGAGTGAACAGCGGGATTTGAGTGTCGCATTTATTCCAGCTTTACTTATGCTTATTTTTTGCTGTTCGAGGGCTTCGTGCATGGCAGAGCGGTCCTCGGAGTTGTGGACGACCATCCCATTCGCGACGAAGTTGTGCGTTCCCTCGACGGTGAGATCGTAAACGTACTCCCAGCCGTCGCCGTCGATCCGTCGAACCTCGACGATCTCCCGTGGTTCGACGTCACGAAGACTCGAGGTGGCGGACGGTTCTACAAGTACGGTACCGCCGTCGGCTACGGCGGAGCGATTACAAGGAGCCAGCGTGTAGTCACCAGGCTCGAGGTCTGCCGCCGGAAGTTCGACGACGTTCCCGTTCTGGTAGACAAAAAACGGATGATCCGCTGTCGATCGAATCGAGTCCCCGTCCTCTGTGACGACCTCGATCAGTTCCGAGGGAGCCTCGTACTGATGAATAGCCGTGACCGGTCGCTCGACGATCGCACCGTCCCCGGCCATCGTCCGGACGGATAACTCCACGTCGCGGATCGTCCGACCGTTCTCGACTTTTTCGACGGTCCCTTCGGCTAACGCATCGTGGGCCAGGTCACCGATAGTTTCATAGCCGGTAGATGTAGAGACAATTGAGTCACTCGTGACACACCGCATCTTGTCGAGTTCGTCGACCGCCGCGATGCCTTGATCGGCGAGAACTAAAGCGCCGGCCTCGAGGGTCCACTGCTGGCCGTCGCCGAAGTCGTCGCGTACCGCAGCAGCCGTGTTGTGGGTGACGATACCGTTCGCGAGGAAGTTGTGCGTCTCGGGGACGGTGAGGTCGAATAGCTCTTTCTCTCCGGTATCGGCCGCTGAAACGACCTCGTCCCAAGAGGGTCCAACGTCGATCGTTTCCTCGAGTTCGTCCGGTTCCGTGACTGCGACGGAGTCACCCGGTTCGATTTCGGATATGGGTACCCATTCAGAGCCATCATCTGTGTCGATCAACACCGGGGTATTTCTCGATGCTTCGAGTTCCCTGCCATCTGCAGTCTCGAGACGGCGACACGGCTTTGCCGGCATTCGCCACACGTGGGAGGTTTCACGCGTCTCGAGTGTGTTGGCGCTCCGATCGAACGTGTAGAGAGGTATTTCGTCTTCGACTGCAGTTTCGCTATCGACTGGCTCCGGGAGTCGTTTCTCGACGATGTCCCGAATCTGCTCGAGTCCGTTCTCCGTATGAACCAGCGTATCGCCGGTGACACAGAGACCTGCCGAAGAAGAACCCTTACCGGACGTATAGACAGATCGAGGGGCGATATTCTGGATATACCCGAGCATCTGGGAATTGTGAGAGACGACACCATTCGAGATGTAGTTGTGCGTACCTTCGACCTCGAGGTCGTACACCCACTCATACTCGGGTTCACTCGTCTCGATAGAGATGATCGAGTCGGTCGTTGCCCGACGACAGTGTACACCGCCGTCGGCGATCGCGCCATCCGATACCTCACCGGAGAATCTCCCTCTGGGCTCTACCGCGACGGCATCACCGACGGACAGTTCGTCAGCACGGATCGCTTCGTAGCCATCGGCCGGGTTGAAGACGAACAGCGGGTGTGACGGCGTCACCTCGAGTTCTCGTCCACTCGAGGTTTGCACCCGATACATTTGCTCGGGTGCTTCACGTTTCCAGACTTTCGTTGCCCGTTGTGGGACGATCGATCCGTCTTCGTGCAGAGACGGAACCTCGATATCGATCTCATCGTACCAGCCGTCGTCGATCGGTTTCGGGTCTTCGAGGTTCGACTCGACGAGTTCGCGAATCGGAACGTCTCTCCCGTCTGCGAGGGTCACATTCGTGTCCCCGGAAACGCATTTACCAGTACCTGGATCCCCGATCAGGAGCATGTGCAGGTCCCCACGGATCCTCGAGCCATCCGGCAACTCCTTGGTCACGCCCGAAAAGAGCTGGAGTATCATCGCGAGTTTCTCCTGGTCGTAGCCGTAGATGGCGGGGGCGATGGAGGCGACCATCTTCTCGTAGATGTCGGGTGAGGTCGAGAGGTCGACGATCTCGGCTTTGTCCTCCTCGGTGATGTCCATGTCCTCGAACTGTTCTTCGTCGATGTCGACGGAGATTCCCTCCATGTAGAAATCGAAGATCGGGGACTTCTCGCCCTGATTCGTCTGTTGTTCGAGGCGTAACACACCCGTCGTGGCGACGTGGTCGCCCGGTGTCACCTCGCCGGTGATGTCGTCTTCGACCTGGACGTCGATGGCCTGTGGGGTTTCCCCGCCGCGCAGGCCCTCGGGGCTTTCCTGGATGCGGAGTTTCTGGGCGTCGACGAACTCCGATTGGTCGAAGTTCACCCGGAACGGACCCTGGCGTTCACAGCCCTGACACTCGTGGGGTTCCTGGAAGTCGCCACTGGACTGGGGGACCCGATTCAGGGTGCCACAGAGCTGGCACTCGAAGGCGGCTTCCTCGATTTTCGGGCGGACGTCGGTGGCCTTCCGGACGATCCCGTGGGCCTCGACGAGCTTGTTCATGTGCTCGGCTCGGATCTCACGGATCTCGGGTGACTCCGTCTCGGGGAGGTTCCGGACGCGGACGTGGGCCTGCCCGAGGCTCACGTCGATCGGAAGGTCGTACAGTCTGAGCGCCTCCTCGGCGTACTGGCCGAGCTGTTCGGGCTGGTTGAGATAGTCGTCTGCCAGGTCGGGGGCGAACCGATAGAGGTCCTGCCAGTCGACGTACAGCGACCGCTGTTCGTTGGGGTATCGTTGGGCAAGCTGTTTGATCTCGCTGTCGTAGTAGTTCCGGAAGAACTGCTCGAAGGAGTCGACGAGTTCTGAGTTTCCCGCTTGCGCCATTGTGCCTGGGTAGGGTCGCGATCGGGTATAAATGGTGGTATGGGGCCGGCGGGGAGTCGGGGAGTCTTTCCCACCGGATCGGGGCCAACAGATTCATATACCAGTTTCGCTCCGTGTACGTACGGAGTCTGCCCTGCCAGGCCGACCAACCCCCCATCGGAAGGCATGACACGGACAGGTGATCGAGGCGTGTGGCGAGACGCCGCTGGTTCTGTACTCGAGGGGTGAATACGGGTCGGCCGGAACCGATCCTGATCGAGGTCCTCGAGGTCCTCACCACACTGGTCGCCGGGGTGCTCTCTAAAAAGCGTCCGGAACCCACCCACAACGACCGGGCGATCACCACCCACAACGACCGTCTCGAGGAAGTTACACGGATCGTGAGCCAGGAGTTGCCGGCCCCGTTCAACGTCGCGGAAGGGATCCTCGAAATCACGGCCGAGACCGCAGTGGGTCGGTCGTAGACGGCTAGTCGTCCTCGAGTGCGAGCGCCGCGAGCATCGCCTCGAGTTGTAAGCGTTCGTTCGCACCCTCCGTGATGCGGTAGTCGACCTCGCCGAGGCGCTCGAGTAAGCGCACCGTCGCCGTCTCGGGCAGGTCGAACTCCCAGGCCGAGCGGTGGAGTTGATCGATGACGTCGCCGCCGGCGAGTCCCCGGTCGGTGAGGAGGGTCTCGAGGGTGGCACGGGCGGCGGTGAAGTCGCCGTCGATGGCCTGTTCGACCATCGCCTCGACTTCCTCCGGACGGGCGGTCGAGGTGATCGCGAAGACGGCGTCCTCGTCGACGACTTCGCCCATCACGGCGGCGGCCTGCAGGCCGTTTATGGCCTTTCGCATGTCGCCCGCGGCGGCGTAGACGATGGCATCGACGCCGTCGTCGGTGACGTCGATATCCTCGTTTACCGCGATCTCCCGAACCTGGGCCTCGATGGCCGCCTCGGAGAGTTCGGTAAACCGGAAGACCGCACACCGGGATTGAATGGGGTCGATAATCTGACTCGAGTAGTTACACGAGAGGATAAACCGGGTGTTGTTCGAGAACTGCTCCATCGTCCGGCGCAGGGCCGACTGGGCGTCGCTCGTGAGCGCGTCGGCTTCGTCCAGGAAAATGATACGGTGGTCGTAGCCGCCAAACGAAGAGCGAGCGAAGCTTTTGATCCGATCGCGGACGACGTCGATGCCTCGCTGGTCGGAGGCGTTCAGTTCGAGGAAGTTCTCCTGCCAGTCGTCGCCGTAGAGTTCACGGGCGACGGCCTGTGCTGCGGTCGTCTTTCCGGTTCCGGCCGGCCCCGCGAACATGAGATGGGGGAGGTCGTCCGTCTCGACGTACCGTTTCAGCCGCGGGACGATGTTCTCGTGGCCTTTGACGTCCGCTAGACGGTCCGGTCGGTACTTCTCGATCCAGATCTCGGTCCGCCCGCCCGCGGCGTCCGGGGGCTCGGCGTCGGCTTCGCTCATATCCACGCGAACGGACGGCCCGAAGATAAAACGACCGAAGGGTGTGCCGGGAGTCCTGTCACCCACACACCATTTAAGTCGACGTCCATGGTGGGCGTGTGTATGTCCGTGACCGTACCACCCGGACGGCTCACAGTCGTCGCGATCGTGCTCGTGGTCGTCCTCGGCACCCTCCCCGTCGCCGTCGCTCAGGACCGCTCTGAAGTCGGTGGCAACGTCGTCGTCGCGGAAGACGAAACCGTCGACGAGATAACTGCCGTCGGCGGGAACGTGGTCGTCGACGGCACCGTCACGGGTGAGGTAAGCGCCGTCGCGGGCAACGTCTACGTAAACGGCGACGTCGGCGGCGACGTCAGCACCCTCGGCGGGAACCTCGAGGTCACCGGGACCGTCGACGGCGACGTCGGCGGCGCGGCGGGAACCGTCCTCGTCGCGGAGGGTGCGACGATCGGCGGTGATCTCGGCGTCGGTGCGGGCACAGTCGAACTCGATGGGGCGATCGAGGGCGACGCGGCGATCGGCGCGGACACGATCACGCTCGGCGAGACGGCGGCGATCGGTGGCGACCTGGACTACGCCGGCGACCTCGAGGGTGACACCGCCGCCGTGGCAGGGGAGGTGACCGAAGAGGAGAACATCGGCCCGACGGGCTTCGGGGTCTCGGGGCCCGGCACGGAGGTCGGTCCGCCCCTCGAGCCACTGACCACGTGGCTCTCGACGGTCTACACGTTCGTCCTGAACCTCGTCCTCGGTGCACTGTTGCTCGCGGTTTTCCCCCGCTTTTCCGACGGCGTCGTCGACCGCGTGGCGACCGATCCCGTCCGGAGTGGACTCGTCGGTCTGCTCGCGCTGGTCGGGGTGCCGATCGTCCTCTTCGCGGTCGCGGTCACGATCGTCGGAATCCCGTTCTCGATCGTCGGCACGTTTGCCTTCCTGTTCGTGATCTGGATCGGAATCGTCTACGGCCGTTTCGCCGTCGCCGCCTGGCTCCTCCGGGAAGTCGGCGTCGACAACCACTGGCTCGCGCTCGTCGCCGGACTGGTCGGGGCCGTGATCCTCGGGTGGGTTCCGATCCTCGGGGGCGTGCTCAACTTCGTGATCTTCCTGCTCGGACTGGGCGCGCTCGCACTCGGGCTGTACACCCACCGAAAGCGGGGTCGGGAGACGCCCACTGACGCGCCTGCCGGCCCCGCGGCGGAGTGATGCTCTCGGACGTGACTGTGTGAAGATTCTCACCACTCCGGGACGGCGAGAATCTCTCACGACTTACGTCCGAGAGTAGATCGATGGCCGAACGACGCCCTCAAGTTCCCCTCGGCCCGAACTCGACCATGCGCGTGACCGTCGACGTCAAAGGCGAAGGGGAACGGGAGGTCGACCTCGAGGCCCTGCCGACCACCGAGGCGACCTACGAGGACCTCCTCACCGAAGTCGACCTGAGCCCCCACGAGGTGAGCGTCCTCGTCGACGGCCGGCCCGTCCCCGAAGACGGGCCAGTCGAGACCGACCACGTCACCGTGTTGCGCCTGATCAAAGGTGGGTAACCTCGAGTGACCGGGAGAAAGGGGACGGTTACAGCCGGGTAGCAACGACATAACGACCCGTGTCGGCGGCCACCGATCGGCCATGTGGCCATGGGAACACGCAGTCGTCGGATACGTCGCCTATTCGGTGTTCTGTCACCTCTACTACCGGGACTCGCCGGGTGGCCTCGAGGCCGCCGCGGTCGTCTTCGCCTCCCTCTTGCCCGACCTCATCGACAAACCACTCGCCTGGGAGTTCGGCGTCTTCGAGTCGGGGTACGCCCTCGGTCACTCGGTTTTCTTCGCGGTCCCGCTCGCGATCGTCGTCGGCCTCCTCACACGGTGGCGGGGGCGACCACGGGCCGGGATCGCATTCGGCGTCGGCTACCTGCTTCACCTGCCGGCCGACGTCTACTACCCGTCCTTGCGTGGTGGCTCCCCCGCCTACGAGATCGTCCTCTGGCCGGTCGTGACGACCGGGCCGGGTGGTGGCCACGACCACGGTGGCTTCCTCGAGCGGTTTTCGACCCTCTTCGAGGGCTACCGGGCGGAACTGCTCTCGAGTGACCCCTCCTACTACGTCCTGGCACAGCTACCCGTCGCCGGCTTCGCACTCGCGTTGTGGCTCTACGACGGCGCACCGATCGCCCGCGAACTGCTCGCGGGGAGCAAACGGGTTCTCGCCGGACACGGGAAGGACTCGGGTCGGGACCCCGAGTGACGGGACCCGTCACCGCGTCGGTTCGATCCCGCCCGCCTCGACGATCGCCGCGAGCTCGTCGAAGTACTCGAGTTGGTCACAGTCGGGGTCGTACGCCGAGAGCGGACACCGCTCTCGATAGGCCCGGGTGAACGCGGAGCGGTGGCGGATCGGAACCGACGGGGCCTCCCGTTCGCCGGTGTCGATTCGGTCCCACTCTTCGGGCGTGATCCGGGCAAAGGGTGGGACGTGGTCGTCGAGAACCGCGGAGACGGACTCGCCGTCGGGGAGCGTGCCGGCCTCGAGGTCCGCCCCGCGTCCGGCGAGCAACGAGGCGGCGAACGCCTCGCTCGTGTTGATCGTCTCGAGGAGTTCCCGGTCGACGGTGTCCTGGTCGATGCGCCGCCGGAGGCCGTTGGGGACGACGGCGAGAATCTCGACGTCCATGTACTGACGGAGCGGGCCGATGAGTTTCGCCACCGTCCGCTCGACGCCGTGGATCGCCTCCGCGGAGGGGCTGACGGGGAGGACGACGTTCCGTGAGGCCACCAAGGCGTTGTTCGTGAGCTTGTTCCGACTGCCCGGCAGGTCCATCACGACGTAGTCGTACGTCTCGCCGAGGAGTGGATCGACGAAGTGGGTCCGGAGCTGTTCGTCACTCCGGAGCACCTCCTCGCGACGCAGGTGTCTGTTCACCTCCTCTAGGTTCCGTGCCGGGACCAGATCGAAGCCAAAGCCGGTTTGGGAGACGAGCTCTATGGGATCGGCCCCCTCGAACAGCACGTCCCGGTAGTCCGGCCCGTCGCCGTCCCGGTCGGGAAAGCCAAGCCCCGTCGAGAGGTGCCCCTCCGGATCGAGGTCGAGCAACACCGTCTCCCGTCCCCGTCTCGCGAGCGCGTCGGTGAGCGCGTTCGCGACCGTCGACTTGCCAAGCCCCCCTTTCAGCATCGGGATCGACACCGCCCGTGGTTCCGTCGTCATGTCTCCGACCTCGAACAAACGAGATATAAAGGTACCCGCCTCGGCCTCGAGAGCTTCGCTGTCGCTCAGCTCTCGCTCTTCCGCTCACGGGTCGCTGCGCTCCCCGTTCGCATTTTCGAGGACTTCTCTTCGGTCAGTCCTCGCTTTCCTCAAACACAAACGTCCCGTCTTCCTGGACCCGTTCACCGTCCACTTCGATGAACGAATCCTCGCTCATGTCGACAATCATGTCGACGTGAACCGCCGAGTCGTTCCGTTCGTTGTCCTCGCCGACGGTGTCGTCGTAGGCCCGGCCGACGGCCATGTGGACGGTGTCGCCCATCTTCTCGTCGAAGAGCATGTTGTAGGTGAACCGGTCGATGTCGCGGTTCATCCCGATGCCGAGTTCGCCCAGCCGGCGGGCACCCTCGTCCGTATCGAGGACCTCCGTCAGGACCTCCTCGTTTTTCCCCGCCGAGTGCGCTATCACCTCGCCGTCCTCGAACTCGAGGGAGACGTCCGTGACCTCCCGGCCCTGGTGGTAGAGTGGCATGTCGAACAGGACCTCGCCCTCGACGCTGTCGGGGACGGGGGCAGTGAAGACCTCGCCACCGGGGAGGTTGCGCTCGCCGTAGTCGTTGAGCGTCGGGTTGCCGGCGACGCTCATCGTGACGTCGGTCGTCTCGCCGCTGACGATCCGGACCTCCTCGGCCGGGTCTAAGATTTCGACCATGTTCGCCTGGAGTTCCCGTTGCGCGTCCCACTCTTTGTTGACGGCGTCCCAGACGAAGTTCTCGTAGCCCTCAGTGGACATCTCGGCGAGCTGGGCGTTCGCCGGCGCGGGGAACTGCGTGAGACACCAGCGTTTCGAGAGGCGTTCCTCGAGGATCGGGTGGTGGGCCTGCTGGTAGGCCGCGCTTACTTCGGGGTCGACGTCGGCGGTCTGGGTGACGTTGTCGCTCGCCCGGATCGCGATGTAGACGTCGGTTTCCTCGATCAGCGCGAGTTCGTGGCTCGGCGTCTCGAACTCCCCGTCGGCGGCACGGAGGAACGCCCGCAGCCCCCGCTTTCCGGTGCGCTGGCTCGTCGTGAGCGGGTTTGCGCCGCGGTCGCCGATCACCTCGTGGAGGGCGACGACCAGGTCCTCGGCGACGGGGTGAGCGTCGACGACGACGTTGTCCCCCTCCTGTAAGTCGACGGAGTGGGTCGCGATGATCTCGGCGTGTTCACGAATGCGTGGGTCCATGCCCACCGGTTGGGTGGCGGGGGAAAAAACGGTTCGTGATGGAGACGCCCTCGAGCGGGCCGACCTTTTCGTTCCCGGGGACGTAGACGACCCCATGATCGATCTGCGTTCGGACACCGTCACGAAACCCGACGAGACGATGCGCGAGGCCGCCGCCACCGCGGCGGTGGGCGACGACGTCTACGGTGAGGACCCGACGGTCACCGACCTCGAGGCCCGCGCGGCCGAGACGGTCGGCAAAGAAGCCGCCCTCTACGTCCCGACGGGAACGATGGGCAACCAGGTCGCCGCCCGCGTCCACACCGACCGCGGCCAGGAGGTACTCGCCGACCGAAAGAGCCACGTCGTGAAGTACGAACTCGGCGGGCTGGCCCAGCACTCGAGTCTGCAGGTGCGGATGCTCGAGGCCGACCCCCGCGGCGTCCCGACCCCCGCGGCCGTCGCGTCGGGGTACGTCGAGGAGTCAGTGCACCGACCCGGGACCGGATTGTGCTGTCTCGAGAACACCCACAACGTCCGGGGCGGACTCGCCATCGAACCCGAGCGGATCGCGGCGGCCGCGTCGGCGGCCCGGGACCTCGAGGTGCCGGTCCACCTCGACGGCGCGCGCGTGTTCAACGCCGCGGTCGCGCTCGACGTTCCCGTGACGGCGATCACCGAGCCCGTCGACTCCGTGATGTTCTGTCTCTCGAAGGGGCTCGGCGCGCCCGTCGGCTCGATGCTGGCCGGCAGCGAGGAGTTCATCGAGGAGGCCCGCCGAACTCGCAAACTGTTCGGCGGCGGCATGCGCCAGGTCGGCGTGCTCGCCGGCCCCGGCCTCCGGGCCCTCGAGAACGTCGCCGACCTCGAAACGGACCACGAGAACGCCCGTGCCCTCGCGGCGGGACTCGAGGGCCTCGAGGGGCTCTCGGTTCAGGAACCCGAGACGAACATCGTCCTCGTCGACGTCGCGGGGACGGGTCTCGAGGTCGGGGACGTACTCGCGGAACTCGCGGATGGCGGCGTCCTCGCGACGCGGTTCGGGCCGACGACGATCAGGCTGTGTACACACCGCGACGTCGGCCGGGCGGACGTCGAACGGGCGGTAGCGGTGGTCGAGGACGTCCTCTAGCGACCGCCGTCCATCCCCTCGCGGAACTCGAGGACGGTCCGGCGCAAGAGGAGATACGAGAAGAAAACGAGCGACAGCAGGATGAGGACGATCGCGATGATGACGGGATCGTCGGGGAGGAATCCGAGCATGGGAGAGGGGTACTCGACGGCAGGTAAAAACCGTTTCGACGGGACGTCACGCCCGGGGACGGCGACGTTTCCGAGGCGCGAACTCCGGACTGCGACCGGATCGGGATAGCTAAAACCGGTCTTTCACCTTGCGCTGACTACTTTCCCCCCGGACACGTCGCCTCGAGTGTGCCCCACGCTTTGGCCCTCCGACGACACTCGGGGCACCCGCCAGTGGTCCTCGTACCGTCGGTCGTGGACCTGTGAGCCCGTGTGTGTCAAAAGTCGAGCCCACCCCGACGGCCGTCGTCCGATCCCCCTCCTACCGTTCGAACTCGAAGGCCTCGATGAGCGTCCCGTCGGGCTCGAGAAGCCGTCCGGAAACCCCCTCCGGCGTCGGCTCGAGGACGGCAAACCCCGGCCGGTGGCCGCGTGGCTGGGCGTGGCTGCCGGGATTGAGCAAGTGCAGATCGCCGTTCTCGACGACCGTCGGCCGGTGGGTGTGTCCGAAGACGACGAGATCGGCGGCGTTCGACCGACCGAGCATCGCCAGCCCGGTTTCGCCGCCCTCGGGGCGGTGCGTGAGGGCGATCCGGACGCCTTCGGCTTCGACGACGCGCTCGGTCGGGAGCCGTTCGCGGACGGCCGCGCTGTCCGCGTTCCCACGAACCGCAAACAGCGTATCGACCTCGTCCTGGAACGCCTCGAGTGCCGCCACGCTCGTGAAGTCACCGGCGTGAACGACGACGTCGGCCTCGCGGGCGGCGGCGAGGGCCTCGCCCTCGAGTTCGTGGCCACGGGGACTGTGCGTATCCGAGAAAATCGCGATCATGGCCGCCGGTAGCGGCCGCACCCGTAGGACTCTTACGTCTTTATCTCGGTGTTATCATCTCCCCCGTCGAACTACTGGAGGCCGAACACGCGCTCGAGTTCGGTCTCGATCTCGGCGACGTGTGCCTCGAGGACGGTTTCGAACTCCCCCTCGGAAACGGCGACGCCGGTGAGTCGCTCGTAGGGATCCGCGGGGAGTTCGACGCGGAAACCGTCTTCGTGTTCGTAGAACGGTTCGCTCTCGTTCAGGACCTGCTGGTCGATCGCGTGGACGAGCGTCGAGTCGTAACGGTCGTTCATGCGGTTGAACGCGTTCTTGTACGCCTGCTGGAGTTCGGGGAAGTAGTTTGCGTACTTGTCCTCGAACTTTTCGGGGTCGAACTCGGCCATACACGACAGATCGGCCGGCGTCGATAAAAGTCGGCCGATCGGGTACGGAAGAGATCGGGGGGTATATACGGTGGATGCGCTCGCAAGCCAAAGGGGAACTCCCGCCGGCGGAGTCCGGATGGCTATGTCCGTACAGAGAACCCCGATCCCGTGGGAGAAACTCCCACCCGGGTGGGGGCCAGCCGACGTCGGGGACGGACGCTTCGTCTACCGGCGACCCGGGGCGGACCTCGAGGTCGTCGCCGACCGGACCGAGGCCGACCGGACCCACCCCGGGCTCGGACTCGGCCAGTGCTGGGAGCTTCAGGTTCGCTATGCCGTCGGCGAGCAGTCGGCGTGTACCTCGATCGGCCAGGTCGCGACGCGTGGGGCCGCCCTCGAGGGACTCCTCGAGTGTATGCACCGGATTCACGAATGCGTCGAGAACTCGGAGGGACCCCACGAAGTCTGTGCGGCTCTCGAGGACGTCTCGCTGGGTGGGGTCGTCCCCGGTCTCGAAGGCGAGGAGTGATCAGTCGACGGTCAGCCCGCCTTCGGGTTCGGAGGCACGGGGTTGGTCGTCGTCCCCACCGCCACCGCCGCCGAAAAAGCGCCCGCCGCCGGTGAGCACGTAGAGGACGGCCAGTCCGAGGACGTAGGTGAGCGCGACGGGCGTCGCGAGCGCGAGCATCGTGAGGATGCCTTTCGGGCTGACGAACGCCGCGACGGTGAAGACGGCGACGACCATCGGCCGCCAGCCACGCAACATCGTCCGGTAGGAGACGATGTTGCCGACGTGGAAAAGCGCCATCGTGACGACCATGTTAAAGAGGAAGCCGATGCCGACGGTGGTGAAGATCACGAGCCAGAAGAAACTCCTGATCCGGAAGGAGACGACCATCCCGTTGTTGATCGCGTCGGCGACGAGATAGGAGATGACCGCGGGGGCGATCCAGAAAAAGCCGAGGTAGGTGCCGCCGACGAATCCGAGCAACAGAGTCCCACCCCAGACGACGAACACTCGTCTGTCGCCGTAGACCAGTCCGCGTTCTTTGGCGGCGGGCCAGGCGTAGTACAACACCATGGGGAGGATCGCGACGACCGCAGCGAGGGTGCTCACTTTTACGTTGAAGATCAACACCTCGACGGGATGGAGTGCGATGACGATGTCCATCTGGTCGATCAGTTCCGAGAGGGTCATTCCCGCCGGGTCGACGTCGTTTCTGACGGCGACCTCGTGGAGGACCTCCTCGGGAACCCGCGCTAGGAACAACTCGAGGACGTTACGAAGGCCGCCCTGGTAGAGCCAGAAAAAGGAGCCACCCAGGACGAGCATGAACACGCCGACGATCCGGAACAGCTTCGAGGTGAGGCTGTTGAGGATAAAGGCGAAGTCGTAGGCGTAACCGCCGATGTCGTCCTCTGTGGTCTCCTCTTCGGTGAACGGATCGAGGATCCCCGCTGCGGTGCTCTTGACGACGCTCTCGCCTTCCTCGTCGCTCGCGTCGGCGGCGCTCGCGCGTTCGCTCTCACCCGCCCCGCCGGGAGCCTCGCCGGCCTCTCGCTGTTCTTGCAGTCCGTCAAAGCGGTCGAGGATCGCCTGGGCTTTCTCCCGGTCTTCCTCGAGCATCGCCTTCCGGGCGTGATCTAACGCCTCCTCTTCGTCCATCTCGAGGAACACGGCGGTTGGGACCTTCTCGATCGCGTCGGCCGCTAAGACCTCGAGGTCGATGTCTTCGGGATCGGCCGCCCGGAGCAGTTCCTCACGGGGGTAGACGGGGTTCTGGAGGACCCTGATCGTGTAGACGAACAGGACCAGCAAGCCGACGCCGAGGGCGACGGTCAGGGCCGCAGCCAGGTCACCCAGGAGGCCGTACTCGGCCGAAAGGGCCTCGAGAGTCGTCTCCCCGTCGGGCTGGAGGGACTCCGGGAGAGCGGGGTAGACGGTCGACTCGAGCCAGCCAAAGCCCTCGAGAGCCACGAACGCGGCGGTGGCGACGAAGACGGCGGCGATCGCGCCGAAAAACTGGAGGACGCGATATTTCAGGTGGCTCACACCGGAGCCGGCGGATTCGACGGCACCCTTCCGGCGGATGTTGGTGATGAGCTTCGAGAGACCGAGGCTGAAGACGTAGAGGGCGACGAGTGGCAACGCCCACATGACCAGTGTGAACGGGTCGGGTGGGGAGAAAAGCGCGCCGAAGACGGTGATCGCCACGATCGCGTGACGCCACTTATCCCGGAACGTCTCGTAGGGAACCATCTCGGTGTACGAGAGGACGCTCATAAAGAGGGGCAACTGGGCTGCGAGCCCAAAGGAGAGGGTGAGCAAGGCGATGAACTCGGTGAACTCGGTGATCCCGAAGCTGGGTTTGACGCCCGTCTGGACCGCGTTGAACGCGAGGAAGTCGAAGGCGAAGGGGAAAAAGATCGCGTATGCGTAGGCGATGCCGGCCCAGAAGAGCAGGAAGGAGGCGACGCCGAACCCGATCATGTATCGTTTCGAGATCGGAACGACGCTCTCGACGCCACGGCGGCGCAAGGCGTCCCGGGAGAGATAGAGCAAGGCGGGGATCGCGACGAGAACACCGACGAACAGCCCGATCTTCGCCTGCAGGAGGATCACCTCGAAGGGGGTCCGGGTAATGAGATCGGTCTGGTCGGCGACGATCTGGCTCATCTCCGCTTTCGCCGTCGCCTCGAGGAAGTCCCAGATGAACACCCGCAGGGCGTAAAAGGAGCCGATGAAGCCGAGGACGAAGACGATAAACACCTTCTGGAGGTGCGTCTGGGCACTCGAGAGGAGCGTCCCGATCGTTTCCCGGCCGCTGTTGATCGCCCGGGCGGTGTCCTCGTCGACGGCAGAGCTCATTGGCTGTCGGTGGGTAGCTTACATCCAGTTATCAACCTTTCGAGTACCACACCCCTGTCCGGGGACGTCAGCCGGCGTCGACAGCCGTCCGAGCGGGAGTCTCTCCAGGCGTGACCGTAAGAAAAAGGCCTATAACCGGCGGCCTATCTATCTCTCGATAGATGGCGGACGAACCGGACGAAGAGGGGGTCGACTCTCCCGAAGGTGGGGAACGAACCCGAGACGCGTCAGCCGACGCTACGGAGTCGACGGACACCGGTTCGACGGACGGAGAAAGCGAGACGAGTTCGGTCTCCGGCGGCCTCGACGTGACGGTCTCCGAGGAGTTCGAAGCCGAGAGTGAGGGGACAACCGACGAAGGCGTGGGATCGGACGACGACGCAGGCCCCGAAGACGTGGATGCCGAATCGGGAGACGACGCCGAGCCAGAAGGGAACGACGAGACAGCCGGGAGCGAGACGGACGACGGGGCTGAAAACGACGACGACCCGGAGCCCGAAGCCACGGACGACGAGAACGGAAAACGACGCGAGGCAAAGACCGACGGCGAAGGCGTCGTCGACGACGTCCCGGAACGAGAGCGCGAGGAGCCCTCCTACCCCGACCCGGACGACGACATCGGCGGGATCGAGGCCCCGCCGGACGACGAGGAGATGCCACTGGCCGATCACATCGAAGAGATGATCCTCCGGCTCGCGGTCGTCTTACTCTTCGGTGCGGCCGCGACCGCGATCGGGCTGTTGTGGGCCTCCGAGGCGCTCGAGTTCATCTGGTTCGAGGTCTTCCCGGCGTCCGCCGACGACGTGCCACCGCCCCACGTCTACCACCCACTCGAGTTGTGGCTGACCCGGATCAAAGTCGCCGCGTTACTCGGGATCATGGTCGCCTTACCCGCCTTTGTCTACCAGTGTTACCTGTTCATGCGTCCGGGGCTGTACCCAAACGAGCGCAAGTACTACCTCGCGGCCGTTCCGACGAGCGTCGTGCTCGCGGGCGTCGGGATGTTGTTCTCGTTTTTCGTCGTCCTGCCGATCCTCTTCGAGTACTTCACCTTCTACGCCGAGGGCAGCGCGGACATCGCCTACGCGCTCGGTGAGACGTTCAACTTGATCATCACGCTGACCGGCTTTCTGGCGATCGTCTTCCAGATCCCGCTTTTCATCATGCTCGCGATCATGATGGGCGTGACGACACGGCGCTGGCTCACGGAGAAGCGACTGTACTTCTGGGCGGCCTTCTTCGGGCTCTCTTTCATGTTCACCGTGGATCCGACGATGATGGCCCCGATCATCGTCGCGCTCGTGATGATCCTGCTTTTCGAGGGGACCCTGCTGGTCCTGAAGTGGGTCGGTACGGAGTGAGCGATCCTACCTCGCCACGACCACCGCGTCGTGGGCGCTCGAGGGCTGGACGTGCTCTATCGCGTACTCGAGGGCGTCCTCGGCCGCTGCCGGCGTCTCGTAGCGGCCGTCGAAAAGCGACATGAGCTCACAGGCGAGAGCCGTACAGCTGTCGTACGTCGTGACGGTCCTGACGACCGTCCGCTCTTCGAGTTCCAGTCCCGGATAGATCGTCGCCGACAGCTCGTAGGCCGGACGCTCGGTTCCCTCGAGGGTCGCCGGCGCGACCCGGAGGGAGACGTCCCCCGACTCGTGGACGTACCTCGCGAACCGCCGTTCGGGTCCGTCGGACGTCGGTCGGTACGCGTCGGTTCGATCACAGTACCACGTCGAGGGGAGGTCGACCGTCATCGTCTCTCAGGGAGGGCGCGTGAGCATAGATAACGCACTCATCGAGCAATATTCATACGGGTAGTTCCGACACCACGACGAGCGTCTATTCGTGAGGGTTTTTCCGGAACAATAACACGGAGAGGGGCCGAGATTCGGGGAAATCTGGACGTTCGTCCGCCTCGAGGGTGAAGGCCGTCGGTGTCCGGCAGGTACTAGCATCTCGAGGCCGATCGGTAGCAACGATTAACAGCCGTATTACGCCGGACGCGGCTCACCCATAACAACCGGTAAAGTCGGCCGCCACGACCGTCCGGACATGGAACCGGGCGTCGTCGCCGGCGTGATCGTGATCGGCCTCGTCCACGGCGTCCTGCCGGACCACGGCTGGCCGATCGCGGCGATGTACGCACTGCGACGGAAGCGTCGCTGGCTCCACGGGGCCGTCGCCGGGCTGATACTCGGGGTCGGACACCTCGTCAGTAGCGTCGCGCTCGTCCTCGCGTACTACTGGGTCAGCGGCTTCGCCGCGTTCGCGGAGGGGCCGTGGCTGCGCTACGTCGCAGGCACCATGCTGATCGCGCTGGGGATCTACGAGTACCACCACGGCGACCACGGGGGGTTACACGATCACGACGACCACCACACCGACGGTGGACACTCACACGATCACCACGACGATCACAGCTACCACGGACACGCACACGAAGACGACGACAGCGGCCTCCTCGCCCGGCTCAGGGGCGTCCTCCCGGGCGGTGGCCACCGGCACCTCGAGGAAGAACACGCGGAACGTGGCCTGTTCGCCCTCGGGACGACCGCCCTCCTGCTCGGGTTTGCCCACGAGGAACCGATCCAGATCCTGGCGATCTGTGTCGGGACCGAGTTCTGTCTCGAGCTCATGCTCGTCTACTCGGTCGCCGTCATCGTCGCGATCTTGGTCCCGACGCTGCTGTTGGTCGCCGGCTACGAACACCACCGCGAGACCGTCGAGCGATACACCCCCTACCTGCCGACGATCACGGCCGTCGTCCTCGTCGGGATGGGGCTTGCGTTCATTTCGGGACTGGTCTGAGCCGCTCGTGGCCACTCGAGGCGCGGTTTCCCGGTCGGGTTCGAGGAGGTCGGCCTCGAGACAACACTGGTAGCAAAAAGCGTCGTCACCGCCAGGCGGGGAGCGTCGGGGCGTCCTCGGCGTGCATCGAGAGCCACGCGCCGTCGGCGGAGATGTCGGCGATGACGTACGTCTCACTCGAGCCAGCGGAGTCGATCGAACTGACGATCGTGTCGTCGGTCGCGCCACCACGTTGGGTGTGATCTACTACCATGAGTGTATTTCACATTCTGCCGTATATAAGCCCGTCGGAACGGAGTGACACCGGACGGGGAAGGCCGATAACGTATTCCCGAAACACTGGCTTTATACCCGGTTTGGCCGTACGAAAGCGACATGAACGTTGCCGACGCGATGACACCCCGTTCCGAGGTGGTTACCGCCGAGTTACCAGGGACCAGAAGCGACGTCCTGGAGTACCTCCAGGAGCGATCGTTCTCCTCCGTTCCGGTCGTCAAACCGACCGACAACGGCCCGGAGTACCGGGGGCTGATCTCCCGGGAGACGCTGATAGAACAGCCCGACGAAGACCAGCTCGTCATGCTCATGGAGGAGGTCCCGACGATCGACGCCGGGGCGACGATCGCCGACGCCGCGGAGTTGATGCTCGCGGACGGTGCCCGCCGGGTTCCCGTCGTCGACGGGGAGTTCGAGGGGATCGTCACCGTCACCGACGTCGTTCACGCGATCGCGAACGGGGACGCCGAGACCGACGAGTTCGTCGGCGACTACGCGAGCCCGGACGTGAACACGACTTACGAGGGTGCGCCGCTGTCGGTCGCAGAGCGTGGACTCTCCTACGCGAACGTCCCGTACACCGTGGCACTCGACGACGATGGCCGAATGTCGGGGATCCTCACGGAAGTGGACATTATCGACGTCGCGAAGATCGTCGAGGGCGAAGAGGAGACGGGCAACTCCTTTGCCGACCAGGACTCCGAATGGGCCTGGGAGGGGATCAAAGGCGTCGGGAGCCGTTACCTGCCGACCCGGGACATCGAACTTCCGGACGGTGAGGTCGCCGAGTACATGACCGACGACGTCGTCACCGTCTCGGCACGCAAATCCGCCCGAGAGGCCGCACAGCTGATGATTACCCACGAGATCGAACAGATCCCGATGGTCACGGGCGACCAGCTCGTCGGGGTCGTCCGCGACGTCGACGTGATCGCGGCACTCGCGGAGTAGCGTTTTCGGCTCGGTTTCGAGACCGTTACTCCCCGTCGTCGATCAACGCGCCGAAGACGCCGTCGGCGTCGGCCGGAACGTCGAAGTCGTGGTAGCGCTCGCCACGTTCTTTCGAGAGGATGTCGAGCGCTGCGGCCGCGCCGTCGCCGACCGAAATCGCCGCCTCCCACTCGTTCGGCCGAACCATCGCACCCGTCGCGTAGGCGTCCTCGACGCTCGTCTCCATCTCGAGGCCGACGTCGACGACCCCCTCGTCGGTCAGTTCACAGCCCAGTTCCTCGGCGAGGTCGCGGTTCGCGCCCGTTGCGAGGACGACGTACTCGGCGTCGTAGGTTCCCTCGTCGGTCTCGACGTCGAACCCGTCGTCGGTCTCGGAGACGGCCGTCACGGCCTCTCCCTGGTGGCGGTCGACGCCGTACCTGTCGACTTGCCCGCGAGCGGTTTCCACGAACTCGCTGCCGCCGACCGAGCCGATACCGAGGTAGTTGAACAGGTGGGCCTTGTGAAGCCACGTCCCGTCGGTGTCAAAGAGCGCCGTCTCGAGGCCGTTCTTTTCGGTAAACAGTGCCGCGCTCAGTCCCGCGGGACCGCCGCCGACGACGATCACCGTGGTAGTGTCTTCGGTTGTCATCTTCACTCACACTTATCTTTCCGTCCGTATATATCTTGAACGAACACCGGTGTAACCACGTTACATCGGCGTCACGGGACGGGGACACGTAGTCGAGTCCGCTACCGAGGGCGCGTCTCCCCCACGCGACGAAAGTGACTTTTATACGGCGTTTCACGTTAGGGCTGAGTATGAACGCACAGGAGTCACGTAGGCCGACCGTCCACGCGCCGACGCGGTCGAGCGCCTATCGAACGAATCGAGCGAACCCGGAGCGTACCCGATCATGAGCGGCGAGTCCACGAGCGAGAGGCTGGTCGAACTCGCCAAACGACGTGGCTATTTCTCCCAGTCGTCGGGAGCCTACGGCGGCGTCGGTGGCTTCTACACGTTCGGTCCGCAGGGGGCGTCGTTGAAGCGCAACCTCGAGGACGCCTGGCGGGAACGCTACGCCGTCGGCGAGGGCCACATGGAGATCGACGCGCCGACGATCATGCCCGAACCCGTCTTCGAGGCGTCGGGCCACCTCGACGGCTTCGACGACATGCTGATCGAGTGTCCCGAGTGTGGGGCAAGCAGCCGGGCTGATCACCTAGTCGAGGACAACACCGACTACGAGGACGCCGAAAGTCTCCCGATCCCCGAGGTCGAGGGGATCGTCGCCGAGTACGAACTCGCCTGTCCCGAATGCGGGGCCGGCCTGGCCGGCGTCGCCGTCGAGAACTTCAACCTGATGTTCGATACGAACATCGGCCCCGGCGACGCCCAGCCCGGCTACATGCGCCCCGAAACCGCACAGGGCATCTTCGTCGAGTTTCCGCGGCTCAAAGAGTACGCCCGCAATCAGCTGCCCTTTGGCGTCACCCAGATCGGCCGGGCCTACCGCAACGAGATCAGCCCGCGTCGCTCGATTATCCGGACCCGGGAGTTCACCCAGGCCGAACTCGAGCTCTTTATCGACCCCGAGGGGGACGAGCCGGACCTCGGGGCAGTCGCGGACGTCCCCGTGACCCTCTATCCGGCCACAGAACAGAACGCCGAGGACGGCGGGGAAGTCGAGACGACGATCGGCGAGGCCCTCGAGGCGGGGACGATCGCCGACGCCTGGATCGCGTACTTCCTCGGAATCTCCCGGGAGTGGTACGAGGCCGTCGGCGTCGACATGGATCGGTTCCGGTTCCGCCAGCACCTCGCTGGCGAGCGCGCCCACTACGCGGCCGACTGCTGGGACGCGGAAAGCGAGATCGACGGAAATTGGATCGAGATGGCCGGCTTCGCCCACCGTGGGGACTACGACCTCTCGAACCACGGCGACCACTCCGGCGAGCGCTTTACCGTGTTCAGACAGTACGACGAACCCAAGACGGTCGAACGTGCCACGGTCGACCCCGACATGAGCTACCTCGGCCCCGAATTCGGCGGCGACGCCGGGGCCGTCGTCGCGGAACTCGAGGCGCTGGCCGAACGCGACCGGGCGGCGTTCGACGGCGAGGCCGTGGAAGTTGACCTCGAGGGGGAGACCCACGAGATCCCCGTCGAGAAATGTGGCTTCTCCGTCGACGAGGAAACCATCGCGGGCGAACACATCACCCCGGAGGTCGTCGAACCCTCCTTCGGCGTCGACCGACTCGTCTACACCGTCCTCGATCACGCCTACCGCGAGGACGAGGTCGACGGCGAGGAACGGACCTACCTCACACTCGATCCCGAGGTCGCCCCCACCTTCGTCGGCGTCTTCCCGCTGCAAA
>LFFM01000873.1_pt1 | contig 21402 bp, 23 predicted proteins | sample 643131 | NCBI WGS metagenome assembly LFFM01 (sample SAMN03777445, study PRJNA286221) | soda lake metagenome | biome: soda lake; feature: Kulunda steppe; material: water; isolation source: sample Tc-Br brine of Tanatar trona crystallizer | place: Russia: Kulunda steppe | collected 2011-07
ACGAGCTACTGAGCCACAGATCCACCAAAATCCAAGAAATACTCACGAAGGATGTTCGTCTTCCATGCGGTCACGGACGAGCGCGGGAAAATGTACCTCTGGGCAGAGGACTCGACACTCCCTCGTACACGATCAACGGACCAGAACCCGACGACGAACACAATAGGTGGAGAGAAGCATCCGTTCGCCGTTGACGAGCTGACCCTTATCGACATTCTGTCGCACATTGGGTGTGGAAACGCGAATACAGAACTGAGTGCTCTCACGGTCTATTTACCCTCAAGCCAAGACGGTCCTCAGACATCACCGTCGATCCGGGAAGAAGACGTGTCGGGGACTACGACATCATTCACTCCGTGGCTCATTCCAGCAGTAGAAATAGACCCGAGAGATGCTCCATCGATCCTCTCGCAATTTTCACAGTCATCACCAACCAATGGGGAGACGAGTAGGTACTGGGGAACTCCGATCGAACCGGGACATACCGTCAACTACTGGCGTGCTATTTGCTCGGTAGCAGAGTCGTACGTTGACACCGGACGGATTGCGCCCCACCTTGCAGAAAAGGACGGGTCCGTTACCGGTGTTTGGCGGGCGTTTCCCTCTACGAAAGCGGATGTTGATCGAATTACGGAGCTGGTGGATGCGATGCCACCACTCGCACGGACATCGGTGGAGGTCGAAGCGGATCCTACCTTCGACCATGGAACCCACAGGGACTCGATCGGTCGTCCTCCAAGGGACGTCTTGACGCGCGCACTGGACCAGATGGTTAATGCGCTGTCTAAAGAGCGCTTGTCCGCGACTGAGACGGACTTACCCGCGGAGGAACTGGAATCGATCCATCGACAGTGGATACGTAGGCTCCAAAAGAACGGGGAGTCGATCGATGCCGACCCGGAGGCTATTGCTGAACTTCGGGAGCAACTCAACGAGTGGACACGCCCTCCCGTGACGGGAGACGAGCAAGGGGTCAGGCTCTGTTTCCAACTGAAAGAGCCTGATGTGGACACAGATTCGGTAGTCTCGGAGTCGAAGACCGAACCGGTCGTACCCGATGGGTGGACGCTCGAACTGCTCCTACAATCGGAGGAGGACCCGAGCCTCGTCGTCGAGGCGAACGAGCTGTGGGACTCGGATCGTTCGACGACGAAAGTGCTCGCACGCCACCTCGACCAACCCACAGAGATACTTGAAAACGAATTGGAGCGCGCATCCACGCTCTATCCCCGACTCAAGGGGGAACTCCATCGATCGGAACCGACTGCGATCGAGTTATCGAACGACGACGCCGCCGAATTCCTACAGGAACACGCGGAAATTCTCCGACAAGCGGGGTTTGGAGTGATCCTTCCAAGCTGGTGGGGAGAGCCGCCGCAACGGCTTGGTGCCCGGCTGGTCGTCGGTGACACCGACGACGAGTTCGAGACTAGCGGCAGCGGTCTGGGAATCGAACAACTGTGTGAGTTCGACTGGGAGATCGTTCTCGGGGACGTCACTCTCTCCGAAGACGAGCTGGAGGAATTGTCCACACTCAAACGATCGCTCGTACACTTCCAGGGGAAGTGGGTCTCGGTACAGGACGATGACGCGAAATCGGCGATGGATCTCCTCCACCGTGAAGAAGAACGTACTCTTGAAGAAGCGCTCCAGGCGGATACGGAGATCAGCGACGACGAGGTTAGCCTCCCGGTCGTCGAAAAGAGGCTGGAAGGGACGTTCAAGGAGCTGTTCGATCAGGATTACGAGACTTGGGTCGAGGAAATGGATACCCCGCCCGGGTTCGACGGGGAGTTACGCCCGTATCAGAAAACGGGCCTGGGCTGGATCTCGTATCTCGAAGATAACGGCTTTGGGGGCTGCTTGGCAGACGATATGGGACTCGGAAAGACGATCCAGGTTCTCGCTCGTCTCGTTCAGGAGCGGTCGATTGATCCCCTGGTTGGTCCGACACTTGTAGTGTGCCCGCTGTCCGTGGTGTACAACTGGAAAAGCGAGGCGAACAAGTTCACACCAGACCTGACAGTCCATATCCACCACGGCCAGGGACGAATGTCGGGAGACGACCTTATCAGTGCCATTCAACATCACGACGTAACCATTACTACGTACGGGACGGCGAGGAGCGATATCGAACAACTGCGAGACATTCAGTTCCACAGGATCGTTCTCGATGAAGCACAGAAGATCAAGAACACGTCAGCCGGTCGTACGCAGGCGATTAGGTCACTGTCAGCTCATCACCGGTTGGCATTAACCGGGACTCCCGTCGAGAACCGACTGAGCGAACTGTGGTCCATAATGGAGTTTTGCAATCCCGGGCTACTCGGCTCCGAGAGACAGTTCAAAAACGCCTTTTCGCGGCCCATCGAGGAGCGGGGGGACATCGAGAGGATGGAGAAGCTCAGACGACTTATACGTCCGTTCGTGTTACGGCGTGAGAAAACGGATGACTCGATCATCGACGACCTTCCGGAGAAATCGGAGAAAAAGGAGTACTGTGGGCTCACGGAAGAACAAGCAACCCTATACAAGGCAGTAACGGATGAGATCTACGAACAGATCGAACAGTCGCGGGATATCGAACGAAGGGGACGAATTCTGAAGCTGATCCGCAATCTCAAATCGATTTGTAACCATCCACGTCAGTATCTTAACGACGACCAGCGTATCAGTGGGCGGTCGGGTAAACTCACGGTACTTGATGATCTCGTTCAGAAGATAGCCGTTAATGACGAGAAGGGGCTGATCTTCACACAATACACTCAGATGGCGGAGTTGCTGTTGGAACACTTACGAGAACAAGGCTATCGTGTGTTCTACCTCTACGGAGGTACCGCGAAGGAAGAGCGAGAAGAGATGATCGGTGAATTCGAGGATCTTGAGGGTTCCTGTTTCTTTTTGTTATCACTACATGCTGGCGGAACCGGGATCAATCTCACGCCAGCCAACTACGTTATCCATTATGACCGGTGGTGGAATCCAGCCGTCGAAAAGCAAGCGACCGACCGAGCGTATCGGATTGGGCAGGACAATAACGTACAGGTGTACAAACTGATTTGTCGAGGCACGATCGAAGAATCGATCGACCAAATTATCGAGAGCAAGCGTGACTTAGCAGAGCAAGTACTGGCCGATAGCGACGAGTGGATAACTGAACTCTCGGACGATGAAATTCGCAACCTCGTATCGTTATCAGCAGACTCCCTAGCATGACCCGGTCAGATAGAAGAATCGGCGGCTATGGGGATACCAAACACGAATCACGTAAACCGGGTGTTACGTGGTGGAGACATCGATTTTCCGAATCGGACGCATCGCATGAGGGAGTGAATGGTTCGTTCGAAGAATCTCTTGACGAGTTCTGGACCGGGATACCCGAAAGGTACGAACGACTTTCAGACGTTGCTGAGGCGGGTGAAATACCGAAGTTAGAATCAGTCGGTGAGCCGCCAGATGAATTCAGTCGCGCTTTTGAAATGGCTGTTCGGTTGCATGAGAGAATACGAGGGCCACAGGAGAATCACCTTCAATTCGCACCAGAGACGGCGATTAGCACCGTGGTGGGAGAGATTCCACGTGCAGGACCGATTATTGTGACGAATCTGGAAAAGGCGGGTTACGAGACACTCGGTGATCTGGAGGAAGCGACCAGTAGCGAACTAACGAGCGTGAACCGAGTCGGAACAAAAACAGCAGAGCGATTGACCGAGTTTGCCCAGAAACAAAAAACAAGGAGTCGAGATGACGATCGCTCGAGCGGTCAATCGACTATCTCGGACGATGCCGACCTACGCAGGATTTCGGATCAGATTCCCGGGTTCGGAGCCATCAGCCGAAAGAAAATCGAAAATGCGGGATACGAGACTGTAGGAGACGTGCGTGCTGTAACGCCTGATGAGTTGACCGATATCAAGCAGATCGGTGATGGAATCGCTTCTAGATTAGTTGACTATATAGAGGATCGCACAGAGGGGCCAACTTCAAAACCGGCTGATCGAGTACCAGATGATACTCCCATAGACGATTTTGTTGCAGACGTACCGAGAATTGGGCGAGTACTGAACTCTAAACTGACTCAAGCTGGGTACGAGACAGTAGGCGATCTTCGTACTGCTACCGTAGAGGAGCTGACCAATGTGGAGCACATCGGCGAAAAGAAGGCAAAGTCGCTGTTAGAGCATGCTAATTCGTAATTAGTAGCGCGTCGATGACGACCTCCACGAGCTGGCGGAGCGACTCGCTAATGTGACCGGCGGCGATACGTACACCCACTGCTCGGCGACCGTGATATCACAAGTTACTGATCCACAAACTCCTACGAAGACCCTTCGGAGACTTCGGCACTTCCGAGGGTCGCCTCGTCGAGATATTTGCAGTCGCCAGGAAATACCGGGCGACCCGCGTATTCGATGAGTTCGGCCCGGAGTTCTCGTATCTCCTGTTCCAGCGTATCGAGGAGTTCGGCAGCCTCGACGGCATCCCGGTACGGATCTTCGTCGGTGTTGATTTGATCGACGGTTTCCCGCAGAGCCGCCTTTGCCAGCTCCTTCGCGGAATCATCAGATACGTCATGGACTGACTTGTCTTTAGGAGTAACAAGGTAGATCGACCGACGGTCACGGATACCCTGCATGAACCGGAGCTTGTCTTCCTGTGGTGAGGTGTTTCCTCCCTCTTCGAACACGTTCATGATCGATTCCAGTTCGTCCTCCCAGCTGTCGGTCCGGCCGCGTTCGGTTTTGACGATTCCCTCGAAGATACAATCGCTGAGATAGACGTCTGGTTCCACTCGAAGGTCACCCTCATTGAGAGAAGCGCCGTCGAAGTCGCTTTTGAATCGTTCACGATGCTCCGCGAATTCAGAATAGAGTCGATTGATCTTCCTCCTCCGTTCCTGCAGTTCGGGTGCATGGTTCTCCAGAAGGTCACTGAAGTAACGATCGCGTTCCAAGTTTATCGGAACTACGCGGAACTCACTTTCATCGTCAAATGAGTGGATGAAGGCCTCCGCAGGCTCGACATCCGTTGCAGTGACTTTTGGTAGCCGTTCGCCGCTGTCGTGGATGATATCCTCTATTGAATCGAACGTTCGCGGAATCTCGTCGGCACCGAGCCACGCATGGATGCGTTGGCGGAGAGTTTCCGTGTGGTTCAGTCGAACCTCTCTGTTTATTTCTTGAGCGCGGAGATCGATCTGGTCTTCGAGTAACGTGGTCTGATTATAATACAGCGCGACTAGGGCGGCGGTGAGGATTCCGCTAGTAACAACGCCGGCAAATTGCATTCCGTCTGTCCCGCCGAGAGCCCAAGCGGTACCTGCGAATATGAGTATCAGTACGACGACAAAGACTGTGGCTCCGACCGCCCCAAACGGTACCTTGACACTCATTTCAGATTCTCTTTCCGAAAGTGCGCTGTCTTCTCGCATACAAGTCGGTGTGACCGACAAACAACTAATGTATTTACCATCGATTTAGGGCTGGAGCTTTTTGTCTGCGTCTGATGAAGGTACTCGGAGCGGACGCCTGTCCGGCTGGATGGTTCGTCACCGTGATTGACGGTGGAGATGTCTCGACAGACATGTACGAGTCGTTCGAACGCCTCAGGCACGAACACACCGGCGCACACCACGTGCTGGTTGATATCCCGATTGGACTCCCGACTGACGAGCGTCGCCGGTGCGACGAAGCAGCGCGGGAACTCCTGGGGTGTCGCGGAAATTCGGTGTTTTACTCGCCGAGTGAGGGGGCGATCGAGTGTACCGATTACGACGAGGCGAACGACACGCACCGCGAGGACTTGGGTCACGGGCTCTCGCAACAAGCGTACCACATCTCCGATAAGATCAGAGAGGTCAGGTCGGCAGTCGGGAGCCAGTACGACGGGAACGTGCGTGAGAGCCATCCCGAACTCTGTTTCGCCGCGCTGAACGGTCAACCGATTGCGTACTCGAAGTCCTCCGACTCGGGACAGAGCTTACGCCTCGAACTTCTCGGCGAGACCCTCAACGACGCGAAAGCGATATACGGGGATGTTCGGGATCGACGACCCCTCACTGAGGTGGGTCGTGACGACATCCTCGACGCGATGGTACTCGCGGTCGCAGCGCGACACGATTCCCTTGCCACGGTTCCTTCTGACCCAGACACGAATGAGCCTCGAATTTACTACCCCGAGTTCGAAGTTCCCTCCTCGCCACTAGTGTGATCAAATTCATAGGGGTGCGAAAATCCTCGCCGAAAATCAACTTCCCTTCACTACGATCCCCGCTGGTCTTCACCGTGGGTGATTCGGGATCTTGTCGATCGAATCGTCAAAATACGGTTATTTGGTGGTTGCCGCCGATAGGCACCTATGCGAGTGCTCACGTGGAACGTCAAGGGTGCGTTCCCGTACCAGTCGGAGGACGAGATCGAATCGCAGTTCGAGTACCTCGACAGTCTGGATTACCTGCCGGACCTGTTGCTGCTCAACGAAGTGAATCAGTACAGACGCGAGCTCATTCGTGACCTCGTCACCGACCAATTGGGATACGAAAGTGTTGTAGACACGCTCTCGTGGGCGAACGAACTGCGTGACAGCGACGTACCGCCACACCACGATATCGGGCACACCAACGGTAATCTCACCGCCGTGCGTGACCCCGATCGTATCGAGCACAATCCGTTAGCACTCTTCGACGAGGCGTACGATGACGAGGACATCAAACACCTGTCCACGCACTACCCTGAGAAGATCCTCGTCACGTCCTGTGAATTCGACGGGGTCGAAATCGAGGTCTGGAACGTGCGGGCAGTCCCGGGCAGCATGAAGGGCGAGGAGAAGATCAAGATCTTCGAGACGGTCTTCCAGCGGATCGTCAACGGTGATGAGAAACTTCGGATTCTCGGGGGCGATTTCAACTCGCCCGACGAGGAGTTGGCCGACGGCCAGGCGGTCACCTACATCGACGACAAGGACCCCAGAGTCCGCGATCGATGGCGGAACGCGGCCCTGAACGTCCTCAAGGGACTGGGCCACGTCGGCATGGTAGACGTATTCCGGTATCAGTGGGGGTATGGCGACGTAGACACGCTGGACGAAAGCTTCGGGAACAACCGATTCGACCACATCATCGCCTCTGAAGCGTTGAACCCGGTCAACTGCTACTATGACGAGGAGTCGTTCGAATACAGCGATCACGCCGCGCTCGTCGCTGACTTCGATGTCTGATGTTGGTAGTGATAGGACGTTCGCTCTTCCGTATGAGATTGTTGGTACGGTCGCGGTAGTCCCACAAGTAGCCACAACCACCGATCTGAACGTCTCTCTAAGCCGAATAGAGTTCACCCGGGACAGATCGAAATCGCAAGACAGCAAGCCATCAACAATGTGCTACACAAGAGCGTCCTTAGGTTAGCAGATTGTTCAAGTGGTTGTTCTTGAGTGTTCTACCGTAATCTATAGAGTATTTTTCTTCTGTTCCAATAACAACTCCTGCCTTTACATCTACGACGAAAACATCATATGGATAGGTTCTATCGTGTTTTGAAGCGGTATTGTATATGAACTCTCGGACAGCGTCTGTGATTTCGTCTGTGACTCCAATAATTATTGGATGAGGCTCATTACCCAGAGCCTCTAATATACTTGTACGATCTGACAGCACATCCATCAGTCCATCAATGCACTGTTCCAATGATTCTGGAGTCACATTTCTTTGGTCAATTATGCCAATATATTCTGTTGTGCCAGAAATAATCCCTGTATGTTCTTTCTCGTACAGTTTTGACATTTCCGGTACTGCTAATGTTGAGGTTTCGTATTCATTTTCTAGCGATTGATATAGTTCCCTTTTATATTCGTCTTCTTTCCCTGGCACTTCCATGTGGGTTCTATTACTCTGGGCCCATTTAACTTTAATAGCCGCAGGTGGGTGACTGCCGCAGCAACAATATATCCCAAAAAGGGGGAGGATTCTAGGATGCACCCATCAGTATTACGCTCTTCCGTAGGAGATTGTTGATACGGTCGCGGTATTCCCACAAGTAGCCACAACCACCGATCTGAACGTCTCTCTAAGTCGAATAGAGTTCATCCGGGACAGATCGAAATCGCAAGACAGCAAGCCATCAACAATGTGCTACACAAGAGCGTAGGACGTTTTGAACACACGTGGTGCCCCATCCGACAAGACTTCGTTTGGAACCGGCTCCTGACCGGTTTCGTGGAGGGGTTTATTATGCGGGCGGGCGAGTCCCGGTGTAATGGCGGCAGAGAAGCCCGAAAATCACAAAAAGCTCGTAGAGACCGCAAGCAGAGCGCCCGATCGTCAGTGGATCGAGTCGTATTTCGAGCTGGTCGAAGCCCTCATTTCGGAGACCGGTCTTCGCAGCGATGACCCCCGTCTCGTGATGTCCTTGCCCCGGAACGGAACGATTCCTGTCACGGTCAACAATCGCTACGTACTCGTCGCCTTCCGGGGCGGCAATTCGAGCACCGAGTTCATTCTCCCGTCCAATCAGGGCGGTGTCCACAAATACGTCCGTCGAGCCGCTCGTGACGTCCGGTTCAAGTCGATATACGACGAGGACGAGTCCGACCGCCCGTGGCTCCTCAGGTACGATCAAGACCCACAGGAGGCCGTCGATGACGAATTTAGGAGATTCTGGCTGACTGCCGTGAAGACAGAAATGAGGCGGATCAGTAAGTCCCCCTACCGGCGCTATCACGAGCCGGTCGTTTATAGGGCGGCCGAGGACGCCGAGTACCGAGAGCAGGTTTTCGACGAAGCCTTCTGATCATCGTGCTTCACTCCGCGTCGCTTTCTGTCCAGTGAATGCCGGGGATTTGCGCGGAATAATACGTCCCAAAAAGACTTATTCCGTTTCAGATCGAGAGATCGGGTATGGAAGAACCGAGCCACGAAATCAAGCAGGACTCCGAGAAAGCTGACAGTCCACCCGATTTTGATGCGCTCACGCCGCCCGAGGAAACCGTTCGCGGCGACAGGACGCGTGACGACTTCTTCGACGCCATCCTCGGGCTGGATGAGCCGGCCACCGCGAGCGAGGTCGCCGACCTCGCGGGGCGTGGGGTGGACGCCGCCCGCGAGTATCTGGAGTGGTTCGAGCGGCTCGGGATCGTGACGCGGGTGACCGAGACGCCGGCGACGTACCGCCGGAACCAGGAGTACCTGAACTGGCGGCGCGTCCAGCAGCTCCGGGACGAATACTCGTCCGACGAGCTCATCACGTTCCTGGAAACCGAGACGGAGCGTGAAGAGACCTACAGTGAGCGGTTCGATGCCGAGTCCCCCGAGGCGGTATCGATCACGGCACACGCGTCCGAAACGGGACGATCGGTACAGGACGTGTGGGAAGACGTCTCCGCCTGGAAAACGGCGCGCCGCCGTATCACGCTCCTTGAGCGTGCGCTCACGACAGGAGGCAGCGACGCCGCGAGCGAGCGGACTGCGGTATGACGGAGGGCGACGACGAGGCCGGCTCTTCTGACAGCATCAGTGGTGCGCCCGTTGACTTCGATCGCCTCGAAGTCATCCGGGACCGACTGGCGACGGACGACCGATTCGCGCGGATCGACGAACGACCCGCGTTCGCGCCGGACCGAGTGGTGTGCGTCTACGAGCGACGGTTCTACCTCGTCACCGTCGAATCGGCTCACCTTGAGATCGTGTGGTACGAGAACGGCGACTTCTCGCTGCACTACCACGAGGAACACAAGGAGGGAACGTTCGATCACCGGTGGGACCGCCATCCGTCCGACCACAACGAACGGGATCACGTTCATCCGGGGCCGGACGCCCCGACACCTGGAGACAACACTGACCATCCCGCGGACTGGCGGGACGTTCTCTCGACGGCCCTCGCTGAGATCGAGGAGCGACAGCGGGCCTTCTGGACGGAGTAAGGCTGTTTCAGTATGCTCTGTTGCCACGAGTAGCGCAGCAAGGTCCGGAGCCTTCTGAACGAAGGACGTTCCGGAGGAATTGCTCTCGATAGCCTTTGTCACCAGTGGAGATAGTCCCACGAACTTCCTCGTAATCGGATACCACCGACACAAGGACAAATCCAAAACACCCCCGACGGTAGCAGAATGTATGTCTGATAGATCCCACCAAGATCGAAAACAACGGTTCGAGCAGATCGCGCTCTCGGTCCGAAACAGGGACGCGGGTCGGTGTCGCCGTTGTGAGGCGACTGAGGGTGGCGTACGGCTGAGCGTCCATCACCTCATTCCGGATTCTCGTGTGCCTGACGAGTACGATGCACACCTCCCCGTGAACCTGGTCTCGTTGTGTCGGTCGTGCCACTCCGAACTTGAGTCCCGGTCTCTGGACTACCAACTTCGCGTGCTTGATATCGTGGAGCGAGAGGAACTGATGCTTTCCGAGACGGAGCGGAACGCGTTGAATGCGCGGCTGAACGAAGTTGGTCCGGATGAACTCACAGTGAAAGGTATCTCGAAGGTTGAGTCTCTAGAATTCGTCGAACAGGATTTCACCGACGAGGATTCACAGAGAGGACTCTCCGAGTTCTGAACGAGACGCGACAGTTTTTGGGTTCAATGTGGTGGAGTGTCTCTGTTGAAACCCTATTGATCAAATATATTCTCGTACAAAACAGGCGGTCACCGAAGTGACCATGATTGACAATTACTCGGAGATGGTCGTGAGTTCGATCCGGGCGCTGTACTCGTGATCACCGGGTGCGACGTCACGCACCGCTCCGAACAACTCCCAGATGATGTCTCTTTGTGAGGGCCACTGGCTTGTTTCGACGCGATCGATTAGTTCTGCGTAATCGTGCTCCCACCCGACGAGTGGTTCTTCAACATCGGTAGAGACGATGCCGCTGCTGTCCGCCTTAATCAGGATCCGGTCGCCGTGAAGATCCGCGGCAAATCGACAGACTACTTCAACGCCCATTTGCGAGTAGTCCCTGGCGATGCGTTTGGCCTCTTGGTCCATCACGTCGATTTTGAGCGCCTCTTCGATAGAGTCGCGGAGTTTATTCACAGGAAGGCAGACCGGCTCAATTGTGTAATCGTTGCCCGTGATGGTTTCACGTACGAATCGACTATCTTTCGTTCCGTGCGTCAACACGTCCGCTTTGATGATGAGATTCCGGTCGCGGTCAAGGTAGTACTGACCGTAACGTTGTAACTCGTCAAGATCGATTATCATTTCCGTTCCGTTGTGTTTAATCGTTGTTTCTAATGAGCGTGTCATAGAAAGCCTCCCAAGGGAGGCCGCAGGGTTTGGAAACTGTGTCCAGCAGTACCAACGCCCTGCAAGACGTAGCATCGGTTGACGAGTTCTTGAATGTCGCGGCTACTGAGACAGTACCGCTGTTCGAGCACCTTGAGTTCGAGTTTTTGCTGGAGTACGACGTGTTCGCCCCCTCGAAGCGGGGGCGAACACGAGTGCATCAGCCACCAGATCTCTTCTGCGGGTTTCTGCACTGCTACTACAAGGATATCTACGGAACGCGTCCGGTTGCACGAGAACTCCAGCACGGCCTCGTCTGGTACTACTGCGGACTCGACAAACCGCCATCCAGAGACACGGTTGACCGGTTTCTCACCGACCTCGAACACGTCATCAACGATGTCTTCGACAGGCTCGTCGAGCAGGCCGCCGCCCGCGGCCTACTCGACTCGACGTACACCATCGACTCAACCCACATCGAAGCGATCCAGTACAACGACGCTGCCTCGTGGAACTACGACCCAACAGCCGAGGAGCACTACTACGGCTTCGGCTGTACAATCGTCTCGACCGGCCCAAAGATTCCGATAGCAGCGGAGTTCACGCAGAGCAAACAAGCAGACCAAGAGACGGCGATGCGCGTCACGCGTGACGCGCTCGCCGTCGATACACCGATCTGGATGCTCGGAGACAGCGCCTACGACATTCTCGATTGGCACGACCACCTGCTGGCCGCAGGTGTCGTGCCAATCGCCCCATACAACCCGCGAAACACTAACGACCCGAAAGACATCGAGTACAGGGTCGAAGACCGAATTGAGGAACACAGCGAGGACGTTCAGCTGGAACAATCTATCTTGGACGAGACGTACAATAACCGGACAGGAGTCGAACGAACCAACGACGCAGTCAAGGACTGCGGCCTCGGGCACGTCCGCGCCCGAGGCCGCGTCCACGCACGAACAGAAGTGTTCCTTGCGCTGTGTCTCCGACTCGTCGTTGTAATTACCAACTTCGAACGAGGAGATGATCTTGGACGTGAGAAGCTGACGCTATGAGGAGAATCGTATAACACACACCATTGGGGGAGTCCTGCTGTATTTCCGTCTCCAGTCCCTTAGTATAGTATGAACAGAGTTCGCCAAGAGAGAAACCTCCATATTGTCCTGTTGGCATTGATGGCATTCAGTGCAATCATGTATTGGATCCTTGGTGCTGGGCTGACAGATTATTCTCTTATTCCGTGGTAACGAGGGACACAGCGTTCAGACGAACGCTCGTTTTTGTTCGCCGTCAACGAGAATAGTGTTGTTCCCCGTCACCTGTATGATGTGATTTCGCGTCTCAAACTGAAGTCGCCACGAATTACTGCTGTGGTTGACCAATTCTCTTATCGCATCCGTAGAAACGTCGTCTTCGAGAACATTATGCAAGTTCTCCGGTTCTACCCCTTCAACATCAGCTATTGCTTCAATAATTTGCTCAGTAACCCTTTCGTCCATAATAGTATTAGCTATTTACGTCTGAAACGCTTGTTGTTCACCCTGTTCTGGGTGAGACATCGTTGACTTTTCTATGACAGGCTCTCTAATGTCATTGTTCGTTGTATGGCTCTCGCTGGTTCTGCGCTGAGTCGAACCGCTGGCAGCCTCCGGACAGAGCAGACGCTAACCGACCGTTACGCCTATTCACGGCTGCTCGGCATGGGGCTGCCATCCCCGTGGAGGACTGAAACATATACTGAAAACCAGGGATTGCTTATAAACCCTCGCCCTGAGAGTTACGAGACTAGATGGTCGAACAATTATCGGCTAATCTGATGGAAGCGTTCATCTATGGTCTCATAGGGGCTTCAATCAGTGGCCTGATTTTCGAGAGTGGTGACCGGTACACAAAGACAGCGTGGTCCGGAGATCAGTTTGCGGGGAAGATCGAAGCGCTCCCGTTCTTCCTTACCACGTTCTTTCTCGGGCTGTTCATCAAGTACGGCGAAGGCCTAATCGGAGCTGAAGTCGCAGCTATTACTCAGAACTTCATCGCCGGGCAGCGAATTGGTCTCATCCTGATCGCCGGCATGATCGCGTTCAATGCCTCGATCGACAATTTCCGATACGCGGATCCGAAATCACTGATGGTGATGGCAGTGGGAGGATTGCTGTTCTTCCGGCCAGACTTGATCTATATCGTGGTGTGACCCATCTCAACCGGACTTGCTGGATAACCGGGAGACAGCATTCCGTTTTTTATCCTGTGAAACTGTGAATCAACTAATGGCTGGCCCTGGACGCATCCCCGGACGCTACAATCTCGTCATCGAAGATGCGTACGACACCTTCGATCACCGGATGCCGATCGAGGAGTTCATAGAGCGTCTTCGAAACGACGACGTCCCCGCGGAAGTCTCCGTAGTTGGACTCGAAGAAGCGCTCTCGGACGACGATCTTCGTGCCGAACTCTCTGACGCGATGGACCGACGCGCGAACGACCTGGAGTACCAGAGCCCGACGGTTCAGTTCGTCGTCGAAGGATCGTTCCATCGGCAGGGGAAAACGTACGACCTCCGCTACGACGACGAACTACACTCCTTACAGGACGTGTTCGGTCCACAGCTCGAACGGAAGGAGGGAGGTGACTGGCTCGTCTCGCCCTTTTGAGACCCTACAGAAGCTTCAACGGCCCCTCTTTCTCGACTTCCCCGGTGTCGCGCTTGAGGAAGTAAAGGTCGATCCAGTCTCGGCCCCCCTCCTCGTAGAATACGGGGAGACAGGTCCACGTGTACTCGTTACGCCTTCCACACCGAGTTTCGATCTGGTCTCGCGTCCAGTCCCCGTCCTGCTCCAGATGGTATCGGTTCCGCACGTTGTACGAGTGCTCGTCCGCAGCAGCTTTCACCACCTTGAGCGAGAAGTCCCGAAGGTCTTGGAACGCAAAGGGACCGTTTGCGTCTGCGGCTTCACTCAGATCGCTCTCGTCCACACCGTCCAGACAGAGCTCTTTCTCTGCGATGGCGCGGAAGGGCTCAAGCTCGGGATGGATCTCTTCGAGAACGCTGTGGAGATACTCGTGGACGACCTCGTCGTACTTCTCCAGCGAGAAGTCACCCCCGGGGGAGACGATCTCCAGCTCCGCCCCCGTCTGTGTCACCCGTCGGCGTCGGGGTTCGAGCAACGGACACAGGAACGCGAGCCTGTCGGCGTGAAGGAGGTAGGCGTAGCTGAATAGCCGCGACCGTGACGGTGACTCCTTGACTGGATCGTGCCCCTCCGCGTAGTACTTGGAGTCGAGGACGGCGATCGTCTTCTCACCCTCTTGAAGGGCGTGGTCGGGCTCGTGGTAGATCTGATTCTCTCCCTCGAACGGATTGACCGACGGCGACCGTGCGGGTGTGACGTTGGCGACCGAATCGAAATGGTCGTAGGACTTGATGTAGTTGAGTTCGCGTTCGATCACCACCTGGGAGTACTGTTCGAACAGCGATTCCATGTTTAGCACGTAGTCCACGACCAGCTCTCGGGGACCGTCCTTGAGCTGCTGGCCGAGGGACGACGACAACACCGCCTTGGCGACGTCGAACGCCTTTCGGTAGTACTGGCGTTGCTTCGGAAGGTCGCCGAGGGTGATGCGTCGATATTCGTCGATGCGGTCCAGTCCGCTGTCAACGCCCATCCCCTCCAGTCGTTCGACTTCCCGGTGGACTTCCGAGAAGATGCGGTCGTACCCGGGATGATCATACTCCGACGCGTTCTGTCGGAACAGTCGGAGCAGCGTCTTCCCCGCGTAGTGGAGTAGCGAGTTCGCCTCGTTATTGTACTCCGTCTCGTTCCGAACCCAGTTCGGTTCGATGGTTCCCCGGGCGTGATTCAGGAGGGTCTGTTCGACGTCGATCTCTCCCCGCCCTTCGAGACTGTTGGTTCGGCGGAGAATCAGGTCTCGGATGTAGCCGTTCCGCTGGATCGTCTCCAGTCCTTCCAGGTAGTTGATCGCCATCACGACGAGCACGTCGTCGAGCTCGATATCGTCGGAAAGGAAATCCTGAAGCGGGATTCCGTGGTAGTCGATCGACCGGTTCTGGTCGTACACCGCAAGCAGCATGTCGAAGATCGGCCCCCAGTCGATCTTCGGGGAGATCGTCACCTTCGACGACGGAGTCAGACTGACCGCCCCGACGATATCGGTCGCGGAGACGTGGATGACGTCACCGTCATCGCCCTCTACGGTCACCGTGATGACGTCGTACTGCTGCTCGGAGTCGAGAGCATCCTGGCGCTTCGTGAACACACCAGGGCTCTCCTGCGTGAAGGACGCGCGACGAAGCTGATCAGTAATGGACGACGGACAACCCTCTATCCGGATCTCTCCCCGTTCGGGGACGTCGAACGTGTCCCGCCCGTACTGATAGACCTCGTCGATACTGCTCATTACTCGTAGGAACCCATCTGGCGTCGCTCTTGTTCGAGCTCGCGCTCGGCGAGCTCGGCCGCCGGAGAGAGGTCGAACTCCTCGAACTCGTCGTTCAGCGCTCGGTAGTGTTCCGCGATGCGCTCCACCTGCGGGAACGCCGCGGAGTTCAACAGCCGGGGAACGATGTAGGTACGGAAAGCTTGCCCGACGGAGTCGGCCTGGTCGTACTCGTACTCCCCGCCGTCTCGGCAAGCGACGCCGACGAAGACGGCGACGTCACGGTAGTGCATCGGACCGAACCGCATGATTGCGCCCTGTGCCGTGGACTCGTTGCCGTGGTTGATCCCCTCGTAGTCCCGCTCGAAGAGACGGAGTAATTCCGCGTCGTCGATATCGGTCTGTCCCGTGACGTGCGTGTCGAGCCAGTCTCTGAACAGCTGCCGGCGTTTGTCCTCCTCGTACTCATCCAACTCGATCATGGCGAACCGGCGAGTGATCGCGTTGTCGAGTTCGTTCACCGTCCGGTCCGACATGTTCATCGTACAGATGATGTTCACCCGCTCGTCGAGTTCGATAGTCTCCCCTTCGTCGGTCTCGAAGATCGTCTGGTGCGGGTTCTCGATCGCGGTGTAGAGTGGCCCGAAGATCTTCGAGATGTCGGCCCGCGTGATCTCGTCCAGGATGACGCCGTACTCGACATCGAACCGGCGAGCACGCTGAACCCCTTCCGAGACGCAGCCGAGCTTTGTCCGGTAACTGAGCGATTCACCGGTGTAGTCGGGACTGATCCCGCCGATGATGTCCGAGGGGGTCCACGAGGGCGTCGCGGTGTGGAGGGAGTATCCGATACCTGTTTCTCGGGCCAACTGCTTCGCAAAGGTCGTCTTCCCGGTTCCCGTCGGCCCGTAGAGTACCACGGGCTTCCCGGCATCGAGCGCGACCTTAGCGTTCCGCATGACGTCTTCGGGGACGAGGATATCCTCAGGAGTTTCGTCTCCACGGAGGCTTACGAGACGCTTCAGTCGATCCGAAGCAAGACGTGACTCCAGGACTGCCTGCCGGACCTCGCCGAGGCCCCGTTTCCCGTCGTGTGCCCTGTCCAGTTCCTGATCTTCGATGAGGTACTGGAGAACATCCTCACTCGCGGCGTTTCGGATCGCCTCCACGACTTCGTCTTCAACACGTCGAAGGATGTCGATCTCCTCCTTGGCATCCTCCAGCGTGTACGCATCGTCCGACGAATTACTCATTTTCAGTGAGGTATAGCCGTGGCTATATAAAATCCGTCTCACTTAGTGAGGATAAGTGCGAATTCAGCTATTCGGTTGTAGGTCTTGACCCAGCTTATCAACTTCTTGGGCCAACAAGACGTAATATCGGCGAGCATGAAGTTTCGATATGAAACGAAGAGTGTTTTTAGCTACATCAGGGACGAGTTTTCTAGCTGGATGTAACGACATCCAAGAACCGACAGAATCAGATGAATCACAGAGCTCTGTGGAGGACCAAAATGACACCAACACGGAACAAATGGGACCAGGAGCCGACATTAGAATAGAAAGTGATGAATGGCTAGAAGAAGGCAGAGAGGTTGAGTACATCCTTGGAAACAGTGGAGAGGGTCAAAGCGGATCGGTTAATTTAGTCACAAGATGGTACGATGATGAGGGACACTATATCGGAAACGATCAAGCTTCAATCCCGGCTCTCCGTAGTGGAAGCAGTTGGTTTATTCAGGTTAAAACGACTGCTCCTTTCGAGGTCACCGAATACGACGCATATGTTGAGTACGAGACTCACTACTCATATGACGAACTTGAGACCCGTTCGATAGAAATTGACCAAGAACAGTCAGTTATCACAGGAATTGTCAGTCATAATCAAGAAGACGAAACGGAGATCGAGATACAAGCAGTCACCTATAGCTCTGGTTGGATAACTCATGCCGGGAGGGTAATTGACGCGAGAGTCCCCGATGAAGACTGGCGATTCATCCTTCCATTAAGCCAAGTCGGAAGTGAAGAAGATAGCGTGGGTGAAAACGTAGACCTAATGTTCCACGTTAGGTGATTGCGGCTCTAATGAGCCCCTCAACACTTGATCTGAAGATCATACTGGATACAATTTCTCATGAGATGTGAATTTAGCCAGGTCCTGATTTTCATCCGCCTAGTTGATAGCCGAGTGAGAACCAGCTCTCGCTTAATATACAAATAGTTTTTATAACGAATCCACTACCCAGAAACGGGCTGAAAACGCCCCCCGGTGGTGCAACACCGGGGAACAACGCTGCCAAGGATGACAGCAAACGACACTAATCGTGTCGAGAGTGATAACTCTGACTCTCGGGAGCCCGGGAGCGTGGAGATCATCTCCGAACACGATACACGAGCCAGACGAATTGTCGAAGAAACACGCGCCGTTGGCGGCACGACGACGCGTAGAGATCCCTTTGCGAGAACCGATCTCTCCACAGAGAAGCTGGATGCCTGCCTTCAGAAGCTAACGGATGGTGGCTACGTCGATTCGATCGGTGACTCTGAGCACGAACTGATCGTGCTCACACACCGTGGCGAACGTCTCGCTGGAGGCCAGCGATGACAGGACCCGACGAAGATCGCGGCATCCCGATCGACCCGGACGACGCGTTCAGGGTGATGTCCAATAGCCGTCGTCGCCAGGTGGTCTTGTCGCTGGCACAGTCGGACAAGCCGCTCACTGCCTCCGAGCTGGCCCGTGAGATTGCCGCGATCGAGAACCTCGTCGATCCGAGCGAAGTGACAGGAGAGCAGCGAACAACCGTCTACGTCGCTCTGATTCAATCTCACCTTGAGAAGCTGGACGACGTTGGTGTGGTAGATTACGACGAGAGAGGAAAGCGAGTCAAGGCGACTCGCGCAACGCAGCCGATTGCCAGCCACGTCCGAGAGATCACCCGCGCATGTTACGAACCGGAGGGGTCGGAATGCCCCGTGTGAGTGAAGACGATCTGACTGATGAGATGGTGATTCGGAAGCTGACGTACCAGTTCGACCGAACGCTCCAGCTGTTGGAGTGTCTCACTGTGGATAAGGGTGAACCCGAGCCGTTCGTCAGTGTGGTGGGCTCCTACTCGCAGCGGAAGATGGAGTTTGCTGCGGAACAGGCACTTACCGGTTGGTCGCTACCGAAGGATACGACCTGTAGCGAGTGTGGTCAGACCCTCGTCCCCTACAAGCGAGTCACAGTCGTAGCCCGGAGACCCCCGGAGTTACTCACGTGGTTCCTCAACTCCTGTGTCTGCGACGAGTGTGAGGCGACGCTCGACCCCAAACCGGAAAGCATGGATGTTGTCGCTTCCGCGTGGATCACCAAATGGGACGATCCTGAGGACATGCGGCCGATGATGCTGAGCGAGATTAGTGTTGAAGAATCGAGCGGGACCCACTACCGCGGTGACGTGGATATGGAGGTCACCGAGTGATGACCGATAACGGTTCAGGCAGGGACGCTGTAGCAACGGGAACGACGAGTCGTCATCGAAAATCAATGGACGCCGAACGTAGCCAGGTCGATCGGATGCCGGAGCAACTGACGGTTCACGTGGGTGGCGAGGACGCCTTGTGGGAGCGGGCCCAGCGGTGTACGCGATCGACGGAACTCGTCGTGTCCCCCGTCGAGCTCCATCAGCGGAACCTCCAGCGCCGGTTACGGGAGGCGAACCTTCCGAAGGACCCCTTCACTTTCGAAGACCCCGTCGGAATGAGCGATCAGATACTGGATCAGACGGGACGATCGACGACGACCATCGACCGGATCGATCGTCTCAGCCTGCTCCGATCGCTCTTTGACGAATCGACGCTCGATGGGGAAACAGAAGTTACTCTCCCACCCGGAATTTCGGCTCGCGCTCCACAACAGATCGAGCAGATCCGCACGGAGGTCGAGACGATCACCAACTTCCACCCCCAGCGTGTCGCAGCCTGGCGAGACACGGCAACCGATATCTACCATCCAATCGACGAAGAGGCCAAGGCATTTCTCGAAACCGCACTATCCGTGGAGCGTCAGCTTCGAGATCGAACGTCCAAGGCCATCTCGGAAACCGGCCTCATCCGGAAGACGACCCGCTCGCTGGTACAGACGGACGGCTCTGTCTGGGAGAGGACTTACCCGGACATCCAGCGTGTCTCCCTGCTCGGACTCAGCAGTCTCTCCGCTCCACACACCGATCTGGTACACGCGCTGTGTGCGACGACGCCTGTCGAGATACACGTCCATTTCCGATCCGGGACCGGGGAGTACCTGCAAAACCGGGTCGAAGGCCTTCTTGACATCACCGACCCCGGAACAGAGGTGTTCGAATGACGTCGTCAGACAGACTCGCGCTCTCCGGGGCGATCGACACGCCCGACGTTCCGACGGTCGAAGTCGTGTCGCCGACGCGCCGAGACGAAGCACGAAGCGCGATGGCCGTTGTGGCCGAACTCCGGGACCAAGACGTGCCGATCCGGGACATCGCCGTCGTGGTTCGAGATCTCGATCCGTACGAGGAACCGTTGTTCCGTGCGGCGATCCAGTACGGCATCACGCCCGTGTTCTGGACACAGCTCCGAGTGACGAGGACCCGACCGTACGCACTCGTCGTGGCCGTCTGTGAAACTCTGGCTGAGGATAACACCGATCTGGAGACGCTGATTCAGCCACTCGAACTCGGCTGGGCTCCACCAGAAGCAGGGTCCGAGACGTGGCCACTCCCGCCGAGAGAGCTGTATCGTTCGGCCGATCGACTACCACGTGATCCCCAGTCAGCTGCAGAGTGGAGCGAGATCGTCGATACGACCGCCGGTATAGATGTCCGACTTCGACGGTTCACGGAGTGGGTCGCGGACGCTCCGACACCGGAACCGGAGTCGATCGCTTCGCTGCTCGACGACGTGGTCGAAGCGTACGCGGACCACGGGCTTCCAGAGACGAAAGCCGCGGATTCGCCAGCGTTACTCCAAACAGAGATCGACGCGCGCGCGGTAGTCCGCGTTCGGACGCTGGTTCAGCAGTTGCGACACAAGTTCGCAGATCGCCTCGAAGAGGGGACCGTCGAACGCTCCTGGGGCGACGTCGCCGACCTTGCTGGTGTGATCGCTACACAGCGGCCGGGTCGGCGGGAGCACTCGAACGCCCGCGCGCTGGACGTTCTGGAGGCGAACGACGTGTGGGCACTCGATATTCCGTACGTCATCACCCTCGGGTTGACGGCCGACCAATGGCCTCAGCCGCCACAGTCTCTGCTTCCTCCGGAATTTCGAGAGGCGGTTCTTCGCGGAGACGGACAGGCGGAGGTTCTCGCGCCGCAACCGGCGTGGGCTGGCGGCCGCGACCGCGATCAGTTCCTCGATACGCTGCGGTCGGCGGGCCGGTGCGTCATTCTGTCGAGATACACGCGAACGGGTGAAGGCGACGACGTTCCGCCTTCACCGCTTCTCGATCACCTCAACCCGGAGCGGGTCACTGAGGAGGCGAGACGGCAGTTGACCGGACCTAGACGTGAACTTCCACCGGAAGTACAGGGGTTGGTAAAGGAAACGGAGGATTCCGCATGAGTGACGATACTGGCAGCGAGGACGTGGACCCGATCGTCCTACAGGACGCACAGCGAGCGATTCGGGAAGCGTACTTCGACTACGAAACCGGTCTGTTCACGCTGAACTGCGTACCAGGCTCCGGAAAATCGGTGGTCGCACATCACCTCGCTGCGGAGGACATTCTCCGTCGATACGTGGCCGGCGACCCAACGCCGGAGCTACACGTCG
>LFFM01000874.1_pt1 | contig 21394 bp, 24 predicted proteins | sample 643131 | NCBI WGS metagenome assembly LFFM01 (sample SAMN03777445, study PRJNA286221) | soda lake metagenome | biome: soda lake; feature: Kulunda steppe; material: water; isolation source: sample Tc-Br brine of Tanatar trona crystallizer | place: Russia: Kulunda steppe | collected 2011-07
GACCCCGTCACGCGTACCCTTTTAAAATCGCACGAGAAACGACGGGCCATGAAGGCCGTTCAGTTCGCCGAGCACGGCGACCGCGACGTGATCGAGTACGGCGAGGCTCCGGAGCCGGAGCCGGACGACGACGAGGTGCTGATCGACGTCAAGGCGGGCGCGCTCAACCACCTCGACGTTTGGACGCGTCGCGGGCTCCCCGGGATCGACTTGGAGATGCCCCACGTCCCCGGCAGCGACGCAGCCGGCGTCGTCGAACGCGTCGGCGACGACGTGATGCGGTTCGAGCCGGGCGACCACGTCGTGGTCAGCGCGGGGGTCTCGTGTGGCTCCTGTGAGTTCTGCCGGGACGGGGAGAAGTCGCTTTGCGTCTCCTTTCGGATCATCGGCGAACACCTTCCCGGCGTGCACGCGGAGCGGGCCGCCGTGCCCGCGGACAACCTCGTTCCCGTGCCGGAGGACGTCCCGTGGGAGATCGCGGGGTCCGCGTCGCTCGTCTTCCAGACCGCGTGGCGGATGTTACACACCCGTGCGGAGATCGAGGCCGGCGAACGGGTGCTCGTGCTCGGTGCCTCCGGCGGAGTCGGTCACGCCGCCGTCCAGATCGCCGCCCACGCCGGCTGTGAGGTGTTCGCGACGGCCTCCACCGAGACGAAGCTCCGCCATGCCGAGGACTGCGGGGCCGATCACGTCATCGACTACGGGATCGACGACTTCGCCGAGGAGGTCGGTGCCCGGACCGGAAAGCGGGGCGTCGACGTCGTGGTCGACCACGTCGGCGCGGCGACCTACTCGGACTCGCTGCGGTCGCTCGCGAAGGGCGGGCGGCTCGTCACCTGCGGCGCGACCACCGGCCCGAATCCCGACGCCGGGCTGAACCGGATCTTCTGGAACCAGCTCAGCGTGCTCGGCTCAACGATGGCGACGCCGGGCGAGGTCGACGACGTCCTCGAGTTGGTGTGGGACGGCACTTTCGAACCACGGGTGCGCGAGACGCTCCCGATGAGCGAGGCGGCCCGGGCACACGAGCTGATCGAGAACCGTGAGGGCTTTGGCAAGGTAGTGGTAATCCCGGATAGTGAGCGCTGAGACCGAATCGGACGGCGATGTCGTTCATACGCCCGGGTCGGAGCAGGCAGCGACCGCCGACGGCGACGGAGGCGGCGAGAGCGGTCGAGCCGTCGGAAGCGACGTGGTCGGCGAGGGCACGGAGCCAGTCGCCGACGGCTTCGGCCGGAAGGGCTGGGCGCTGACGGCGGCGCTTTTCGTCTGCGTGCTCGTGATCCCCGGAATCATCTACGTCTACCCGTACGCCGCCGGCTCCTTCGGTCTCACCTTCTTCGGCACCTACCTCGTCCTGCCGCTGATCCCGGCCGTGCTGCTCGGGCTCATCGCCGTCTGGTCGATGACCGCGGCGACCGCCGACCGCGAGCCCGGAAACTGATCGGCTCGATCCGCCTCGCCGTCGCCTCGCCACCTTGCTGCCTTGCCGCCCCGCCTTGCCGTTGCACAACCCGGTGAGGTGGTCACACGGGAGGCTCGAACGGCAACGGTTTTGAACGACACCGACCGATCGATGATATGCTGATCACCGTCTCCGGCCCGCCGGGAAGCGGGAAGAGCACGAACGCCGCGGGCCTCGCGGCGGCGCTGGGGATCGACCACGTCTCCGGCGGCGACATCTTCCGCGAGATGGCCGCCGAACACGACATGACGCCCGTCGAGTTCAACGAGCACGCCGAGGAGGACGACGAGATCGACCACGCGCTCGACGAGCGACTGTACGAGATCGCGACGACTCGCGACGACCTCGTCCTGGAGTCCCGGCTCGCGGGATGGCTCGCGGGCGACCACGCCGACCTCCGATTCTGGTTCGACGCGCCGGTGAGCGTCCGCGCCGCGCGGATCGCCGATCGGGAGGGAAAGCCCGTCGACCGGGCTCGCGAGGAGACCGAACGCCGCGAGGCCTCCGAACGGAAGCGATACCTGACGTACTACGGCATCGACATCGATGACCTCTCCATCTATGACGCCGCCTACAACACCGCCCGATGGGGTCCCGACCGCTTTCTCGACGCGCTCGTCGCGACGGTGGAGGCCTACGAGCCCGTCGACGACGAGGGGAAGGTGCCCGTCGAGGGCGTCACACACGACTTTTAAGCGTCCCGCACGTCGGTCGCGTATCACAGCGGTAACAGCGCGGAAGCCCACCCCTTTAGAGGTGGGAGGAAGCGCGTAAGCTGCACTACACAAACCACCGAACATAGCATTGCTGACTCTCCCACCCATTCAAAAATATTAATAAATGGCAAACGTTACTGTGAGGCACATGGCGTGGGAAGTAACTCGCACCGTGCGCGTCCGCCTTGACGTGCCCGACGACCGTAAGGGCGACCTCCACGCCACCAACTCCAAATTCCAGTACTGCGCGAATCGGACCGCAGACTGGGCGTGGCGCCATCCCGACGAAGACTACGTGACGAGCAAGAGCGAAGCCGAAGCCGCAATCTACGACGACCTCCGCGAAGAAACCGACTACCTACACGCGAACCTCGTGCAGAAGGCGATCAAACGCGTCACCGACGACATCGACAACTGCGTTGACAGGCTTGCAGACGGCGAAAACACCAGCAAACCCGAATACGACACGTTCAGCATCGTCTACGACAAGCGGGCCGCTACCTACTACCGGGACAAGGTAAGTCTCGCCACGATCAACGGCAGGGTCGAATGCGAGTACGACCTGCCCGAGAATCCCGACGGAACACCCACGGCGAGTACCTTCTCAACGAAGACTACTCCTTTGCAACCAGCACCGTCCACTACGACAGCGAGGCCGACGAGTTCTACCTCAACGCCGTGATGGAACGGGAACTTGACGTTGATAGTTCTGAGAAAGCCGAGGATTCGAGCGTCCTCGGCGTGGACTGCAACGTCGACGACCACATCGCCGTCACCAGCACGGGTAGGTTCATCGGGAACGCCGACTCTCTCAACCATCAGCGACGCGAGTTCGAAAAACGCCGTGCCAGCCTCCAACAAACAGGAACGCGGAACGCCCACCTTACCTTCCAGCGCATCGGAGACAGGTTCGGACGCTGGAGCGAAGACTATCTCCACCAGTGTTCGAGAGCAATCGTGGAGGTGGCTCGTCGCCACGAGTGTACACACATCGCGTTCGAGGACTTGGAACGGATTCGAGAGCGTATCAGCGACGGGAAGAAGTTCCAGCAATGGGCGTTCAACTCCCTCCGGACGATGGTTGAGTACAAGGCCGAAGAGTGCGGTATCGTCGTGGACACGGTGAAACCGCAGTACACGAGCCAGCAATGCTCGAAGTGCGGGTGTACGCTGGAGGAGAACCGCGACGACCAGCAGTTCGAGTGTCTCGACTGTGGGTACACGACGAACGCAGACTATAACGCGGCGAAGAACGTGGCGCGGAAACTCGCGCTCAAGCTCCAGCGGGGGCAGAAGTCCCCTGCTGGAGGGGCGTTCTGTCAGTACGCCCTGAAGTCAGGGGTGATGACCGTGAACGCTACTGAAGTGGCGTCCGACACTCCCGTGTCGGCAGAACGAGAGTCCACTGACAAGCCCACCCCGTTAGGCGTGGGTAGCTGACATGACCGAGGACGCCGACGCCGGCTCCGACCCCCTCCGCGCGCCGCCCGGGGAGCGAAGCGTCCCCGAACTGCTCCGGTTTGGCGTCGTCAACGTCGACAAGCCGGCCGGCCCCTCCTCACACCAGCTCTCCGCGTGGGTCCGTGACGCGGTCAACGACGCGCTGGCGGCGCTCGACCCTGACGGCTCCCGGATAGGCGGGGTCGCCCACGCCGGCACGCTCGATCCGAAGGTGACCGGCTGTCTGCCGACGCTCACCGGGACGGCGACCCGCGCCGCGCAGGTCTTTCTTGAGGGGACGAAGGAGTACGTCTCCGTGCTCGAGCTACACGGTCCCGCCCCGAGCGACCTCGCGTCCGTGATCGGCGAGTTCGAGGGCCCGATCTACCAGAAGCCGCCGCGTAAGAGCGCGGTCAGCCGGCGGCTCCGTGTGCGGACGATCCACGACCTCGACGTGCTGGAGATCGAGCAGCGACGCGCCCTGTTGCGGATCCGCTGTGAATCCGGCACCTACGTTCGAAAGCTCTGTCACGACGTCGGGCTGGCGGCGGGCGTGGGCGCCCACATGGGCCACCTGCGTCGAACGGCGACCGACCCCTTCGACGACCGCGACCTCCACACGCTCCAGGACCTCACCGATGGGCTTGCGTGGACCCTCGATGGGGACGACGAACTCCTCCGGGAGGTCGTCCGCCCCGCCGAGGAGGCGCTCGTTCATGTCCCGTCGGTGACGATCGCGCCCTCGGCCGCACGCAACGTCGCTACGGGCGCGCCGGTGTACGCCCCCGGCGTGATCGACGTCGAGGAGTCCGTGGTCGCCGGACGATTCGCGTCCACCGGGTCGTCCGCATCCACCGGGTCGTCCGCGTCCACCGGGCCGTCCGCGTCGCCGTCGGCGGACGACGAGGCCTGCTCCGCGGCGGCCGGGATCGACCACGACGCTCCGCTCGTCGCCTGTCACACGCCCGACGGCGTCGCGGTCTGTCTCGGGCGGCTGGTCGGCGATCCCGACGCGAGGTCGGGCGTCGTCGTCGACCTCGAACGCGTCCTTTTATGAGTGGCTCGGCCGCAGACGTGGCATGGAACTCGGAACCGCGAGCGCCGAGCCGGGCGAGTTCGCCCGCGGCTGGTTCGACGTCGCCGACCTGCCGACCGGAACGCCCGAGCGGCTCCCCGTCCTGATCGCCAACGGACCCGAACCGGGCCCGACGCTCTGGCTGACGGGTGGCGTCCACGGTGACGAGGCGACCGGGATCGCGACCGTCCTCGACGTGATGGCCGCGTTCGAGTCGTCGACGTCCGCGCTCTCCGGCACGGTCGTCGCCGTGCCGGTCGTCTCCCCGGCCGGACTCAGGCGGACCGCCCGACACACGTACTACGACGACGAGGACCCGAACCGCCAGTTCCCGGACGCGGACGCGGCCTCGGCGCGCCCGCCGACGGTCCAAGAGCGGATCGACGCCCGGCTCTACGAGGCGATCGTCGAGGGGCCGGCCGCGGCGGACGCGCTCATCGACTGTCACACCGCGGGGGTCGCAAGCGAGCCCTTCGCGATCCGCGACCGCGTGCTTTACGGCGACCGGCGCACGGAGGCGGAGGCGGCGATGCTCGCGGCGGATCTGGAGGCGATCGTGGACGCCTTCGGGTTCCCGACGCTGACGGAGTATCCGGCCGCGGAGTACGTCGAGGAGAACCTCCAGCGGTCGGCGGCCGGCGCCGTCCTCAACGAGGCGGGCGTTCCGGCGTTCACCGCCGAGCTCGGCGCCCACGGCGTCGTCGACGATTCGCTCGTCGCCGCGGCGGTCGACGGGATCCGGTCGGTCGCCGCGGAGCTCGGGATCGTGGAGAAGTCGGACGCGGCGGGCGTCGAGGGATCGGACGTGGCGGACGACACGGCGCGCGAGGACGACGCCGACGCCCGTGGCCGCCGCGTCGACCCCGCACCGGTCGACTTTCCGGTGCGTCGGTATCGCGGGCCGACGACGGACTCGGCCGGACTCGTGCGCCACTGCGTCTCGCCCGGCGACGCGTTCGCGGAGGGGGACGTGCTCGCGACGGTCGTTTCGGCGATCGGCGAGCCGATCGAGACGGTGCGGGCCGACCACGACGGCTACGTGATCGCCCGGACGGAGGGGCTCGCCGTCTACGAGGGCGACCCGATCGCGAGTCTCGCGGTGCGTGACGACGGCGACCTCGTCGTCCCCCGTGACGAGGACTGACGACGTCGCGGCCGCGCCCGGAGGCGACGACGAAGCGAAGCCGCGTCATCGAAGCGAAGTCCTTAATTACCGCACACGCATTCGTCCGAATGCAACCCGGGACCGTGGGGTAGTGGTATCCTCTGCGGATGGGGTCCGTAGGACCTGAGTTCGACTCTCAGCGGTCCCACTTCAACTGAATCAGTAGCGTTGAGTCCCCTTCCTCGAGGCGCGACCGGAGGGAGCGAGCAGGGAGGGGAAGAGCGCGTTCGCATTGGTCGCAAACTCCAAACTGTGAGTAGCCTACCGACCGGATTCACCGCCCGCCCGGAAGGCCCAGCGGCCGGGTTCATGGACAACCCCCAATACCGGAAGTCACAGACTTCCGGTCAGCAGCCAGAACTCCTCGAGTTCTGGCGACACCCACAAAACGCCGAGAGCGAGGGATGGTTGACTACCGCATTCCCTTTCGGAGCGACGCGTGGGCTTTGGCTCCGGCAGGAATCTCGGCTCGTCGAGCTTGCGGATCGCCGACCGACCCGGTCGGATCTCCCCGTCGATGCGGTTCGTGGCTCCCGGCTCGACCGCTGGAAGGAACGTCCGGACGCCCGATCCGTATGAAATGACGAACGGGAACCCTTACCGGCTCACAGCGCGTCGACGAGGCGATCAGCGGCCTCCTCGACGCTGCCCTCGTTCTCGATGAATCGGACGGGCGCGTTTTGATCGCGGGCGTACTGGAGCGCGGCGGATCGATTGAGGTCCTGCTCGAAGGCGATCTTGCGCTCGGTGGCCTCCGGCATCTCGCGGCTCCCGGACCGTCGACGTTCGAGGATCGTCTCCGGACTCGCCTCCACGAGCGCGATCGTCCTCGGCGAGACGTCCTCGAGCACCTCGTCGGGAAGGCCCTGGACGTAGCCGGCCCGCGTCTCCACCGCCAGGTGCGTCGAGAGGATCACGTTCGTCGTTCTGGCCTCCTCGGCGACGAACTCGCCCGCACGACGCTGCAGGCGGCGGATCCGCGTCTGGGAAAGCGAGGCGAGGTCCTTCCGTTCGGTCGTGACGCCCTCCGTCGCGGCCTGTTCGAGCATGACGTCCCCGAAGTTCACGAGCTTGTACCCGTCCCCGAGCTTCCGCCGAACCGTCTGACAGACGCTCGACAGCCCGACGCCGGTGACGCCGGATACCAACGTGACCGACATCAGAAGCTCACCTCGTTTTCCTCGTCCTGCGGCATCGACCCGCGGTCGTCGTAGTACCGCCGTCCGACGAACTGGGCCCCGACGAGCGACATCAACGTGTCGTAGAGGTCGTCGGCCGAGTCGAACTCCTCCACGTCGGACCGCTCGATAACGGCTCCGATCGTCGTGCTCTCCCCGTCCGGCGGTGACAGCTCGGTGCTCCCGACCGTCTCGATGACCACGTCCCGCGGAACGGGAAACTCGAGCGTTCTCGCGAACAGGTCGCGAGTCTCTGGTAAGCGCATACACGTGTCATACGCACCGTGTTGTGAAATGATTATGCATCTCAGCGATCCCACGAGTTCTCCCGTCCGCCGGCCCACGCTTACTTTCCCGCCCACCCAACGGACGAGCATGTCAGGGGCGGGTTACATTATACAGATTCGAGGAGAATACCTGACCCTTTAACATCAGGATGAATCCGACAACTCCTACGTAATGAACCGTCGATAGCAAGGCTGGATATTTAACGCTAACCGACAAATTAAAAACGGCACGCATAACCGGTTATGAGGCCAGAAATGAGCCGGACCATCCGAGCCTTTGAGGCTACGATCACGAACCAGCGAAAGGTTCGTGACGATCTCGATCAGCTCGGATGGGCCGCCTCAAAACTCTGGAACGTCGGTCGCTACTACGCACAAGAACAGTGGGACGAAACGGGCGAGATTCCCGATGACGGGGAACTCAAAGCCGAACTCAAAGGTCACGAACGCCATACGGACTTACGTTCTCAATCCAGTCAGCGCGTTCTCGAAGAACTCGCTGAAGCGTTTAACGGCTGGTTCGGCAAGCGTCGGAACGGCGATGACCGTGCCCGACCGCCCGGCCACCGCAAAAACGGAGACACCCATCCACGTTCGACCGTGTCGTTCAAAGCGGCTGGCTTCAAGCACGACGCACAGTTCAACCGCGTTCGCCTCTCGAAAGGTCGCAACCGCAAAGAACACCGCTCGGACTTCATCCCGTGCGAGTACGGAGACTCGCCCGGATGTTGACCTGACCGAGTGGGACATTCAACAGGTTCGCGCGATCTACAAGCGCGACGAGTGGCGTCTTCAATTCGTCCGTCGCACCACTATTGGCCCGGAACCACCGGGTGAAGAGGTGGCCGGTGTTGACCTCGGGATTTGCAACTTCGCCGCCGTCTCGTTCGGCGGTGAGTCGGTGTTGTATCCAGGCGGCGCACTCAAAGAGGACGAATACTACTTCGCGAAAAAGAAAGCCAAGTGCGACGATTCCTCGTCGCGAGAGGCTACCCGTCTCAACCGGACGCGAACGGGTCGCCGGACACACTTCTTGCACGCACTCTCGAAATCCATCGTCGAGGAGCGTGTCGAACGTGGTGTCGGGATGCTTGTCGTTGGCGACCTTGGAGGTATCCGAGAAGACGACGAGAACGATGAACCTCGAAACTGGGGCGACCACGGGAACCTCGACTTGCACGGGTGGGCGTTCGACCGTTTCACGACGCTCCTCGACTACAAGCCGGAAGCCGAAGGTATCGACGTGGAGTTGGTGTCGGAACGCGATACGTCGAAATCGTGTTCAGCGTGTGGTCACACCGACGATAATCAGCGTGTGGAACGCGGACTGTACGTGTGTGACAAGTGCGACACGGTTGCGAACGCGGACGTGAATGGTGCGGAGAACATTCGACAAAAGGTACTCTCGAGTCTCGCCACGGATGGCGGCGATAGGGATAACGGCCGGTTGGCACAGCCGGCGGTTCAGCTGTTCGGTCGTAGTGAGGGCGTTTTCGCCCCACGAGAACAGGTCGTAAACCGCGAACCCTAATATCCCAACTCAGCGGCGCGGTGCCGTGGGATTCCCGAGTCTTCAGGCGCGGGAGGATGTCAATGGACACCGGCAGCCGGACACGGACGCCATCCGTACCGCCATCGCGTACGCGCGGATCGCCGTCTTGGTCGATCATCACCGGATCGGCGACGTCCGGACCGACGAGCCGATCTTCTTTCCGAATGAGCCGGTCGGCTCGACCGCGACGATCCTGACGGGGTTGTACGACGACGCGGAAGTGGAGATCGACGCCAAAACCGCCGGCCTGCTGCTCAGCGGCCTGTTGAGCGACACCGTCGTCCTCCGCTCGCGACGAGGACGGACGAGGATCGGCACGTCGCCGACCGGCTCGCGGGGATGGCCGGGGTGGAGACCGACCGGTACGGGACGGACCTCCTCCGGCGGAAGGGCGAACTCGGCGAGAAGTCGCCTTGCGAGATGGTGTTGAGCGACTTCAAGCAGTTCGAGTTCGGGCCACCCCGGGTCGGGATCGGTCAGGTCGAAACGGTCGACTCGACCGTGGTGTTGGACCAGCGGGAGGCCGTGCTCGCGGCGATGGACGACGTCGTCTCGGAGCGGGCGTACGCGGCGTTCGTGCTGCTCGTCACCGACGTGCTCGCGGAGGAGTCCACGGCCCTCGTCGCCGGCGACCACGTCGAGACCGTGGCCGAGGCGCTCGGCGCCGAGTTCACGAACCGGGAAACGACGCTGCCAGGGATCATGTCCAGTTAAAAGCAGGTCGTCCCGCCGCTCGAGGAGGCGTTTCGCTGACCGTTCCTCGCGTTCGCTGCCGTCGGTCGAAACGGGTTTGAGAGCTGCGTCGGTAGCTCCACGCATGGCTCGGCTTCCGGCCCGGATCGTCATGGCCGCCGTCGGCGTCGTCCTTCTCGTGGGGTATCTCGGGGTGGCCCTCCTCGTTGCCCACGGGCTCCGGGTGCTGTGGGCGCTGCGCCCCGGGACGGTCGAGCTCGTCGGCGCGCTGTTTCTTCTCACGCTGTTTTCGGCGTATCTCAGCCATCGACTCGGGACGGCGCGCCTGCTCGCCGGGCTGGAGTCCGAGCGGATCGGACGCGAGCAGGCCCCGGGGGTCCACCGACGGGTCGAGACGCTCGCCGCCCGGATGGACGTCGATCCGCCGACGCTGTACGTCGCCGACATGCGCGCGCCGAACGCGCTCGCTCTCGGCGGCTCGGACCGCGGCGCGGTCGTGTTGGACCGATCGCTCTTCCGGCTGCTCCCGCCCGCGGAGATGGAGGCGATCATTGCCCACGAGCTGGCCCACCTCGAGACGAACGACGGCCGGGCGGACGCGGTCGCTCACGGGATGGCCCGAACGCTCGTCGGACTCGTCGTTCTCGGGTTGACGCCCGCGTTGCTCACGCTCGCCGGACTCGCCCGCGGCACGGCCTGGATCCGGGGTCGGCCGGGCGACCGTCGAAACGTCTTCGCCCGGCTTCATCGGGCGCTCGTCGCGAGCGCGACGATCGTCCTCGTCGTGGTCACGCTGCTCACGCGAGCCCGTTCACGCGAGCGTGAGTTCGCAGCCGACGACCGCGCCGCCGAGGTGACGGGCGACCCCCTCGCGCTCGCTCGCGCGCTCCGACGCATCGAGCGCGCGACGGAGCCGGCTTGGACGCTCGCGCCGCTGTCGACCAACAGAGAGACCCACGACCCCGTCGAGCGCTGGCTCGCGACCCACCCGCCGACCGACGAGCGCGTCGAACGACTCCTGCGGAAGGCGGAGTCGACCTCACGCCGTCGCGGGCGGCGGGGATGGACGGGCGTGCCGCTGCGGTGATCGGGACGGCGAGCGTGGGATCCCCCGCCGGAAGCTACCGCTGGCGGACGTTCCGGTATCGCAGTTCATACCGCCGAAGCCGACTCCAACGCCACTGTCAAGGGCGTTCAGCCCCTATCCGATGCATGACTAATCGACCGACACGTCGACGCGTCGAGACGACCTTCACGCGCCGCCCGAAGGACGAGCGCGACGGCATCCGCCGCGGGCGAACGGGACTGAACGGACCGTCGCGGGCGGATGTCGACGCTCGAGCAGTGGGTGGCCGCGTCGATGCCCGCCGAGGTGGGTGTGCGTGAACCCCGATCCGACCGTCCTCGTCATCGGGGGCGGGGCGACGGGGACCGGTATCGCTCGCGACCTTGCGTTGCGGGGGGTGGACGTGATGCTCGTCGAGCGGGGGGGACTGGGAAGCGGTACCTCCGGACGTTCCCACGGCTTGCTTCACAGCGGCGCTCGATACGCCGAGGCCGACGCGCCGGGCGCCGCGGAGTGTCTCGCCGAGAGCCGAACCCTCGTGGAGATCGCCGGCGACTGCGTCAGGGAAACGGGAGGGCTGTTCGTCCGGCTCGCGGACGACGATCCCGACTACTTCGAGGCGAAGCGCTCCGCCTGCGAGGAGATCGGCATCGAGACCGAGTGGCTCGACGGCGACGCGGCCCGTGAGGTCGTGCCCGGACTCTCCGATGGGGTCGCCGAGGCGTTCCGGGTTCCCGACGGCGTCATCTATCCGTCGCGGCTCGTGGCCGCGAACGCAGCCGACGCAGCAGCCCACGGCGCGACCATCCACCCGAACGCGCCGGTCAGGGCCATCGACGTGGGGACGGCGGGCGTCGAGACGGTCCACCTCGGCGGAGCGGTCGAAGGGACCGTCAAGCCGGAGTACGTCGTCAACGCGACCGGCGCGTGGGCCGACCGGATCGCCGACATGGCCGGCGTCGAGATCGGGATGGCGCCGAGCCGCGGCGTGATGGTCTCGCTCGAACACGACGGGCTCGGTCCCGTGTTGAACCGGTGCCGCGACCCGGACGACGGCGACATCATCGTCCCTCACGACGGCGAGGTCGTGGTGGGGACCACGAGCGTGCCCGTCTCCGACCCGGACTCGTACGAGACCGCGGACTGGGAGGTCGAGCGGTCGATCGAGGAATGTGCCACGATGCTCCCGGCGGTCGCGAACGCCCCCGAGGTGCGGACGTGGTGGGGCGTCCGCCCGCTGTACGAGCCGGACGAGTCGGAATCCGACCGCCGCGGCATCTCCCGCGAGTTCACGGTGATCGACCACGGCGACGAGGGCGTTTCGAACCTGTTCAGCGTCGTCGGCGGGAAGCTGACGACGTACCGCGAGATGGCGGAGGTGACGACCGACCGCGTCTGCGATCGATTGGGGGTCGAGGAGTCGTGTACGACCGGAACGCGGCGGCTCGTCGGCGCCGACGATCCGGATCGCCTCGACGGCTTCGTCGAGCGATACGGCGGGCCGAACCCCACGGACGTCGACGTGGTCGGGACCGGCGGCGAGTAAGCGCCCGTCAAGCGGCAGTGACGGGCCCGCGGGCTCGTCGACGCCCGGAGGACCGATCCACGCGATGTCGCTTGTTTTTATGCCCGCAGCGGCGCTGGATCACGTATGCAGACGCACATCGTGCCGGTCGGATTCGACTACGACCGGCTGATCGCCCCGCTCATACGGGACCAGTTCGACGTCGATCGGGTGATCCTGCTGGAGGGGACGGTCGGCAGCGAGGCGAACGTCGAGTACTCCCGGAAGATCGCCCGAAAGCTCGAACAGGACTTCCGGAACCTGCTCGGCGCCGAGACCGAGCGCGTGCGGCTCGACGACGTCTACGACTACGACGCCGCGTTCGAGCGCGCCTTCGACCTCATCAACGCCGAACTCGACGCGGGCGAAGACGAGCGTGACGAGGGGTCCGACGCGGGGAGCGAGGCCGGGGGCGACACGGGAGGTGAGTCGGGGGATGGCGACGCGACGGGCGAGGAGACCCGCGAGGTCTGGGTGAACGTCTGCTCGATGCCGCGGCCGGTCTCCTTCGCGTTCGCGACGGCGGCCCACTCGATCATGGTCGAGCGGCAGGCGGATCGCGACCGGATCCACACCTACTACACGGCCCCCGAGAAGTACCTGGAGACCGAACTCGCCGAGGAGCTCCGTGCGAACCGGGACTTACTGCAGGACCTCGCGTCGACGGCCGACGGCGACGAGGAGGGAATCGACGACGGTCGCATCGCGGACCGGCTGGAGACGACGACCGATCTGCTCGCGGAGTTCGACGAGCGCGGCACGACCATCGGCGCGAAGCGGATCGGCGACAGCCACATCGTCGAGCTACCCGTCGCCTCGTTTCAGAACGTCAAGCCGTTCGAGGAGCTCGTGTTGTTCACGCTGGGCGAACACGGCGAGTTCGAGTCGGTCTCCGAGCTGGCCGAGACGCTCGCGGCCGACCTCAACGAGGAGTACACCGACTCCTTTCGCTCGAAGGTCATCTACAACGTCGACCGGCTGGGTCCCGGCGGCAAGGGCTACATCGAACAGGAGGCACACGGGAAGTCCTATCGGACGACCCTCTCTCGGATCGGTCAGCTGTGGGTACGGGCACACGCCGGCGACGACCGGGAGCTTCAGGGCCGCTAGCCCCGACGCGTCTCGTTTGCCTCGACGCCGCGTTCACTCAAGGCTCGTCTCGACGCCCGCCGCCGCGGCGACGCGTGCCGCCTGACGGGTCGCTCGCTCGCGAACCGCCTCGGCGTCGATCCCGACGTGCTGGCCGTCCGCGTACCGGACGTCACCGTCGACCATCGTGAAGACGACGTCGTCGCCGTGGGCGGCGTAGACGAGATGGGAGATCGGGTCGTGCAGCGGCGTCGCCCGCGTCCGGTCCGTCGTGAGGCCGATCACGTCCGCGCGGTAGCCCTCTCGAAGCGCGCCGATGCACTCGAAGCCGGCCGCGCGGGCGCCGTTGACCGTCGCCATCTCGAGGACGACCGGTGCGGGGAGCCGCGTCGGATCGAGCGCGTCGACTTTCCCGAGCAGGCTCGCCTGGCGCATCTCGGTGAACGGATCGAGCGTGTTGTTACACGGCGGGCCGTCGTTGCCGAGCGCGACCGTGATCCCGCGGTCGAGGTAGTCCTGAACCGGGGCGATGCCGGAGGCGAGCTTCATGTTCGAGGAGGGACAGTGCGTGACGACCGTGTCCGTCTCCGCGAGGATCTCCCGCTCGCGCTCGTTCGTGTGGACGCAGTGGGCGAGCGTGACGTCCGGCCCGGTGATCCCGACCTCGTGGAGCCAGACCACGTTCCGCAGGCCGGTCGCCGCCTCGACCGTCTCGATCTCGTCGACGTTCTCGCTCGCGTGTGTGTGGATCGTCACCCCTTCGTGTCGGTCGGCGATCTCCCGACAGCCGCGGAGACAGGCCTCCGTGCAGGTGACCGCGAACCGCGGCGTGACCGCGTACCGAACGCGGCCGTCCGCCGCGCCGTGGTATCGCTCGACGAGTCGTTCGCTCTCGGCGAGCCCGTCGTCGGTCGGCTCCTGTAATCCGTCGGGCGACTTCTTGTCCATCAACACCTTGCCGAGTCGCCCGCGGATCCCCGTCTCGACCGCCGCCTCGAACGCCTCGGCCGCGTGGTTCACGGAGAGGTGGTCGACGACCGTCGTCGTCCCGGACTCCAGACACTCGAGGTAGCCGAGTTCGGCGGCTGCCCGCGTCGCCTCGGCGTCCATCGCGGCCTCCATCGGAAGAACGGCCTCGAAGAGCCAGTCGAGCAGCGCGGCGTCGTCGGCGATCCCCCGGCCCAGCGACTGCACCGAGTGAACGTGGCCGCCGACGAGCCCCGGCGCGACGAGGTCGCAGGCGTGCTCCTCGTGGCTGGGGTACGTCTCCCGGAGGGCGCCCACGTCGCCCACGGCGACGATCCGATCGCCCGCCGTGACGACTGCCCCCTCGTCGATGACCGTGTCGGGGTCGGCGATGACCGTTCCGGAGATCAACATGTCCGTCCGTTCCTGGCGGTCGACGCTTAAGAGGGTGTTCGTCGCCTCCGCGCGACGCTTAACAGTGCGTTCGTTGGATTCGAGCGATTTAGTTGAGCTCGAGTTCGCGATCGGTCTCGCGATCCGTTCGCTCGGCCACGGATCCGCCGGAGCGGTCGTTCGGGATCTCCTCCGTCTCGAGGAGTCGATCGAGGCGTCGCTCGAACTCCGTGTCGTCGATCTCGCCGGTCGCGTATCGTCGCCGAAGCGTCTCGACCGGGTCCTCGTCGCTCACGTCGCCGGCGTCCGACTCGGTATCGGACTCGACGAGCGGGAAGTCCTCGCCGAGGACGTACACGAGCGGCCACAGAATGAAGAAGCCGGTCACGAAGGTGGCGGGGACGGCGACGCCGAGCCCGAGGACGGCGAACAGCGCCGTGAACCCGAACGACAGGACCCCGATGAGACCCATGAGCTTCCGTTTTCCGAACGTCGGGAGGGACGACATACGCGTCGGGTTTCCATCGAGACAAAAAAGCGTACCGACGGGTATTCGTGGCGAGCGACCCGAGGACGACCATGCTCAGGTACGTGACGACGAACGCGGGGAAGGTGCGCGAGGCGGAGAGCTACCTCGCCGACGGCTCCGTGAGCCAGCTCGACTTCGATTACGCCGAGGTGCAGGCTGACGAACTCGGTCCGATCGCGGCCCGAGGCGCCCGGGAGGCGTTCCGCCACGCCGGTGAGCCGGTGCTCGTCGACGACGCCGGCCTCTTCATCGACGCGCTCGACGGGTTTCCGGGGCCGTACTCCTCGTACGTCGAGGAGACGCTCGGGATCGACCGCGTGTGGGCGCTCGCGGCCGACCTGGACGATCGGCGGGCCGCGTTCCGGTGTACCCTTGCGTACTGCGACGGCGACGGCTTCGCCGCCAGCCCCGACCCGATCGATCGCGGGGACCGTGTGGCCGCGGCGGCAGCGGGACCGGGAGACGCCGCACGTGAGGGGGGCGGCACGGACGAGATCGACGACGAGGGGACTGATGCCGGCGTGACGGCCGCCACGGATCCGCTCCCCGTCAAGCTCTTCGAGGGCTACGTCCCCGGTCGGATCGTTGCACCCCGTGGGGACGGTGGCTTCGGCTACGATCCGATCTTCGAACACGACGGCGAAACGTTCGCGGAGATGAACACCGAGCGGAAGAACGCCGTCTCCCACCGCGGTCGTGCGCTGGAGAAGTTCGCCGAGTGGTACGCCGAGCGCTGATCGGCGGCTGCGGGCGATACCGAACGAGCCGGTCCGGGTTGTCGGCCTCGATCATGGCCGCGAACCCCGATCAGGACGGTGACCCCCGGTCAGTATCGCGGATCCCGGTCGGGACCGGGATACTCGCCACCCACGACCACCGGGTGGAGCCGCTCGGGCGAGAAGACGGTCGCGAACGCCCGCGGCTCGCGCACGCTCACGGGCATCGCGCCCTGCAGTCCGGCGGCCACACCCGGGCCGGTCACGCTCGGATCGCTGCTCACCACCTGCATCGCCCCGCCTCGATACGCCGATGCCAGTGCGGGATGGTCACCGGCGGGATGGGTGACGGGGTCGCGCCATGCGTCCATCCGGCGTCGCCAGTCGGCCGCGAGGTCGGCGTCCGCGAGCGCCTCGATGACCGCGGTCGCGTCGTCCAGCAGCGGGTCGCTCGCGACGAGCGTCGTCCAGGAGTGTCGCCGGAGGTGGTCGAGCGCCTCCCGCGCCGCACCGTCGACGAACAGGTCCGCGGCGAGCACGTCCGCGTCGGCGACGACCCGGGCGGGGCTTCGATCCCGAGGCTCGTCGGGAGGATTCGGCCCTTCACGGTCGCCGTCGCCGTTTCTCGGCGTCCCCTTCGCCCGTCGGTCGGCGAGTGCGGAGCGGATGGTCGCCTCGTCAACATCGTACCGGGCGGCGCGTTCGAAAAGCGGTTCGAAGGCCGGTGCCGTTTCGTCGTCGCTCACGGTTCGACCTCACGCGCCCCGACCATCGCTTTTGCGGAGCGCCCGCGCGGCCACCGCCCCGGCGACGAACGCGGCGCCGATGTTGACGACGGCACCGAGGACGCCGACGGCGACGACGAGCAGTCGGTCCTCGCCGGAGAGGGCGGTGCGGGCGAGTTCGACGCCGACGAGCACGAGCAGGACGCCGAGCATCGCCATCGGGAACGCGAGCAGGACGCCCGCGACCAGTGCCAGCCCGAGGTAGCCGACGCCGAGGATCACGTTCGCGCCGCCCGTCCGGGCGCCGAAGGCGTGCTTGCCGGCGAGCCCGCCGCTGCCGTGACACATCGGCAGCCCGCCGATCGGCAGCGCGGCGAGCGTCATCACGCCCATGCTCTCGGCGAGCCGGTCGGCGGAGACGTCCCGGTCGAACAGGTCCGAACAGAGCAGCGCGGTGGCGACGGCGGCGTTGCCGACCGTCATCGCGAGCTGAGCGACCGCGCCCTCCAGCGCGCCGAACGAGAGGGTCGGCCCGCCGCCCGCGAAGGCGACGGCATCGGGGAGCGTCGGCGAGGGTATCCCGGCGATCGCGACGGCCGCGAGGCCGCCGAGCGCCAAGACGACGAGCGCGCTCGCGTTCCGGTACCCCGCGAACGCGACGAGGACGACGACGACCGTCGCGGCCGCCGCGACGAGTGGTGACTCCAGCGCGAGCCGGACGCCCGTCACGCCGAGCAGCAACGCCACCGCCAGCTGGATCCCGCGGACGACCGGCAGGTCGACCGCCCGCTCGATGACGCCGATCCAGCCGAATCGCCCCGCGAGCAGGAGGACGATTCCCGCCAGCAGCCCCGCTGCGACGAGCTCGCCGAAGGAGACGGCGCCGGCGATCGCCAGCCCGGCGAGCGCCTTCATCGGCTCGACGGACAGCGGGATCCCGTAGACGAGTCCCCAGAGGATCTGGAAAACGCCGAACCCGACGAGCGCATGCGGCAACGAGAGCGGCGTCACCAGCGCGAGCGAGACGACGATCGGGAGAACCGTAATCGAATCTCCTAACGCACCCGTGAGCTCGCCGGCGTCGAACTGAACCCAGAACCCGGCGCTTTCACGAGTTGCAGCCATTCGGTAAGCGGATGCGGTCCACGATAAAAGAACTTTTGCGTAAACGGATCCGTCGATCGACGCTCGAGCGGAGAAATTGATAATGGTTGCCTATTCGGTGCCCTCGGATCGGTCGACGGAAAGCGTGGAGGGCGCCGGCGCCCTCGGATCGGTCGGCGAAAGGTGTAGAATACGCCGGCGGCGGAGCGGTCAGCGGAAAGCGTGGAGCACGCCGGCGCCGTCGGTGCTCGCGGCGACGTCGGGGAGGGTGGCACGCTCGGGGTGGGGCATCAGGACCGCGACCGTCTCCCGCTCGCCGAGGACGCCCGCGACGTTGCCCGTGGAGCCGTTCGGGTTGGCGGCGTCGGTGACGGTGCCGTCGGCGTCGCAGTACCGGAAGAGGACGCGGTCGTCGGCGACGAGCTCCGCATAGGCGTCGTCGTCGATCTCGAATCGACCCTCGCCGTGGGCGATGGGCACCTCGATCACGTCGCCCTCCTCGTAGGCGCTCGTCCACGGCGTGTCCGCGCGCTCGACGCGGAGGTGGACCGGCTCACACTGGAACCGGGAGGAGGCGTTCGTGGTGAACGCCCCCGGCGTCAGTCCGGACTCGGAGCCGATCTGGGCGCCGTTGCAGACGCCGAGTACGGGCGTTCCGTCCCCGGCGGCATCCCTGACCTCCTCCATGATCGGCGCCCGCGCGGCCATCGCCCCGGCTCGCAGGTAGTCGCCGTAGGAGAACCCGCCCGGCAGCACGACCCCGTCGAGACCCGACGGGAGCCCGTCCTCGTGCCAGACGCGCTCGGCGTCGACGCCCAGGTGCGAGAGCGCGCGCACCGCGTCGCGGTCGCAGTTGGATCCGCCGAACTGGACGACCGCGACGGTCATCGTTCGGCGACCGCGACCTCGTAGTCGTGGATCGTCGGGTTCGCGAGGAGTCGTTCGGCCATCTCGTCGGCGAGCTCGGCGGCCTCGTCCGGATCGGCCGCCTCGAGGTCGATCTCGAATCGGTCGGCCGACCGGAGCCCCGTAAGCTCGAAGCCGAGCCGTTCGAGCGCCCGTCGAGTCGTCTCGGCCTCGGGATCGAGAACGCCCCGCTTCAGCCGGACGGTCACGGTCGCGGTGTATGCCGTCATGGTCGAATGGTGCGGAGTCGTGGGCAAAAACCGTTTCGGAGCAACCTCAATATGCACATTTGTGGATATTGTGACGGCGGGACATCGGCGGTGGGGAACGAAAGGGGCAAACCCCTCCGGGGCGTCAGAGGGCGTGTATGCTGCCGTTCGAACCATCGGAGGTGATCGTCGCATGACCCGCGAACTGACCGAGATCACGGTCGTCGGAGGAGACAAGACGGGACTGATCGCGCGCGTCACCTCGCTTCTGTTCGAGCGGTCGATCAACATCGAGGACCTCGATCAGGCGGTCCGCGACGGCGTCTTCCGGATGACGATGCGTGTCGACGCGACGGAGCTCGACACCTCCCGCGGCGAGCTTCGGCGGGCGCTGGCCGAGCTCGGCCGCGAACTCGACGTCGACATCCAGGTCCGGTTCCCGAGCGACCGCGACGCCCGCCGGATCGCGCTGTTGGTCACGAAGGAGACGCACGCGCCCGAAGCGATGCTCGAGGCCGAGGCCAACGGCGAGCTGGCGGCCGACGGCGAGGCGGAGATCCCGGTCGTCATCGGCAACCGCGGCGACCTTCGATCGCTCGCCGAGCGGTACGACAAGCCCTTCTACGACGTCGGCGACGGCGCCGGCAACACCGACGAGGACCGCCTGCTCGACCTGCTCGCCGAGTACGACGTCGACCTGATCGTGCTGGCGCGATACATGCGGATCCTCTCGCCGTCGGTCGTCTTCCGCTACGAAGGTCGGATCATCAACGTCCATCCCTCGTTGCTGCCGGCATTCCCCGGCGCCGAGGCCTACCGACAGGCCAAGGACGCAGGCGTCCGTATCGCGGGCGTCACGGCCCACTACGTGACGACCGACCTCGATCAGGGGCCGGTGATCGCCCAGCGAGCCTTCGACGTCCCCGACGGGGCCTCCGTCCCGGCGATCAAACGACGCGGCCAGCCGCTGGAAGCCGAGGTGTTGCTGGAGGCCGTCCGGCTTCACCTCGCCGACGCCATCGCGGTCCATCGGGGAACCGTTCACGTCCGCGAGGACGCCGACCCCGACGCCCAGCTCGGACTCCCGCGGGAGGCCCGCGCGGCGAACCCCGACGAGCCGGTCGACGGCGAGCCGCTGAACGGACCGACGACCACCGTCGCGGAGTCCGACTGATCGACTGAACGGAGTCCGACCGATCGGCCGAAACGCGTGCTCGGGGCGCGGACGACGATTTCGTCGGCGGGTTATTCCCGATTACTTTTTGTCCCCCGCGATCGTTCGACGGTAATCGATGAGACGACGGGACGATCCCGAGTCGTTTGTGGCCGCTTGCCGCGCGATCGTCCGGAGCGACGAGCGTGCCATCCTGTTTTTTCTGTTGATCGTCTCGATCCTCGGGCTGATCGTTCTTCTGTACTACCGACCTTGGTGTTGGAGGCGTTGCCCGACGTGACCCCGGAGGATCCGTTTCCGTGAGCACGCCGCCATCGACGCGTCTCCCGTGACGCTGCGCGCTGGCTCTCCGGAGTGAAGAACCGGTGGTGAGGGGACTCGGGTGGGTGCGGAAAACGCGCGGACGCGACGACGCCCCGATCGGTTCAGGACGAGAGGCCGGACGCGACGACGCCCCGATCGGTCGTTAGAACGGGAACAGCGAGTCGGCCTCGGGGTCGCGTTCGATCAGCTCGATCTCGTGGCCGTCGGGGTCCTTGGTGAACGCGTACAGGTCGTCACAGCTCTCGGGGTCGCGGTAGTCGTTCGCCTCCCGCTCCATGAGCCGATCCCAGTCCTCGTGGAGATCGTCCACGCGGATACAGAGATGCCCCCACGCGTCGCCGAGGTCGTACGTCCGGCCGTCGTAATTGTAGGTCAACTCGACCGCCATCTCCTCGGGAGCGGCGTCGCGCGGCTTCACGAAGTAGTTCGCGAAGGTGTCCGACTCCCACCGGCCGGTCTCCTCGTACTCGAACTTGCGGTTCCAGAAGCCGAGCGCCTCGTCGGCGTCCTCGACGCGGATCATGGTGTGGTCGATCGACCAGCGCGTGCCGTGATCCCGCTGGACGATCTCCACCTCGTGGCCGTCGGGGTCCGTCACGAAGGCGTATCGACCGCCACAGGACTCGGGGTCTCGATAGTCGTCGACGCCGCCCTCCATCAGCTCCTCGTAGGCAGCCTCCAGCTCGCCGTTCGGCACGCGGACGGCGATGTGGCCCCACGCGTCGCCCATCTCGAGGTCGTCGTCGCCCTCGTTGTGGGTCAACTCGAGGAGGGCGCCGTCCTCGTGCATCTCTTCGGGGCCCATGTAGACGATGGTGAACCCGTCGCCGTCGTATCGATCCTTCAGTTCGTAGTCGAGGTGGGTGCCGTACCAGTCCATCGATTCCTCGAGGTCGCTGACGCGGATCATCGTGTGGTCTACGGTTCCGTCCATATGACCGGGGATGCACCGCCTGAACTATTAAAACGCGCGATTTATTTCTCACATTTCAATCTCAGTAATTAATTCCCTGTTCGAGGTGGATGCGTGCCGTCACGGTTCACCACGCCGGGGGAAA
>LFFM01000875.1_pt1 | contig 21389 bp, 17 predicted proteins | sample 643131 | NCBI WGS metagenome assembly LFFM01 (sample SAMN03777445, study PRJNA286221) | soda lake metagenome | biome: soda lake; feature: Kulunda steppe; material: water; isolation source: sample Tc-Br brine of Tanatar trona crystallizer | place: Russia: Kulunda steppe | collected 2011-07
AAAAGCAAGATCAAAGTCTAGAGCTATAAGGTTTTGAAGTTAATGTTTTGACTTTACTAATTCCTAATACCTAGTTCCTAATTCCTAGAAATATAGTTGCAGCAAACTGCAACTATATTTCTATAATGTATAAATCAATTATATTGATAATATATATTAGAATAAAAACAACAGGAGGCTATAATGAAAATCTTTTTTATTTCTCTTAAAAAAATAATCATCTGTTTTGCTATCTTAATAATGATTATTACACTTCTAGCATTTAATTTAAATACTGAAGAAAATGAATATAATAAAACAATAATTATTGATGCAGGGCATGGAGGAATTGATCCAGGTACACATCTAGATAAAATAACTGAAAAAGATATTAACTTAAAAATTGCTCAATACTTGGCAGATTATTTAACAAATAAAAATATTGAAGTAATTATGACTAGAACTGATGATAGTTTATATCAAGATGATAGAAATAAAGATATTATGCAGCGAGTTGAAATGACAAATCAAAGTCAAGCAGATTTAATGGTTAGTATCCATGTTAATAGTTTTTCTACAGCTAAAATTTTTGGCGGGCAAGTTTTTTATAGCCCAGACTCTAATAAAGGCAAAAAACTAGCAACTGAAATTCAAGAAAAACTAATTGAAATCCAACCTGATAACAGAAGAAACATTGCTCCAGGTCCTTATTATATCCTGCGAAAAACAAATGTTACTGCTGTCTTAATTGAAACAGGATTTATTACAAATCCACAAGATAAAAAAAGACTTACTTCTTCACAAGGACAGAAAATAACAGCTCAAGCTATTGGAGATGGAATTATAACTTATCTAGAAAACAATCCAAGCTTTAAAGAGACAAGCAAAAAAACTTTAGTACAAAAAAATAAAAGGCCATTTGTTTGGCCTCTTATCAATTAGTCTTGTTGCTTGATATATTTACTTAATTTTTGGTCTTCTTTTTTTACATGTTTTATTATCCAATTTAAAATGGTTTTATTTAACTTCATTAATGCAGTAATACCTTTATTTTGCTTATTATACTCTTCTTTAAACTGAGCAATTTTTTCAATGAATTTATCATGGGCTTTCTTATGTTCTTCATATTGAGGATAATTATATTTTTGCTGAATCTTTTCCTCACTACTAAAGTGATTTTTAATATACTTTTCTAAAAATTTAAAAATTTCTTCTAACTGTTCTGCTCCTTGATTATCTTGTCTTGCCTCTAACAGCTTATTAGACTGTTCAATAATTGCTTTATGCTGCTTATCAATTTCATCAATACCAATTTTTAATCTATTACTCCACCGAATTGACATTTGTCTCACTCCTTTTTATTTACATTCTATACTAAAAAAATATATAATACAAGAAAAATAGGAAGCATATGCTTCCTATTTTAAATAGCAAAATAATGTCTTCCAATTACATCAATAACCTGACGACTAAAAATCCAATATGAAGTTACTTTAACAGGATTATAATAAAATACTGCTCCACCGCTTGGATCCCAACCTTTTAACGCATCTTCAATAGGATTAACTATCTGTGGATCAGGTTCTAACCAAAACTGTCCATCATGTACAGCTGTAAAAGCCCAAGGCTCAAAAATAACTTCTGTAATACTATTAGGAAATCGAGGATCTCTAACTCGATTTAAGATCACTGCAGCTACTGCTACTTGACCTTCATAAGGCTCTCCTCGTGCTTCAGAATAAACTGCTCTTTTTAAATACTCCATTTCTTTAGAAGTAACATCCATAATAAAATCATTATTAGCACTTAGATTAGTATTACTAGAAGAAGGAACTTTTAACCTTTGTCCTACCATTATAAAATCAGAATGTAAATTATTATTTCTTTTTAGTTGATCTACTGTAGTAGCAAAACTACTGGCTATACTAGATAAAGTATCACCAGACTGTACAATATAATCACTCAAACTTAATTGCTTTAATTTGTTAATAGTTTCAACACCTGTAATCCCATCAATGGTTAAGTGATTGTCAATCTGGAATTTTATAACTGCTTGTTCAGTAAGTTGACCATAAACTCCATCAATACTGCTTATCGAATAGCCTAAATCAACTAACTTTCTTTGTAACTGTCTTACATCTGAGCCTCTTGTTCTAAACATTAAAGTTCTATCCCCTAATGTTGCTGATTCTGCTACATCAACCATTAAAGTAAACATCATTATCAACACTATTAGAATAACTAACTTTTTCATTCTCATCCTCCTCTCTAATCTTAAACTATTATATACACATAACTTAAACTTAACAAAGGTAAGATGAGGTAAAAAAATAAAACCTTTAATTCTTAATAAGAATTAAAGGTTTTATTTAGTAAAAACATGGTTCCCAATTCTAACAACTTTTTGTCGCTGTTCAAACCAAGAAATATGATTAGCAGTATCTGGATTATAAAAATATTCGGCACCTCTAGTTGGATCTTTACCTTCCAATGCCTCTTCTGCTGCTCTATAAGCTGTTCTATTAGGCTCTAAATATATCTGGCCATTACTTACAGGACAAAATTGATTTGACTGATAAATAACACTGTTGATATCATCAGGAAAATAATTGCCTAAAACACGATTTAAAACTACAGCTCCAACAGCAACCTGACCTACATAAGGCTCGCCACGAGCTTCACCATAAATAATTCTAGCCAATAGCTCAATTTCATCATCAGTTACCGTATGAGATAATAATTCTCTATCGCTAATATTGTCAATTGGCAGCTCTATACTATCCCCTAGCCTAATTACATCAGAGCGATCTAAGTCATTCAATGCTCTAATAACCCCAATATCCGTATTAAATTCTCTTGCTAAATCATAAAGATTATCTCCTACTGTAATTCTATATTCTAAAGTTCTCATATTACTAACATCTATATTTGGACTATCATCTACTCTAGGTATTTCTACCGTATATGTTTCATCATTTCTCAAACTGAAATCACCCTGATTGTCTTCTGGCTCATAAAACGAATATATATCTTCAGTTAGCTCTTCAGTTTGATATTTTTTAGGAATTAGCAGCTCATCACCAACCCTTATTCTTTGATCTTCAGACAAACCATTTACTTGCCTAATTTCTTCAACTGATACATTAAACTCTCTTGCTATGTTTATTAAAGCATCTCCATGGTCTACTTCATAAACAAGATTAACATTAAAAATATTACTTGCTAAAGTTATATTTGCAACTAAAATAATACAAACAACAATGAAAACAATAACATTTATTTTTTTCATTGTTTCCTCCTTTCTTTTTCAAAAAAGATGATTTAATTACTCCCCTTATATTTAATTCGAGATAATTAATCAAATTCCTACTTAGTTTCAAGATTTTTTTATTTTTTTTGTTATATAATTGATATCACCAGCAAAAAAATTGTTGTTAACTGGCAATGATTTTAAAAATATATTACCATAGCTTCTAGTAATCACACGTTTATCTAAGATAATAACCCAACCAGTATCATTACAAGTTCTAATTAATCTGCCACAACCCTGCCTTAATTTAATTACAGCCTTAGGTAACATATAATTAATGAAAGGATTTACACCTTGATTTTTTAAAGCTTCAATCCTAGCTTCAATCACTGGTTCATTAGGCACAAGAAATGGTAATTTAACTATAATTACACAACTCAATCTATCTCCGGGGATATCTACCCCTTCCCAAAAACTATCAGTGCCTAATAAAACTGATTTTTCTGCTTTTTTAAATTGATTAATTAAATACTTTCTGCTTTTTTGCCCTTGACAATATAGGCTGTCAAGCTCTATGTCTTTAAGCTGATTATTCAAATTTTCATAAACTTTATTTAACATGTTATAAGCAGTAAATAAAACAAGACTTCTACCTTGATTGCTTATTACAATTTTTTTTATAATTTTAGTAGCTTGTTCAATAAAACTTTTTTGCCCAGGTTCAACTAAATTATTAACAACACCTATTTTCAACTGCCTAAAGTAATCAAACGGGCTTCCTAATTTAATAGTATTCATTTTATTATAATTAAGCCCTAAATTATTCTTGATAAAGTCAAAAGATTTCTCAACAGTTAAGGTAGCAGAAGTAAATATAACAGTTTCTTTCTTTTTTAACAAATTATTATATAGTTTTTCAGAAATATTTAAAGGAGCAGCTTTAAAAGCTAAATCTTTTCCTTGTTCAAGCCAATAAATATAATCTGTTTGAAAATCAATAAAAAATTCTTCAATCATATTGCTTAACTCAAGCCAAAATAAAACCATAGCTTCAACTTTAAGTAAAATATCTTCTAAATCTTCTTCTACTTCGACGATAGTGGTGAAAAAATTACTAGCTCGTTTTAGGTTATTTATTAAATTTTTTATATTTACTAATAAATTATCTGTTTTAGATAAAATAACTTTTTGCCAATAAGTACTTCCGCGCTTTTTATCAGTCAATCTTAGTTTAGATAGGTTTTTTTTCTTAAATAAATTAGCTATTTGATTAAAAAAATTATGGCTTAACTCATATATCCTTTTAATTTCAGGTAACAATTGTAAATCAAGTAATGACAAAAAATCTTTTCTAAATGACTTATCCAAGTTTTTATTAGCTTGCCTTAGCTTTAAAATCAAACCTTTATCTTTTTCTAAATCATATAACTGTTTAATTTTTTTTATTATCTCATTTTTATTAAATTTAAAACCTAAATAAATAGTTGCAATATCTTCTACATTATGTGCTTCATCAAAGATTAATTTATTATAAGCTGGCAAAATAACATCTCTATCTTCAACATCCTTATTCTTTCTTAATGCTAAATCAGCAAAAAGCAAATGATGATTTACAATTAATAAATCTGCTTTTTCTGCTTCTTTTCTTGCCCTAATAAAAAAACATTTACTATAGTAAGGACAATTCCCTCTTAAACAAAGCTCACTTTCAGAACAAACTTTAGACCAAAGTTTAGATTTTAAACTAATATCTAAATCAGATTTACATCCTGAAACAGTTTCAATTAACCATTGATTTATTTTTGTTAAATCATCATATTCCTTACTTTCTAAATCCTTACTTCTTTCTGCTTGAAAAAAACGCCTCAAACATAAGTAATTATTTCTCCCTTTCATCAATATTGCATCAAATTCGCAATTTAAAGCTTTTTTTAATAGTGGTAAGTCTTTTTCTAATAATTGTTCTTGTAAATTAATTGTATTTGTTGAAATAACAACTTTGTCTTCTTTAGCTAAAGACCAAAAAATGGCAGGAATCAAATAAGCTAACGATTTACCCGTTCCAGTTCCAGCTTCAATTAAAAAATGTTCGTTTTTTAAAAAAACTTTAGCAATTTTTACAGCCATCTTTTGTTGTTGAGTTCGATATTCATAATCAGTAAAAAAATCAGCTAATTGATTATCTTTTAAAAAAATTTTTTCAATCTTATCTACATCAAACCTATTTTTCATAGCTAAAGACTCCTTTATTTAATTAACCTCTTAATGAAATATAAATTAATTTGAGTATAAAGCAAATTTAAAAAATCAAAACATAAACTAGAAAAAATCCAGTTTATGTCTTTTATTGAATGATTTATTATTCTTGGTTTTCTTTTTCATCTTCATTATCTAAAGCAGCTTTACGTGATAGATTAATCCTATCTCTATCATCTATTTCAATAACCTTTACTAAGACTTCATCGCCTTCTTCAAGAATATTTTCAACTTTTTTAACATGGCGATCAGCTAGCTTAGAAATATGAACTAAACCTTCTTTGCCAGGTAAAATTTCAACAAAAGCACCAAAATTAGTAGTTCTTTTAACTTTACCCATATACATTTCGCCAACTTCTACATCCTTAGTTAATCGCTCTATCATCTTTTTAGCTGCTTGACCTGAAGTTTGATCTTCAGCCGCAATAAATACTTCACCATCATCTTCAATATCAATATTAACCCCTGTTTCTTCAATGATATTTTTAATCGTCTTTCCACCCCGACCAATAACATCTTTAATCTTTTTAGGGTCAATTTGCATTGTCATAATACTTGGTGCATACTCTGAAAGATTTTCTCTAGGTTCAGAAATAGCTTCTAGCATCTCATCTAAAATATGCAACCTGCCTTTTCTGGCCTGCTGTAAAGCTTCTTGCAAAATCTCTTTTCCAATTCCCTCAATTTTAACATCCATTTGTAAAGCAGTTATACCTGTTTCAGTTCCTGCCACTTTAAAGTCCATATCTCCATTAAAATCTTCAATTCCCTGAATGTCAGTCAAAATAGCAACTTGCTCATCTTCTTTCATCAAGCCCATAGCAATACCTGCTACTGGAGCTTTAATTGGTACACCAGCATCCATTAATGCTAAAGTACTACCACAAATACTTGCTTGAGATGTTGAACCATTAGAAGATAATACTTCTGATACTAAACGAATAGTATAAGGGAATTCACTTTCACCAGGAATTACTGGTTTTAAAGCTCTTTCTCCTAAAGCACCATGTCCTATTTCTCTTCTACCTGGACTTCTTAAAGGATTAGTTTCTCCAACACTATAAGGTGGGAAATTATAATGATGCATATATCTTTTTGAATCCTCTTCTTCCAAACCATCTAGTACTTGTTCATCTCCTACTGCACCTAAAGTAGCAACAGTCAAAGCTTGCGTTTGACCACGACTAAAGAGACCTGAACCATGAGTTCTAGGTAATAAATCAACATCTGATTTAATCTCTCTTACTTCATTTAAATCTCTACCATCAATTCTAGTTGCCTCATCTAAAACTAAAGTTCTAATAGTCTGTTTAACTATTTTATCTATAGCTTGTCTGACAGCAGCCATAATCTCTTCTAGTTCTTCATTCTCTTTATACTTCTCAGCAAAATGTTCTTTAATATCTTCTTTTACTTTAGCTAATTGTTTATTTTTAGCAGTTTTATCTACAATCTGTAATGCTTCTTTTAATCTATCTCCTACATAATCTTGTACTTCTGCTTTAATCTCAGGTCTTTCTACTTTCTTTAATTCAATATCAGCTTTTGGCTTCCCAATTTCTTCTGCCATCTTTTCTTGTAATTCTACTACTGCTGCTAAAGCTTTATGTCCAAAATCTATAGCTTCTATAATTTTTTCTTCTGATACCTCATCAGCACCTGCTTCAACCATCATAACTGCATTTTTAGTCCCAGCTACAGTTAAATCAAGTTTAGATTCTTCAGAATCAGAAATAGTAGGATTGATTACAAATTCACCTTCTACTAAACCTACTTTGACTGCTCCAATAGGCCCCATAAAAGGAATATCAGAAATAGTCAATGCAGCTGAAGCTCCAATCATTGCTGCAAGATCAGGAGAATTATCCGGATCTACTGATAATACAGTAGCAACTACTTGTACATCATGACGCATTCCCTCAGGAAACAATGGTCTCAAAGGCCGATCTATCAATCGTGCAGCTAAAGTTGCAGCATCACTAGGCCTTCCTTCACGTTTAATAAAACCTCCTGGAATTTTTCCCGCAGCATATAATCTTTCTTCATAATTAATCATTAAAGGAAAATAACTAATCCCAGATCTAGGTTCATCCATAGTTGCTGTAACTAAAACTACAGTTTCACCATGCCTGACAACTACTGAACCATTAGCAAGTTGAGCTAATTGCCCAGTTTCTATAGTTAAATCACTATTACCAAATTCAATTGTCCACTCTTTTTTCATTATTTTGCTCCTTTCTCTTTGAGCTTATTATTATTTTACCTAATAACATAATTTTAATACTAAAATTTAAGAGCGGAATATTCCGCTCTTAAAATAGATTATTTTCTTAAATCTAAATCACTAATTAGCTCTCTATAAGACTCAATATCACTGTCTTTTAAATAGTCTAATAAGCTTCTTCTTTGACCTACCATTTTAAATAAACCTCTTCTTGAATTATGATCCTGTTTATTTTCTTTAAGATGCTCAGTTAACTCTTTAATTCGAGCAGATAGCAAAGCAACTTGTACCTGAGCAGAACCAGTATCATTTTCATGAATTCCATACTCATTAATGATTTCTTGCTTTTTTTCAGCCGATAACATATTAATTCACCTCCTTAGAATTATAACCCCTTTTACTAAGTTAACAGTCGGAGCAACAATTAACCTAGTAAAGGTTACAAGCAATATTTTAGCATATAAACTTTAAAAAGTAAATCTTTTAGCTGAATTTATTAAAATAATATACTTTTAGCTTGCCTAATATCAGATTGTATAGTCTTTACTAATTGCTCTTTATTCCTAAAATTTTTCTCTCCTCTAATTCTTTCCACAAAACTAATTTCTACCTTTTTATCATATATATATTGCTTAAATTCAAATATATAAACTTCAATTGACAACTTTTCTTTATTAAATGTAGGCCTAAAACCTAGATTAACTACACCATTATACAATTTATTATCTATTACTATTCTCGCTGCATAAACACCTACTTTAGGTAATGCATAGTTAGTAATTGGCTCTAAATTAGCCGTTGGAAAACCTAGTTTTCTTCCTCGTTGGTCTCCTTTAACAACTTTAGCTTCTACAGCAAAATTCTTGCCTAATAACTTATTAGCAAGCTTTATCTTTCCAGATTTAAGTAATTTTCTAATATAAGTACTACTAACATCCCTACCATCAATTTTAACTGGAGGTACAGAAGTTAATTTATAATTTAACTCCTTAGCTAAATCAGCAATTTTTTTGGGAGTGCCTGCACTTTGATATCCACACCTAAAATCTTCTCCAACTATAATCTCTTTTATATTAAATCGTTTGATAAGTTGCTTGATAAATTTTCGATAATCAAGTTGAGCAAAAATATTATTGAATTTTTTTAAAATTATTATATCTAATCCCAAATCAAAAAAGCTTCTTTTTCTTTGTTGCCAACTACTTAACTTTTTTATTTTTTTTTGAGTTAAAACTTCCACTGGGTGCGGATTAAAAGTTAATAATGCACTGTCAACTTTATGCTGCTTAGCTTTTTTTACTGCTAGCTTAATTATATGTTGATGACCACAATGAACACCATCAAAATTACCCATAGTTATAATTAGTGGTTTATTACTTGAATTGTTATATATTATCTCCATCTTAATCTCCTAGTTCTTGCTTTACAGCAACAATAATTTTTTCTTGTATCTCTTTTAAATTAGCTTGTATACTTAATCCAGCTGCCCTATCATGACCCCCACCATCAAATTGATGGGCAACTTTATTTACTTTAACAACACCTTTTGACCTTAAACTAACTTTAATTTCACTTTTAGCTACTTCTTTAAATAAAATACCTACCTCTACTCCTTTAACACTAAGAGCATAGTTAACTAATCCTTCTGTATCTTCCATAGTAGCACCAACTTTTTTTAATAAACTCTGTGTTACTGTTAAATAAGCTATTTTTTCATCAATTACAACTAAATCCTTTAGTACTTCGCCTCGCAATAATAAACTTTCTTTAGTGTTGTTTAAAAATACTTGTTGACAAATATAAGCTGTATCAATCCCTGCTTCTAATAATTCAGACATTATTTGATGAGTTTTTGCTGTTGTACTAGAATACTTAAATGAACCAGTATCAGTAATTATAGCAGTAGCTATAGCTGAGGCAAATTTAGCTTTTAATTTCATTGCTGTTTTTTTAAATAATTTATAAATTATCTCTGCCGTAGCTGCAGCAGGTTCAACTAAATTATGATCACCAAATTTAGAATTATCAACATGGTGATCAATATTAATTATAGTCTGATTAGAAATTATATCTTTCATCTCTCCAATTCTATCTAAATTGCTAGCATCAACTACCATTATCGTATTATAACTTGCTAATTCTTCTAACTCTTCTTGGGCCAAAGCTTCCTTTTCTTTTATCTTATCACTATCTGCTAAAAAAGATAAATAGTCAGGAACTTTATCAGCTAATATTATCTTAACCTCTTTATTAAAAAATTTAATCAGATAATATAGGGCAAGCATTGACCCTATATTATCTCCATCAGGATCTTGATGACTAGTAATCAAAAATTTATCATTTGTTTTTATCTGATTTAATATCAGTTCATATTTTTTATGATTATTACTCATCATTTTTCTCCTCATCATCTAAGTTTTCAAGAATTTCAAAAACTCTAACTCCTTTTTCTATTGAATCATCATAACGAAAAATTACTTCTGGAGTATGCCGCAATCTAATTCGATTACCAATTTCTTTTCTTACAAATCCTTCTGTAGCATGTAAGCCTTCCATAGTTTGTTGCTTTTCTTCGTCACTTCCTAATACGCTAACAAAAATTTTAGCATGTCTTAAATCACCAGAGACTTCTACATCAGTTACAGTTACAAACCCAATACGAGGGTCTTTTATTTCAAGATGTAATAACTGACTCACCTCTTCTTTTATTAACTCCGCCACTCTTTCGGAACGATAAGAAGACATAGCTGATCAACTCCTTAATTTTATAAAGTTCTTGCAATTTCTTCATAATCATAAATTTCCATAACGTCACCTATTTTAATATCATCATAATCTTCAATCCCAATTCCACATTCATATCCTTCTGCTACTTCTTTTGCATCATCCTTAAATCTTTTTAAAGATGATATCTCACCTTCTTTAATAATTTTACCATCACGAATCAATCTAATATTAGCATTTCTATTTACTTTCCCAGATTTCACGTAACAACCAGCTACAGTTCCTACATCAGGAACACTAAAGGTATCTCTCACCTCTGCTTCACCTAAAATTACTTCTTTAAATTCTGGATCTAATAAACCTTCCATAGCCTTTTTGACATCTTCAACAGCCTTATAAATAACTCGATAAGTTCTAATATCTATCTTTTCTTTATCGGCTGCTCTTTTAGCTTTAAGTCCTGGACGTACACTAAATCCTATAATAATTGCTTGTGAAGCAGATGCTAACATAACATCGGTTTCTGTAATTGCTCCCACACCACCATGAATAACATTAACTTTTACCTCATCAGTACTTAAATCAGCTAATGTTTCTCGCATGGCTTCTACAGAACCTTGTACATCAGCTTTAATAACTATATTCAACTCTTTAATTTCACCTTCTTGGATGTGACTATACAAATTATCTAAATTAACATTTATCTTATTTTTTAACTTTTCATTTTTTTCATAGTCTTTTCTTCTAGCAGCAATTGCTCTTGTTGACTGATCATCCTCTAAAACTTCAAGTAAATCACCAGCATCTGGAACTTCAGATAAACCCAGTACTTCGACAGGAGTAGCAGGGCCAGCTTGTTTAACTCTATCACCACGATCATTAATCATCGCTCTAACTCGACCATGAGTTGAACCAACAACAATTGAATCTCCTATTTTAAGAGTACCATTTTTCACTAAACAAGTAGCAACTGTTCCTCTCCCTTTATCTAACTCAGCTTCAATTATAACTCCATTCGCAGGACGATTAGGATTTGCTTTTAACTCTTCCATTTCAGCTGACAATAAAATCATTTCCAAAAGTTCATCTAAATTTTGTTTTTGTAAAGCAGAAACAGGGACACAAATTGTATCTCCACCCCATTCTTCAGTTACTAAGCCATATTCAGTTAATTCTTGTTTAACTCTTTCTGGCTGAGCATCAGGTTTATCAATTTTATTAATTGCAACTATAATTTCTACTCCAGCAGCTTGAGCATGGTTTATTGCTTCTACAGTTTGCGGCATAATCCCATCATCAGCAGCTACTACCAAAATAGCAATGTCTGTTGCCTGAGCTCCACGAGCTCGCATAGAAGTAAAAGCAGCATGACCTGGAGTATCTAAAAAAGTTATTTTTTTATCATTTATATCCACCTGATAAGCTCCAATATGTTGAGTTATACCTCCTGCTTCATCAGCAATTACATTACTTTCTCTAATTGCATCTAATAAAGTAGTTTTACCATGGTCAACGTGTCCCATAACAGTAACAACAGGTGGTCTTAATTCAAGATCTTCTTCTTGATCATCAAAATCATTAACTAAATTATAAATTCCTTCTTCCTCTTCAACAGAAACATCTTTAACTTCATAGCCATAGTCTTCAGCTATTGCTTCAATTGTATCTTGATTTAACTCTTGATTGATAGTAGCCATAATACCTTCACTAATTAATTCACTAATTAAAGTATTAGGTTGAATATCTAATTCAATTGCTAATTCTTTAACTGTCATACTACCTTCATACTCAATAAAATTTATTTGCTCATCATCTGTTTCTTCTATTTCTTCTGTTTCTTCTGTCTCTTCAGTTATATCTAAATTATCTTCTTCTACCAAATCATCTTCGCTTACTGAATTTTCAGCAACCATTTCTTTAACTAATTTGGCTGTTTCTTCATCAATAGTACTCATATGACTGCTAACATCTATATCTAAATCATCTAAAATTTCTATTAATTCTTTACTCTCCATACCTAATTCATCTGCTAACTTATAAATTCTAATCCCCATTAAGCAAACACCTCCGTAATTAATTTATTCTTCTTGAGCCTGTGACTCACTTTTTATATCAATCTTCCAATCAGTTAATTTAGCTGATAATCTTGCGTTTTGTCCTTCTTTTCCAATTGCTAAAGATAACTGATAATCTGGAACTATTACTTGAGCTACATCTTCTGTATCATCTGGTATAACTTCAACTACCTCAGCCGGACTTAAAGCATTAGCAATAAAAGCTTTAATGTCTTCATCCCATTCAACTATATCAATTTTTTCTCCCTTTAATTGATCTACTATTGCACGGACTCTAGAGCCATTAGGGCCAACACAAGCACCAACCGCATCAACATCTTCATCACGAGAATTAACAGCAATTTTAGATCTAAAGCCAGCTTCTCTAGCTACTGCTTTAATCTCTACTGTACCATCATAAATTTCTGGCACTTCCTTTTCAAATAACCTTTTTAATAAGCCAGGATGAGTTCTAGAAAGTAAAATATCGGGAGCTTTCGTGGTTTCTTTTACATCAACTAAATAAACTTGAATATTACTACCAGGTTCATAATATTCATTAGGCATTTGTTCATTAGGAGTTAAAATAGCTTCAGTTCGACCAATATCAACAATAACATTATCATTATTAATTCCTTGTACTTTAGCCGAAATTATATCCCCAACCTGATCTACATATTCTTTATAAACAATTTCTCGCTCTGCTTCTTTAATATTTTGAGTTATCACTTGTTTAGCATTTTGAGCCGCAATCCGACCAAAATTAGCTGGTGTAACCTCTACTCTAATCTCATCTCCAAGCTCACAATTTGCATCATAATCTTTAGCTTCAGCTAAAGAAATTTCTACATTTTCATTTTCTACTTCTTCTACAACTTCTCGTTTAGAATAAACATGAAATTCCCCACTAGCTTCATCAATATCTATTTCAACATTTTTTTTAGAATCAAATTCTTTTTTATAGGCCGTTTCCATTGCAGATTTAACTGCCTCTAACAAGGTATCTTTAGAGATACCTTTTTCTTTACCTATTTGTTCTAAAGCTTTAAGCAATTCAAGATTCATTAACAATCCTCCTTCGTTTTTCCCTTAAAATTCAACAGCAAGCTTAACCTGAGCAATTTTAGCTCGTGGAATAAAATAACTTTCCCCTTCAAATTCAACTTCTAGCTCATCTTCTTTTATACCTAATAAACGTGCTGTAAATTTCTTTTCTCCTTTAATTACTGGTGCATAAGTGGAAATATCCACTAAACTACCTTTAAATCTAATAAAATCTTTTTCTTTTTTTAATGGTCTATCTAAGCCTGGAGAAGAAACTTCTAATAAATATGACTCTTTTATCGGATCTTCTATATCAAGCTTATTTCCTAAGGCTCGACTTACTTTTTGACAGTCATCAAGAGAAACACCTGCTTCTTTATCTATATAGACTCGTAGAACCCAATCATCTCCTTCTTTTATATATTCAACATCTACCAATTCTAAGCCTTTCATCCCTACAATCGGCTCTGCGATTGCCTTAACTTTATTTTGTATACTTTGACTCATTTTTTAACCTCCTCAACAGATTATTCTACCTCTAAAGTTTAGCTTTATACTTATTATTAACATAAAAGTGTCTATTGAGGATAGCATAATTAAAGAGTGGGCAAGAACCCACTCGACACAATCTACTATCTCATCAATATATCAAGTTTAATTTTAGCATAAAATTAAAAGTAATGCAAGCTTTACAACTACTATGATAGCGTAAAAAAAGTATAGATGGAAATAAGTTTTGATTATGATAAAATTAAAGTCAAGATCAAAAACAGAGGACACAGATGAACCAGCGCCCTGAAGGAAGCGTTCTTTGCTGACTGAGGAAGTACTCTTGGGGTGCGCCCTGAAGGAGGCTGTTTTTTTATTTATCTGCGTGTTTCTGTGTTACTCAGCGTAAACCTGCGTCCCCTGAACTTGATTTTGCTCTTTGCACTTACTAGTTCCCAGTTCCTAATTCCTAATTCCTTTATTACATTAATTTTCAACCTATAAAAAATTGACGCTATCAACTACTATCTATTAGCATCATCCAAACAAGGATAATTGGTCTGTTTCAGGTAATCCATCTAAAGAACCATGTTCTTTCATTACTTCGATTACTGTTTTAGTTAAGCTAGCTCGATTACTTAAATCCTCTATTGAGGTAAACTCTCCATCTTTACGAGCTTCTACTAAACTATCAGCTGCACTTGCTCCTAATCCATCGATACTAATTAAAGGTGGTAATAAACCTTCATCAGTTATCACAAATTCTTTTGCTTTAGAATTATAAATGTCAACTGTCACAAATTCTATCCCTCGTAGCATAGCTTCTAAAACAATTTTTAATACTCTAGCTGTAGATTTATCTTTAGCAGTTGCATCGTTTCCTTTTTGATTGATTTCTTTTAATATTTCTTTAATTTTTTCTTTACCTTGTAGTACAATTTGAGCATCAAAATCATTTGCCTTAATAGTAAAATAGGTATTATAAAATGCTGTGGGATGATGCACTTTAAAATAAGCTATCCTAAATGCCATCATTACATAAGCTGCCGCATGTGCTTTCGGAAACATATAATTTATCTTCTTACATGATTTAACATACCAATCGGGAACTCCATTTTCTCGCATAGCTGCTTCCTCTTCTTCAGTTAAACCTTTTCCCTTTCTAACATGCTCCATAATCCAAAAAGCCTGAGAAGGCTCAACACCTTTTTGTAAAAGATAATTCATAATATCATCTCTAACAGAAATAACCTCTGATAAACTTGCTTGATTAGCTTGAATTAAATCTTGAGCGTTATTTAACCAAACATCAGCTCCATGAGATAAACCACTAATTCTAACTAATTCAGCAAAAGTATCAGGGCGTGTTTCTTTTAACATTCCTCTAACAAAACTAGTCCCAAATTCTGGTATCCCTAAGGTCCCTAATTCAACCCCTAATTCTTTTTGGTCTTCTTTAGAAATCCCTAGCGGTTCAATACTAGAAAATATACCAATTGTTTTAGGGTCATCTAGTGGTATATCTATTGGATCAACCCCAGTCTCATCTTGTAACATTCTAATACTAGTTGGATCATCATGACCTAGAATATCTAACTTTAAAATTCGACCACTAATTGAATGATAATCAAAATGAGTCGTTAATACATCACTATCCATATCATTAGCAGGACGTTGAATAGGTGTGAAATCATAAACTTCCATATCCTCTGGAATAACCATCTGTCCACCAGGATGTTGGCCCGTTGTCCGCTTCACACCAATAATCCCTTTTGATAATCTATTTACTTCTGTCTTTCTTAAATTTAAGGTATTTTCTTCCATATGCCCTTTAACAAAACCATAGGCCGTTCTATCAGCAATGGTAGAAATAGTCCCTGCTCGATAGACATAATCTTCACCAAATAGCTTTTCAGTGTATTTATGCACTTCAGGCTGATATTCACCAGAAAAGTTTAAATCAATATCAGGCACTTTATCTCCTTCAAAACCCAAAAAGACTTCAAAAGGTATATCAAAACCATCCTTATCTAATTCGCTGCCACACTCAGGACAAGATTTATCTTCTAAATCAGGTCCTGAACCAATTGAGCCGTCAGTAAAGAATTTAGAATAACAACATTTCGGGCATCTATAATGAGGCGGCAATGGATTAACCTCTGTAATATCAGTCATCATAGCAGCTAAAGATGAGCCCACTGAACCTCTAGAACCAACTAAATAGCCATCATCAAGAGATTTTTTTACTAATTTTTGTGAGATTAAATAAATTACCGCAAAACCATTATCAATTATTGATTTTAATTCTCTTTCCAAACGCTTCTCTACAAGTTCTGGTATTGGATCACCATATAAATTTTTAGCCTTTTGATAAGCCATTTCTCTAATTTCTTTGTCAGCACCTTCAATCTCAGGTGTATATAAACCATCTGGCATCGGTTTCAACTCATCAATTTCTGCTGCAATCTGATTAGGATTATCTATTACTAATTCCTTTGCCACTTGCTCCTCAAAATAACTAAACTCATCTAGCATTTCTGTAGTAGTTCGATAGTATAAAGGGGGCTGTTGGTCAGCATCATCAAAACCTTGGCCCTCTTTTAATATTTGTCTATAAACTGCATCTTCTGGATTTAAAAAATGGACATCTCCTGCTGCTATGACAGGAATCCCTGCTTTTTGTCCTAATTGATAAATCTTTTTATTTATTTCTTCTAACTCTTGCCAAGAATCAACCTCTCCCTTTGCTAACAAAAATTCATTATTTCCTAAAGGTTGTACTTCAAGATAATCATAAAACTTTGCTATTTCTAATAACTCATTATCGGTTTTCCCTTGTAAAATTGCTTTGTATAATTTTCCTGCTTCACAGGCAGAACCAATAATCAAACCTTCTCTTAATTCCATTAGCTCACTTTTTAAAACTCGTGGTACGCGATGAAAGTTATTTATATGTGCTTTAGAAACAAGTTTATACAGATTTTTTAAACCAGTTTGGTTTTTAACTAAAATAGTTGTATGATAAGGATATAATCGTTTATGATCAATTTTGCTAATTAAATTATTAATTTGATTCAGCTTAGTAATCTCTTCTTTATCTAATAGTTCTAACAATTTAATAAATATTTTTGAGGTTGCTTTTGCATCATCTATTGCACGATGGTGATTATCTAAATTAACTTTAAATCTTTTAGCTAATTTATTTAGCTTATAACTTTTTAATCCTGGTAATAAACCTCTAGCTAAGTTTAAAGTGTCAAGAGCCGGATTGTTTAATTGAGCTTGATTAAATCTCCTTAATTTATCTTCAATAAATCCTAAATCAAAAGATAAATTATGTGCTACTATAGTAGATTGAGCAATAAAGTCTTTAAATTGCTTTAATACTTGCTCAATTTTAGGAGCATCAGCAACATCTTGATCAGTAATTCCAGTTAATTTCGTAATCTCAGTTGGAATACTTACTTCAGGGTTAACAAATGTCTGAAATTTATCAATTATTTCTCCCGCTTTTACTTTTACAGCTCCTACCTCTATAATCTCATTCTTGTGAGGATTTAAACCAGTAGTCTCTAAATCAAAGATGACAAACGTCTCTTGAGCAATCTTTTTTTCTAAAGGATTTAAAATTATAGGTTCTCCATCATCTATTAAATAAGCTTCCAGCCCATATATCAATTTTATATCTCTGTCTTTAGCTGCATTATAGGCATCTGGGAAGGCCTGCACCACACCATGATCTGTTACAGCAATTGCTGAATGGCCCCATTCATCAGCTAGTTTAACTGCCTTTTTAACATTAACTATTGAATCCATAGCACTCATCTTAGTATGTAAATGCAATTCAACTCTTTTTTCATCATAATTATCTTTCTTTTTTACTTGTTCAATCACATTGATATCTTTAGCCATAATCACAAACTCTTTATCATACCTATCATATTCTATTTTACCTTTAACTTTTAAATGCATCCCTTTATTTAAGCTATTAACTAAAGGATCATTACTATCAACAAAAGTCTTAACATTAATTGAATTCTTTTGGTCAGTAATCGCAAAAATTATTAAATAATTTCCATTGCTTAACTTTCGACTTTCTTCAGCAAAAACTTCTCCTTTAACTATTGCTTGTTTAGACTCTTCAGAAATCTCAGCTACTGTTATCCCCGCTTGATTAATTTTTTTACCTAATAAAATATCAGAATTTTTTATCTGCTTAGTTGAGTTTCTTTCCTGCTGAGCAAGGGATTTAACCAAATTATCCATATATTCTTTATTTTCTTTTTCTTTTTCATTCCTAGTCTTATTTCTTTGCTGAGAAAAATCTCCTACTTTAAACTCTATCTTAGCTTTTTTTCCATACCTTTGTAATAAAAGTCGTTTTAAAAATTTGTCGCAACCTTTGTTTTGCAATGCTTCTACTGCCATTTGGCTATCAACTTCTAATTCTATTTTATCTCCTTTAATTTGATATCTACAATTTGAAAGCCAGCCATTTGTTTGTGGAAATTGTTTTTGAGATAATTTAGCAATTTTAGTCCAATCTTGAGCTAATATCTCTGTTAAAGCTAAATTATTATCATAATAATTAAATTTAAACTTAATTTTACCATGTTGCAAAGAAATATTTTTAGTCAATTTATTTATTGATTCTTTAACAGTCTTGTTATCAGGGATTCTTAGTTGAATAATACATAATTTTTCTTCTACATCTACAATTACATCTGCAATTTTAATTTTATTTAATATCTTGCTATCTAAATTGCTGATCCCCTTTAATTTGTCTTTAAAAAGATTATTTTGTTCAGGATTTATAATTACCCTTGCCATTGCTAACTCCCCTTTTTTCTTTCGTTTTTAAGCGACAATTGACAACCATAGCTAAAAATTATAATTGTGAAAATAAAATGATAGATTATTTTATTTTAAAACGATTAGGAAGATTTTTTATAAGATCCCAATACATTTTTAATCTAGCAATCAACCCTTTTCTAACTCCAAGTTTTTCTTCTTTCATTCGATGCGATACATCTTTTAACTCTACTTTTTCTATTTTGACTTCTTGTTGTTGAACATAATTAGTTATTGCTAGTTCTACACCATAATCAGTTGAATTCAAATCCTCTATCTCATCAAGCAACTCTTTTTTCATTGCTCGTTGGCCCGATAAAAAAGGTGTTATCTTATGGGCCAAATCAGTAACTACCCTACCAGAATTAAAGACTCCTACAGTCATCTTAGCTGAATCGTTTAACAAAGGCTCTAATAGCTGATTAATATGTTTGTGTTTTAACCCTAATAAATCAGCATCCAAAAATAGAATTATATCTCCTTGACAAAAATTAATTCCCTGCTGCATAGCAGCGCCTTTTCCTTGATTAACGGCTAAGTTTATCACCTTTATTCCAGGCTTATCAGCAATTTGAGCCGTCTTATCTGTAGAACCATCATTAACTACTATAGTCTCCATAACTAAAGAGTGATCTTTTAATATTTCAACTATCTCGCCAATAGTCTTTGCTTCATTGTAAGCAGGAATTACTGCACTTATTTTCATAAATTAACCTCCTGCAAATTAGCTATTAAATTTTTTCAATCTCTGCTAACAGCTCATCAAACAATTTATTAGCTGCTACTTTTTTTAACACTTCTCCATCTTTAAAAATCAGCCCTTGATTTTTGCCACCGGCAATTCCTATATCAGCACCCTTAGCTTCACCAGGGCCATTAACTACACAACCCATAATTGCCACCTGAATTTGCTTATCAACATTTGCTAGCTTTGTTTCAACTTGATTAGCAATCTCTACTAAATCAATCTCACATCTACCACAGGTAGGACAAGAAATAATCTCAATCCCATATTCTCTCAAACCAAGAGATTTTAAAATCTCAAAGCCAACCTTTACTTCTTCTACTGGATCTCCCGTTAAAGAAACTCGAATAGTATCTCCTAAACCTTGAGCTAAAACCGCTCCAATTCCCACTGCAGATTTTATCTTACCAGATTTAACTGTTCCTGCTTCAGTAATCCCAACATGAAAAGGATACTCAACCTTATCAGCCATCAAACGATAAGCTGATAAAGTCAATTGAACTTCAGAAGCTTTTAGTGAAATAATAATATCTCTAAAGTTAAACTTTTCTAATAACTTAATCTGCTTTAAAGCACTCTCTACCATTGCTTCAGCCGTAGGCTGCCCATACTTTTCTAATAATTTTTTTTCTAATGAACCAGCGTTTACTCCCACTCGAATAGGTATATCTTTCTTATTAGCCATTTCAGCTATTTTCTTTACTTCTTTAGTATTACCAATATTACCTGGATTAATTCTTAACCCATCAATATTTCTTTTCATTGCTGCTAAAGCTAGCTTATAATCAAAGTGAATATCAGCAACTAAAGGAATGTTAATAGCTGCTTTAATCGCTTCAATATTTTCAACAGCTTCTTGATCAGGAATTGCAATTCTAACTAGTTCACAGCCTGCTTCTTCTAATCTCTTTATTTGCTTTACTGTAGCTTCTACATCTCTAGTATCAGTATTTGTCATTGATTGAACTGAAATTGGAGCCGAAGCTCCAATTTTTAAATCAGCAATTTGTACTTGTTTACTATTTCTACGCTCCATTAATTCCACCATCCTGTAATTTACATTCTGATTTGAATTCACATTTATCACACTGTAATTGATTATTACGAATATGATGATAAACTAACATATCAAGGCGACGAATTCTTTGTAAAGCTTCAGAAAATTTAATTTCTATATTATGATGTGCTCCATTTTCTTTTTTGCCTAAATTATCAGCATCAGAAACTAACTTTTGTAATGGAGTTAGCTCAACATTATCATTTACCGGACTAGAATTACTATGAAATAAAATAGCTAAAGTCATAGCTCTTGCTTTACCTAATCCCTCGCCCTTTAAAATTAATAATTCATGAGCTCTTTCTGCACCTTTAATTGTATGAATATCAAATTCATTATACGATTCATAATCCCACTCACCTTGATTCTCCCAATCGGTATGTCCAATATCATGCAACAAAGCTGATTTAGTTGCTAAATCAACACAAACTCCACGTTCCATAGCCAATTCAAAAGCATTTTCAGCACTTGCCACCGCATGATAATATCCCGCCTTAGGAAGGTGTTTGCGAGCAATACTATCAGTTAATAAAGTTTCTAGTGTTACATATTCTAGCAATCTTTTCACCCCCAAAGGAGTTTATAGTTTACAGTTGACAGTTGACAGTTGACAGTTAAGTTCAAAAACATAAAGGTCAAAACCTTCACTTCAAAACCACATAGTTCTTGACTTTGATCTAAGATTCCTGATTCCTGCTTCCTTTAGCTTTAGAGCA
>LFFM01000876.1_pt1 | contig 21387 bp, 22 predicted proteins | sample 643131 | NCBI WGS metagenome assembly LFFM01 (sample SAMN03777445, study PRJNA286221) | soda lake metagenome | biome: soda lake; feature: Kulunda steppe; material: water; isolation source: sample Tc-Br brine of Tanatar trona crystallizer | place: Russia: Kulunda steppe | collected 2011-07
AACGGTCCCCGCCAGCACGACGAGCATCGGGACCAAAAGATACCACGGTGGGAGCACGAACCCCTCAGGGAGCACCATACAGGGTAATCGCTCAGTACAGCAACTAACAGGTTTCGGTTAGCATCGATCCAGCGACACGAGCGACGCGCCGATCGATCCGAACGTGGTCGGCGCTACGGTTCCCACGGCTCACGAGTCGTTTCGCCGAACAGTTCACGCATTAGTGTGACGATACTTTCGGGCGGGAACTGTCCCCGTTCGGTGACGATCGCGTCAACGTATCGGGGCGGGGTAACGTCGAAGCTCGGATTTTCGACGGCGAGCCCCTCCTCGGGTGCGTCACCGGTGACGTCGGCGCGTTCCGCCTCCGTGAGCACCTCGCGTTCGTCGCGCATCTCGATCGCGACGGTGTGGCCGGTCATCGTGTCGGGGTGGAGTTTGATCGTCTGGGCCGCGACCATCACGGGAACACCTCGCTCGCGGGCGTTGACGGCCAGTCCGCTCGTCCCGATCTTGTTGATGACGCTGCCATCTGCGGCGATGCTATCCGCACCGACGAGGACGTGGTCCGTCCCGTCCAGATACCGCCGAGCCGCGTTGTCGACGATCAGCGTCACCGGAACGCCCCACTCTCGGAGCTGTCTGGCCGTGATGTGGCCCTGTTTTCGCGGCCTGGTCTCCTTGACGATCGCCTCGACCTCCGTGCCAGCGTCGATGGCAGCCTCGATACAGGCAAGCGCATCCGTCGAGTGGCAGTGTGTCATCACCACGTCGCCGTCACGGAGGCGATTTGCACCAACCCGCCCCAGCTGGTCCTGGGCCTGTTCGAGCTCGGTCCGGAACTCCTCAGCGCGAGCGATCGTCGACGCCTGCAGCTCCGTGACGGTGTCGCCCGACATCCCACGCAGCACGTATCGGAGCGCGTTGGGGAGGCTAACGGCCGTTGGTCGGGTCTCGTAGAGCTCCCGTGCAGCAGTCCGGAGCTGGTCGCGGAAGGCCGCCGGACTCCGGGCGGCAGTGTGGTCAGCCTGGGTCGCGAGCGCCTCGGCCGCCGCGTCGGCGATCGTCGCCGCGCCACGAATCTCCATCGTCGCGATCGCTTCGGCCGTCGCGGCGACGGTCGGGTCGACGGCTGACTGCTCGTCGTCCATGCGCCCCATAGCAGTTGGGAGTCAATAAGCGATCGGGCAGCGATTATCGTTACGGGCCAGTATACGATCGGGCAGCGGTATCGTTGCGGGCCAGTATACGATCGGGCAGCGATTATCGTTACGGGCCAGTATACGATCGGGCAGGTTTTTGCCCCCACAGCGGGTGGGGTTCGTATGTACCGCAGTGACTTCCCGTCCCTGATTGACCACACCGTTCTCGGCCCCGAGACGACCACTGCCGACGTTCGGCAGGTGCTTGACGAGGCTGTCGAGTACGGGATGAACGCATGCATTCCACCGTACGCGGTCGACGAGGCCGCCGACTACGCACCCGACGTGACGATCGCGACCGTCGTCGGCTTTCCACACGGCCAACACAGCCACGACGTGAAACGGCGTGAGGGCGTCCTCGCCTGGAAAGCAGGTGCCGACGAGCTCGACGTGGTGATCAACCTCGGTCGGCTGAAAGCGGGCGAAGACGACGTCGTCCGGGCACAGATTGCAGAACTCGTCGCCGCGGTCCCGATCCCGGTCAAGGTCATCATCGAGACACCACTGCTGACAGAGGAAGAAAAACACCGCGCCTGCGAGGCTGCGGTTGCGGCCGACGCGGCGATGGTCAAGACCTCGACCGGGTTCACACCGAGTGGCGACGGCGCGACCACTGCAGACGTCGCTCTCATGAGCGAGTATCTCCCGGTCAAAGCCAGCGGCGGCATCGGCAGTTACGATGCGGCGATCGCCATGCTCGACGCTGGTGCCGATCGAATCGGAGCCTCAAGTGGCGTCGAAATTCTCGCGGACGCTCCGGAGTAGCGATCGCGGTATCGCCAGTTGATCCGATCGCGGTATCGCTCGGCCTTGGCGGCGAGTGTCTCGCGGAACCGAACGGTTTTTATTGGAACTCCAGTAGTGGCGCCCATGCTCGAACCGCTTCGGGCGCGTCGACGCGATCGTAAGACGGCTTCGGCGGCTCGAGCACCGATCGACCGACGGCCTCCCCGTTCGTCTCACCGCCGACGTTCAGGAAGCTCCGCGGCCTCGAGGCGGACATCGCAATCGTCCACCGTGGCCGCTACCGGTAGGCCTGTCTCAGCTCTTATGACTTCCGCCGATCATTCCTTGCCCATGATCTGCTCGATGAGCGCCGTCTCGTCGCTGCCGAGTGCCGATCGAACGAGCAACTGCCCGCCAAGTACCGACGGGCTGATAACGGTATCTGCACCTGCCCGTTCGAGTTTTTTCGTGTTCTCACGATCGGTCGCCGCGGCGACGATCCGGGCGTTGGGTGCCAGCTGCCGGGCGGTGAGGATCGCCAGCGCGTCCTGGGCGTCGTGCTCTGTTGTGACGAGGATACCGCTCGTCCGATCGATCTTCGCCCGTCGAAGCGGTTCCTCGTCGCTCGGATCACCCGTGACGACCGGAACGTCCCGATCGGAGAGGCCGTCTGTGGCAGTGCGGTCGCTGGTGACGACGACGAACTCCCGGTCACTGGTCAGGAGTTCGTCGACGATCGGTTCTGTGAGTTCGCCGTAGCCGAGGACCAGGAGGTGGTCCTCGATGAGTTCGAGTTGTGAGTCGGACATTTTTCCGAGCGTTTTCGTAATTCTGGTCTGGATCGCTGGCCCAACGAGTGCACCGATCGCGATACCGAAGCTGGCAACACCGAGAACGAGAACGGACATCGTAAACAACATTGCCTCTGTCGAGGCCGAGTCGGGCGTAATGTCGCCGTAGCCAACGGTACTTGAGGTGATCAGCGTAAAATAAAACGCGTCGAGAATGCTGTCGATTCCCTCGAAGTGATCCCGAAGGGCGTAGCCGCCGATCGTGCCATAGAACTGGACGCCAAGCAGTGCCGATCCGGCGGCGATCTGGGTCGCCGAAAGCGAAAGCGGCTGGGTGAACCGATCACGGCTGAACAGCAAGACCGGGATCGCTACGATCGAGAGGACAATCAGCGGGAGCGAGTACTGGCTCGCCTGCAACAGTCCCTGGGCGGCCGTCAGCGGCAACAGGAGCAGCGTTGCCCACCAGCCGACGCGAAGTCCGCGCCGGAGGGCAAGCGCACTGCCGAGCATAAAGAATCCCGTGAGTGCGCCAGTAAATCCAGCGGCATCCTGGGCGACATCGGGGACGTATGGTGCGAGCGGGCCGTAAACGGTGTCTGTTCCGATGTTGACGATCGCCGTCGCGACCGAGAGGAGAGCAACGAGTAACGCAAGCGTCACCGCAGTGCGAACTGTCAGTATCCGCTTCCAGTTGTCCGGAAGCCGGTCTCGAACCCACCCGTTGTCGACCATACACGCCGGTCGGCGATGCCGTCAGTTAACTCTTTCAAAACGCTGAGCCACTACAACGGCACTACCACACTGAGACGCCAGACCGGCTGCCCCCTCCCGGCTCGTCGCGTGGTCACCGTCCGATCGGGACCACAACGACCGATCGGGTGCCCAAACCCGTTGTCGCTTGCCGTCTCACGAACGGCGGTTCGCGCCCCGTCGTCGATCGGCGTCTCACGAACGGCTTTTCACCGTTGGCTCGTGAATACGGGTATGGTATCCGGCCCACACAGCGACCAGCCGATCGAATACGCCGGCCCAACCCTTGCAGATGCCTCGGCGGCGATGGTTCTCATCCACGGACGCGGTGCACGCGCATCGGGGATGCTCGGGCTGGCGAACGAGGTCGGCCACGACGACGTTGCATACTTCGCTCCCCAGGCCCAGCGGGGCACCTGGTATCCCAACTCCTTTCTTGCCGATCTCGACTCCAATCAGCCCCATCTCGATTCCGCACTCGACCTCGTAGACCACCTCGTCGCCGACATCGTTGCGGGCGAGGTCGGCGACGGCGATGGCGACGCGGTTCCACGCGATCGGATCATCTTGCTCGGCTTCTCACAGGGTGGCTGTCTCGCGACCGAGTACGCAGCCCGGAACGCAGCTCGGTACGGCGGCGTCGTCGCGCTCAGTGGCGGGCTGATCGGTCCCGAGGGGACAGCCCGCGACTACGACGGCTCGATGGACGGGACGCCGGTGTTCATCGGCTGTGGCGACCAGGATCAGCACATCCCGGTCGATCGGGTCGAAGAGACCGCGCGGGTGTTCGAGATGCTCGATGCCGACGTCGAAAAACGCCTCTATGAGGGTGTCGGCCATACGGTGCTCGAAGACGAACTGGAGTACGTTCGTGCGCTCGTTGACGACATCGCGGGGTGAAGCGGTATTCTCGCGGAGTGAAGCAGTATCCTCGCGGAGTGAAGTAGTATCCTTGCGGAGTGAAGCAGTATCCTCGCGGAGTGAAAGCGGTATCCGGCACACAGTGGGGGAGTCTGCCGTTTCGGATCGCCAATACTTAACGGGGCAGGCCCCCCACCCATCCGTATGCATCGAGGTGTCTCCCGTGGTCAGTACTGAAGGAATCGGTAGACTGGTGATCGTTCTCACTGGAGCCGTCGCGTTCGCCGCGATCGGCGTCGCCCTGTTCGTTATTTACCCGACGACGCTTGCGGATCTCCTCGGCGTGATCGTTGCCCTCGTCGTCGTCGGTATCGGACTCCGGGTTGTCGGCTCGATCGCCGACTCGCTGTTTCCGGGCTACGACGTCGCCGAGGTCGCCATCGAGGGGCCGATCACCCGCGACGGTGGCGGCGGGCCGCTCCCATCGAGTCCACGATCGACGCCGGCCGACGACATCGTCGATCAGATCGACCGGGCAAACGACGACGAGAACGTCGACGCCCTGCTGGTAAAACTCAACACGCCGGGCGGCGAAGTCGTCCCCAGCGACGATATCCGCCTCGCGGCCGAACGGTTCGACGGGCCGACTGTCGCTTACACGACCGACGTCTGTGCGAGTGGCGGCTACTGGATCGCAAGCGGCTGTGATGAACTCTGGGCCCGCGAGGCCAGCATCGTCGGCTCGATCGGCGTCATCGGCTCGCGGGTCAACGCCAGTGATCTCGCAGAGAAGGTCGGGCTCTCCTACGAGCGATTCGCCGCGGGCGAGTACAAGGATGCGGGGACGCCGCTGAAGGAACTCGAAGAGAACGAACGCGAGTATCTCCAGGGGCTGATCGACAGCTACTACGAGACGTTCGTCGAGCGGGTCAGCGACGGCCGCGACCTCGATCCTGAACGGGTTCGCGAGACGGAAGCCCGGATCTACCTCGGCGAGACGGCAGCCGAACTCGGCCTGGTCGATCATCTCGGAACCCGCCGTGAGATCGAAACCGAACTGGCCGATCGCCTCGAGACCGACGACGTGGCCGTCGAGGAGTTCGAGCCCGAACGACCACTGATGGCCCGCGTCGGCGGCGGCGCTCGATCGATCGCCTACGCGTTCGGTGCCGGCGTCTCCGGTGCCCTGCTGGGCGACGACGGCGATCGTGTGTTCCGACTTCGGAGCTGACTGCCGGGCTCTCCGATTGGGCCGGCCGATCGGGCCGTGGCCGTTGTGGGCCATAGCTGCTGTGAGTGAAGTGTACAAGTGCGTGGTTTTATCGTCACACAGAATGCATCGCCTACCGTGACAACGCTGGTCGTCTGTCTCGACCGGACCGACGATGTGGGACGTAAGACCGGCCTTCGGTCCCCCGTCGTCGGCTGGGAGGCAGTTCGCGCGCTCGTAACTGACGTCGGCCTCGCAGATCCGGAAGACTCGGGAGTCAATACGCTTCTGGAGACGCTTCGCGTCGCCCAGAGCCTCCGCGACGAAAGCGAAGACGTCGTGGTCGCAGTCGTCTCCGGCGACCGTGAATCGATGGTGTCGGCCGATCGGGCCGTCGCCCGCCAGCTCGACGACCTCATCGCCGACCACGACCCTGACTCCGCCGTCGTCGTCATCGACAGCGCAGAGGACGAACGGCTGGTGCCGATCGTCGAGAGCCGCGTCCAGATCGACTCGGTCGATCGGGTCGTCGTCCGCCAGGCTCGCGATATCGAATCGACGTACTACCTGCTCAAACAGTTCCTCGCAGACGAGGAGCTTCGCCAGACGATTCTCGTTCCGATCGGATTGACGTTGCTTGTCTTTCCGATGCTCGCGACGGTTGTCGGTCCAGCGGAGGGAGCAGCCGCGATCACGACCGTTATCGGACTGTTCCTGTTGTACAAGGGGTTCAGTGTCGACGAAATCGTCACCGGGCTGGCCCACCAGATCCGCGAGTCGCTGTACTCCGGACAGGTATCGGTCGTCACCTACGTCGTTGCAACCGGACTGACGCTCGTCGGGCTGTTCGTCGGCGCGCTTGGCGTCTCGAGCCTCGAAAACCGTCCGGGAGTCGTCATCCCCGTGATGCAGTTCGCCTTCGACAGTGTCCCATGGCTCGCGATGGCCGCCCTGACGGCGAGTGCCGGCCGCCTGCTCGACGAAGCGATCAGCGAGAACCCGGTCCGGAACTCCTACCTGAACCTCCCCTTTATTGTGGTCGCCGTCGGGCTGGTGGTTCGGGGATTCTCCGCGTACTTCCTCGAACAACAGGGGGTGATCGAACCGCTCGTCGTGCCGGCGATCGAACGTGGCGTCCTCTCGATCGACAGCTTCGCGACGACCGCAGGCGAGCGACTGGCATTGTTCGTCGTCACCGCGATCGTCATCAGTCTCGTCGGCGCGCGGATCGCCTCCCACTTCAGCCGGACCGTCGAGAGCGGGGAAGTGACAGATGGGAGCGGCACCGAGTCCGGACTGACCGACGGTGGTCCGGATACCGAGGCGACACCGGGGACGACCGACGGCGGGACAGCAAGCGAGGGCGAGCCGGAGCCGAGTCCAGATTCGGATTAGTGTCCGTCGGTACCGCCGGTCGGCCAAGGCGGGTTCGCCGATCAGCGCGGAGCGACGCTCCGCGAGCAGTCGGACGGAGTCCGACGACAGCGTGGCGCGACGCGCTACGAGCAGGCGGGCGTAGCCCGACGACGGCGGTAATTGATAACGCTAATCCGTATGCGTCGGAGTCGGCCGGCTAGCCAGCACACCGATCGGACTCGGTACGCCTTTAGTTCTCATCCACCAGGAGACAGTATGAGCGAGACAGACGGCGCGTGGGTCAGTCTCTTTTCGGGTGGCAAAGACTCCTCGTGGGCACTCTACCGGGCCATCGAGGAAGGCCGTGGCGTCGAGCGACTGGTCACCGTCCACCCCACCGGGGACTCCTACATGTATCACGTTCCGGCGACCGAACTGGCCACGCTGGCGGCCGAAAGCATCGGCATCGAGCTTCTGGACGTCGAACCGGCCGACTTCGAGGCCGAAGCGGCGATCGATTCGGGGGACCAGGGTGATACGGAACTCGAACCGCTGGAGGCGTCCCTCCGCGAACTCGACGACGAGCTTCCAGGCGGCATCGCGGGCGTCACCGCAGGTGCCGTCGAGAGCGAGTACCAGACGAGCCGGATCGACGCGATGTGCGATCGCCTCGGCTGTGAGCTGTTTGCCCCGCTGTGGCAGGAAGACCCCCGCGAGCTCGCCGATGCGATGCTCGATGCTGGCTTCGAGATCGTGATTACCCAGGTCGCAGCCCAGGGGTTAGACGAGTCGTGGCTTGGCCGATCGCTCGATCGGGCGGCGATCGCCGAACTCGAGACGCTCAACGAGGAGTACGGTGTTCACATTCTCGGCGAGGGTGGGGAGTTTGAAACGCTGGTGGTGGACGGCCCGCACATGGATCGGCGGATCGAGCTGACGTCCGAGCCGGAGTGGGAGGGGACGCGGGGAAGTGTCCGGATTACGGATGCTCGACTGGAGTGACGGATTACGGATGCTCGACTGGAGTGAGTGGGTATCTGATGAGGGCGAGCACGTCTGCGGTGGAACACGCCGTAGCGATACGAGTGAGCAGCTTTTTTGATCCAGATATTTTCGCGAGCGGTCGCCGACGGCGGCCCGCCCGAGCGCAGCCCATGTCAGTTACCGCCGTCCGACCGTGAGGCCGATCGATCGCCGCGATCGATCGCAGCCTGGTGGATATCGAGGATCGCGTCGCGGTCTGTCGCGTCAGTGGCTCTCCACCACGCGAGCCGATCGATCTCGAGTGGGCTGTAGCTCGTCCGGTAGGCGAGCCACTCACCGGAGGCGATCGTTCGCAGTGGCGTCGTCGTCGAGAGCAGTGACGAGTCGAGCTCGCCGGCGATCGTTTCGACGAGCGTCCGGACTGCTGGATCGGGCCGTAGGGTGTCGATCCCGGCGAGCTGTCGACAGTACTGGAAGCTCGCGGGGCCAACACCGGAGATAGAGCCGACCGGGTCGTCCTCGTAGTGGTAGTGATCCGCTGACGCTGCCCAGGCCTGGAGCGCCGCGAGATCGTCGGCTTCCGGACGGGCAGCGAGGGTCGCTGCAGCCTCGACGAGGACATGGCGCTTGCGCCTGGCCCCAAAGGCGTCGACGAGGGCGTCGTCGTCGGCATCGATCGCAGCGAGGTCGCCAACGGAGCTCACGCGATCGGTCGCGACGAACGCCTCACGGAACCGCTCGACGCTCGGTTTGATGCCGCCGACGAACCCCTGTCCAGTCGTCGACGCAGCGGCTTCCGCGACCAGCAGCCGTGGATCGTCACCGGTCCAGCGATCGAGCGATCGGTAGGCGTCGGCGAGCGAGGTGGCCGGGACACCGTCGGCGTACCGATCGAGGACCGACTGCGGAGAGGTCATGTCGGGCGAAATATCACACGGGAAACCTAAAGCTGTATTGACCGATCGAGTGGTGAACAGAACGGACGCCGGAAGGTGTCGATCGTCGACTCTGGGGTGTCGATCGACAGCTGCTGTGCCGGTTCGGTCGCCACGACGCCGCGGTCGCGTCGGCTCCGGAACGACGAATCTCACAAATAGCTGGAGCCGACAGTGAGGCGTATGTGCACAGCCGACGAAACGACCCGACAGCGACTCGCCGACGCGCTCCGTGCCGAGCCAGCGACGCCGAGTGAGCTTGCCACCCAGTTCGATCTGACGCCACACGCGATCATCGGCCATGTCGAACACGTCTCCCGATCGGTTGACGGCCCGGACGAACAGTTCCTTGTCGCCCCGCCGACCTGTCGCGACTGTGGGTTCGACGGCTTCGACGACCTGTTGAACCTTCCCTCGCGCTGTCCGGACTGCAAGAGCGAAGCCGTGACCGAACCGACGTTTACAATCGAGTGAACCGGCCCGCCCGGACAGGTTGGATTCGACACTAATATTTAGTGGCGAAGCGAGAACACGATACGAACCCCCAGCTGTCGGCGGCTCCATCTCCGATCGGTGCCGCATATGACGCCAGTTTCGGACGGATCCGCTGTCCCGTGGACCCACCGATCGCCCGCGACAGGTCGCGAGTGGCGGGCCCACATACGACAGTCCGTCTCACTCATCGTCGCCGTTTCTGGGGCGCTTACGGAGACTATACGAATGACTGCCACCTCCCACCCCGAGTCCGACTGTGTCGATTTCGTACTGTCGGTCCTCGACGTTCTCGACGGCCACAACCACGCTCCCGACGCCGTCGACGAGGCGCTTTCACTGCTCGCAAACTACCGCCGACGCCTGCTGCTTCAGGTGATGGCGACTTACGGTGAAGCGCTGACGCTCCCCGATGCAGCCGAAGAGGTTGCCGTCAGGGAGACCGGTCGGAACGTTTCACAGCTGTCGGCCGAGGAGGTCGCCACCATCTACATCTCGCTCTACCACGACCACTTGCCGCGACTGGTCGATGCCGGCCTCCTTGCGTACGACCAGGAACGCGATCTCGTCTCGCCCGCTGCCGTCCGCTAGAATTCCACGTTCGAAGTCGAGGTCCGATCGGTCTCCGCTTCGATCGGTCCGTGGCCGCAAAAGTCGTACTCGTCGTCGGTGAGATAGATCTCGCCGTTGGTGACGGTTACGTCGATCGCCGTGAGATACGCCCCCTTACACGGGCCGTGGGTACACTCTCCCGAGTCGGCCTCGAAGTACGCACCGTGGTTGGCACAAATGAGTTCGCCGTCGCGCATGGGTGCGCCCGACCCCTTGTCGAGTTTGATATGGGTGAGATGCTGACAGTAGTTGAGCCAGCAGGCCACCTCGCCTGCCCTCTCTCTGACGAGAATCGCCTCCTGTTCGCCGTCGACCCCGTTGGTGACCCGAAAACAGAGCGTCGATTCGTCGGGGACGTCAGCCAGTGTTGTGATCCGTTCTGCAGCCGCCATATTCTCGATTGCCAGTCAGCCATGGTGAACATTTCGGTCCACAAACGGTGTCCACGTCGGGAGTTCGGCGACGCCGATCGTCTGACGACCCTTTAACACCCCCACGCTCTTACGGTGCGTATGGACTCCCTTCTCATCTACGGCTCGTATGGGTACACAGGCCGACTGGTGGCGCGCGAGGCCGTCGCAAGAGGGGAATCGCCGGCGGTGGCCGGCAGAGATGGAGAGCAGGTACGACGACAGGCGGACGAACTCGGTGTCGAGGGGCGGACGTTCGACCTGACGGGTGACCTTGCGAGCAGAATCGAACGCTTCGACGCCGTACTGAACTGTGCCGGACCGTTCGCGAAGACGGTCAATCCGTTTCTCGAGGCCTGCCTGGAGACCAAGACGGACTATCTCGATATCACCGGTGAGGTCTCCGTCTTCGAACGGCTCCGACACCACGATTCGGACGCCCGCAAGGCAGGAATCACGCTCCTCCCAGGTGTTGGCTTCGACGTCGTCCCCTCGGACTGTCTGGCTGTGTTCCTCCACGACCAGCTCCCGGGGGCCGACGAACTCACGCTCGCCGTTCGCGGCTCGCCGTCGGTCTCCCGTGGAACGGCCCGAACGGTGCTCGAACTGCTGGAACAGGGCGGCGTCGTCCGGCGGAACGGGCGGCTCGTCGAAGCCCCGACAGCGTTTTGGAGCCGTGACATCGATTTTGGTGACGGCCCCGAACACGCCGTCACGGCACCCTGGGGAGATGTCGTCACCGCCGCCCACAGCACGGACATCGACTCGATCGAGGTCTACGTCGCCGTCCCGCCGATCGCGAAACGGGCGCTTCCGGCTACCGGCCCGCTGGCGTGGCTGGCCGGCCGGGCACCGATCAAACGCGCCCTTAGATTGGGGATCGACACCTACGTCGACGGCCCCGACGGACGCCAGCTCGCGACCGACACGGCCGTCGTCTGGGGCGAGGTCCGGGACAGCGAGACCGGTCAGACCGCTCGCGGGCGGATGCGAACCCCGAACCCGTACGCACTGACTGCCGAAGCCGCGGTGAGCGCAGCCGAACGCGTCCTCGGCGAGGGTACCCCGGACGGGTTCCAGACGCCGGCGAGTGCCCTCGGAACCGACTTCGCGCTCGAACTCGCGGGGACCGAGCGGGAGCTGCTCGACGTGCCCGCCGATCCGGAGCAGCCGGAGCGATCGGCCGTCGAATCCGACGACTGACGTCTGTCAGGCCCCCCGATCGGCGCGTAGTTTTTGTGACGTAGATTGTATAGGATACACCAATGGCTTCGGATCGGCCGATCCTGCGCGATCGATACGTCGACGACCTCCGTGCTGGCTCGCTACCGGTCGCGACCACGGGTAACACGATCGCGTTCGTCGCAACCGTGCTGGCCGGTGAGGGCGTGGGACAGCTGCTCCAGTAAGGGTCTGACAGCTGCTCTCACGCGGTGGCAGTGATCGAGGTACTGTGATGACCTCAACTCTCCAGCACACCCGAGCTACTGCGACCTCGACTCTCCATCCGCCTGCGACACGCGGTACAACCTCGGTCCCTCCCGGACAATCCAGACGAGCCCCAGAAGCAGACAGAAGAGTCCGAACAGTCGGCTCCCCTCGACGACGAACACGTACGGACCGCCGAGGACGAGAAAGACACCACCGAACAGCCGAAACGCACTCCAGAACGTCGGACTGGGCATACCAGTTCTACCGCACTCAACGCCCTAACAGTTTGGACGTCTGCGACGTGGCGGCAGCCGATCGGCGATCCCATATGAGACCGACCGCTCACTCATACGGATTCGTGTCCGTAGTCACCGCCGATCGGCCGGGACGGGTTCGCCGATCAGCGCGGAGCGACGCGCCACGAGCAGTCGGGCGTAGCCCGACGACGGCGGTAATTGATGACACTAATCCGTATCATAGCACGTTCGCTCGACACGTTCGTCGTATAGCCACGCCAGTCGATCGGTGATCGGCCCACCGCCGATCGCCGCTCCGTCGAGCGTCGCGATCGGCCGAAGCTCCCAGGTGCGATTCGTGAGGAACGCTTCGTCGGCCGTCATCAGATCGTCGATCGAGTAGCTGCCCTCACTGACCGACACGCCCGCGTCGCCAGCCAGTTCCCGGACGATCGATCGGGTGATCCCCGGCAACACCGAGCCGTCTGTCGACGGTGTCTGGAGGGCGCCGTCACGGACGAACCAGACGTTGCTCGTCGCCCCTTCGGCGACGTTGCCATCGAGGTCGCACATGAGCGCCTCGTCAGCCTCGATCGTCCCGTCCTCGGCCCGCAACTCGGCTCTCGCAAGGATTCCGTTCAGGTAATTGTGCGTCTTCGCGTCGGCTGGAAGTGCCGCGTCCGGAACCCGCCGGGTCTCGACCGTCCGGACCGTTGCCGGGCCGTCCCAGACCGACTCACCCTCGGTCCCGCCGCGAGGGAGGGGTTTGACGAGGACGACGACCGTCGGATCGACTGCTGGCTGGGGCGTCAGTTTCCCAGGCTGGACTCCGCGAGTGATCGACAGCCGGACGTAGGCGTCTTGCAGATCGTTGGCGGCGAGTGTCGCGTCGATTCGCCCACGGAGGTCGGCGGCCGAGAGCCCGTGGTCGAGCGAGAGTGCCGTACAGGTTCGGTCGAGCCGATCGACGTGGGCATCCCATCCGAAGATCGTGCCGCCGTAGACACGGCAGGTCTCGAAGGCGGCGTCGCCGTATTTGAATCCTCGATCCTCGACGCTGACGGTCGCCTCGCTCGCGGGCACGAGCCGACCGTCGACGTGATAGGACAGTTCGTCGCTCATCGTGAGCTTACGACCTCTCGCTGCTGGCGGCCGCGGCGAACTGACAGAAGTTCTCGATCATCCGCTTGCCGACCGACAGCGAAATGCCGTCCTCGTCGCCTGCCAGCGCTGGTTCTCGCGTGAGGATACTCTCGGGGTGGAACTGGACGCCGATATGCGGTCGATCGCGGTGGCGAACCGCCATCAACACGCCGCGTTCGTCGGTCGTCCGGGCGGTTTCGACGAGCGACGTCGGGAGGTCCTCGCGTTCGACCGCAAGCGAGTGATACCGGCCCACCTGGAAGTCCCCGGGAAGCCCGGCGAAGAGCCCCTCGCCGTCGTGGCTGACCGTCGAGGGCTTCCCGTGGACGACGTCGGGGGCGTGAACGACCGGCGCACCGTTGGCCGCACAGAGCGCCTGATGACCGAGACAGACGCCGAGGATCGGATACTCGGTGTCTGCAAACAGCGGGATCGAGATTCCCGCCTCCTGTGGCGTACCTGGCCCCGGCGAGACGACGATCCCTGTTGGCTCGATCGCCGCGAGATCGGACAGTTCGATCGCGTCGTTTCGCCGGACGACCACCTCGTCTGCGATCTCGCCGACGTACTGGACGAGGTTGTACGCGAAGGAATCGTAGTTGTCGACGACGAGAATCCGGCTGTCGGTGGGTGTCTCGCTGTCCGTCTCGACTGCGGTCGTGTCCTTACGCATCCGGCTCACCCCGATCGGCCGTCGGTTCGGAGACGGTGCCACCATCCGTCTGGAGTCGCATCCCTGCTCGCTCGCCAAGCGCCTCGTCGACGGCGGTGATCAGGGCTCGAGCCTTGTCCAAGGTCTCGTCGTACTCCCGATCGGGATCGGAGTCGTGGACGATCCCCGCTCCGACCCGAAGGTGGTAGGCCTCGGCCTGGCGGACGAGCGTCCGGATGACGATGTTCAGCGTCGCGCGGCCGTCGAAGCCGAAGATCCCGACGCTGCCGGTGTAGGGGCCACGGCGGGTCCGTTCGAGTTCGTCGATAAGCTCCATCGTCCGCGGTTTCGGAGCTCCCGTGATCGTCCCACCGGGGAAGACGGCGGCGATCGCGTCCGCGAGCGACTGTTCGGGCCGTAGCTCGCCGGTGACGTTCGAGACGAGATGCATTACCTCGGAGTAGCGATCGATCCGGCGGTACTCCTCGACGTCGACGGAGCCGTACGCACAGACCTTCCCGAGATCGTTCCGCTCGAGGTCGACCAACATCGCGTGTTCGGCTCGCTCTTTTTCGTCGGTTCTGAGGTCCGCTTCCAGGGCCGCGTCCTCCTCGGGCGTCGAGCCACGCGGCCGCGTCCCCGCGATCGGCTCTGTTCTGACCGTGCTCCCCTCGCGGTCGAGCAGCAGTTCGGGGCTCGCACTCACCAGGTCGGCGGCCCGGAACTCGAGGAGACAGGAGTAGGGGGCCGGGTTCACCCGGCGAAGCGCATCGTAGGCTTCGACCGGGTGGACCGCGGCGGGTGCACACAGCCGCTGGGAGATATTCGCCTGGAACGTCTCGCCGTCGCGGATGTACGCTTTGGCTCGCCGGACGCGATCGGCAAACGCCGATCGCCCGCAATCGCTCTCGAACGTTGCCTCGTGGGTCCCGACGGGAGGGGCGCCGACCTCTGGGTCGCCGTCGAGCACGGCGTGGGCGAGTTCCCGTGCCCGCTCCCGGCCGCGTTCGTAAGCGGCCTCGATTGCCGCCGCTGGTGGCGTCTCGATCGGCCCGTCCTCACGAGTGTGCACGTCGATCCGTGGACAGGCCGTGATCCGCAGGGTAACCTCGCCGTCGGTCGGTGCCTCCCAGGCCGCGAGGCGATCGAAGACGCCGACTTCCAGCCGTGGAAGGGTGCGATCGTCGACGGTGGCGTCGGGAAGCGTTTCGAGCTCGCGGGCGACATCGTAGGAGAGCCAGCCGATCGCACCGCAGGGGTAGGGTACCGAGCAGTCGCCGCGGGCGAGCGTTGTGGCATCGAGTACGCCCTCAAGGGCGGCAAGCGACGGTGACTGGGCGTCGGTTCGTGACACCGCCTCGGAGCCGACGGTGAGCCGATCGATCGGATCGATGCCGAAATACCCCCACCCAGGCTGGCCACCGGTCGTTTCGAGGAAGACACCGCCGCCTCCGGATCTGGCACGACGGTAGGCGAGAAACGGATCCGGAACCCTCACGCGCAGTTCCACCGGAACCCGCAGTTCGCGCGTCGTCCCAGCGCTGGCGGGGATGCGATCGGAAACGGCAGCCCGAAACGCGGCCAGCGAGGTTACGACGCGCGGATCGCTCATGTGTGACGGGGAAGTGGCCGAAGACTAATCCTCTTGCGGTTTCGGGACACGACACGAAAAGAGCGCGTGGGTGACGGCGCCGTTATCTGACTTCAGCTCTGTCGATCCAACCCTGGATTCGCGTCTCGGAGATATCGGTCTCGGCTCCGAGGGTCGCCGCGTCGGCGGCCGCGAGATCGTCGACGGTGCTGATACCGGCAGCTTCGAGTCGATCGGCGTAGGCCGGTCCGATTCCCTTGATGACGTCGACGGGTTCGCCGTCGGCTTCGGTATCTGTTTGGGCGTCGGCTTCCACATCTGTTTGGTCGTCGACTTCGGTATCTGCTTCTGCGTCGGCTTCGGTATCTGCTTCGACATCCGGTTCCACGTCGGCGTCCTGATCGGCATCGGCCACTGGGGCGTCTGCCTCGTCGTCGGCCTCCTCCCTGTCAGGTTCAGCCGCTTCGATGGCGTCGTCCGTTTCGGAGACGGACGCGTCGGCGTCGTCGTCCACTGACGGCTCGTCGTCCCCAGGTGTCGGCCCGGCAGCGTCCGCTGGAGTCTTTTCGGTCGTCGGAGCCGCGTCTGCCTCCGTCGGCCCCGTCGCTTCGGCCGGTTCGGCAGCTTCCTCGACGCTATCGGGCGGCTCGACGATTGAGTCGGTCGTCCCGGCGGCGGTCGTCCCGGCTGCTGCAGGTTCGTCGTCGGCTTCGGGTTCGTCGTCGGCTTCGGGTTCGTCGTCACTCACCGAGGAGGGTGGCGGTGTCATGTCGGCCGTCGATCGGTCCGATTCCCCGGCGTCGGCCGATCGGTCCGATTCCTGGGTCGTGCCTTCCCGTTCTACGGTAACGCCGACCTCGTGGGCGTCGTCGCGCTCCGGCCCCGAGTCGCCGAGTCCAAACAGTGATTTCAACTTTTGGAGGATTGCCATTATCCCGATATAGTTTCCACCGGCACTTAAATTCGGCTGATACGACAGTGACAGGGCGTTCACTCGGCGCAATCGGGCCTTACAGCCGGGAGCGCAACGCCGCGTTCATCGCATCGACTGGCGCGTCCTGACCTGTCCACAGTTCGAACGCTTCGACACCCTGATACAGTAACATCCACGCGCCATCGACGGTCGTCGCACCGGCGCCAGCGGCAGCTTCGAGCAGTCGCGTTTCGAGCGGGCGGTAGACTGCGTCCATCACGGCGAGGTCGTCGTGGAGCAACTCGGCCGGAACCGGCGTTGCATCCTCCTCCATCCCGACGCTGGTCGCGTTGACCAGCACGTCGGCATCGGCTACCAGCGTCGAGAGTGCGTCGAGTCCGTGTCCCGTCGCCGCTGGGACCGCCGCTGCGAGGTCGTGGGCCGTCGATTCGGTCCGGTTTGCGATCGCGACCGTCGCACCCGCGTCGGCGAGGCCGAACGAAACCGCCCGACCGGCCCCACCAGCGCCGACGACGACCGCGTCGGCGCCGTCGATCGTCACGCCGTGGTCTCGGAGGGCTCGCAACGCACCTGCTGCATCCGTGTTGTGACCAGTCGGTTCTCCCGCGCCGGTGAAGTCGATCGTGTTCACCGCCCCGATCCGTCTCGCCATTTCGTCGGCGTCGACGAGATCGAGGACGTCCTGTTTGAACGGGATCGTCACGTTCAGCCCCGCGACGCCGAGTTCCGCGGCGCCGTCGACTGCGGCAGCGATCGCGTCACGGTCCGGTTCGAAGGTGACGTAGCGTGCATCGAGATCGAGTTCGTCGTAGGCGGCCTCGTGCATCGGTGGTGACAGGGAGTGACCGACCGGGTTACCGAGCAGTCCGTAGACGTCCATACTCATACCCCACTTCGCCGCGGTGGGATCATAATCGATGTGCTTCGTCGTCCACATCTGCGATCGAGTTGCCTGGCTGTTCCTCATCGTCGTCCGTCGACAGTCCCGCCGACCACGCTCGTCACTGGGTATATGATGATTAATTTTTTCATTAACTCACGAAAAGTATATATGTATGTGCCCCATTCGCACACTTGATGACGGAATCGCATTACAAGTGCACAGAATGTGGCTTCGAATTGCACTATCAGACGACGAAGCATAACGGCTGTCCGAACTGCAGCTTTCTGCCGCTCCACAGTTCGGATTGAGAGGAATCGTTGTACCGAGTTACTCCCAATTGACCCCGAGTTCGGCTACGAAGCGATCGAGCGCAACAATGGGTCGTCCTGGTCCGTTTCGGGATTCTTATACGGCGTTCTCCAGTACCGGGGCGTATGCTCTCCGGCGTCTCGGTCGCAGTTCTCTTGCTTGCGGCCGGGATTATCGCACTATACGTTGGGGCTGAACTTCTCGTCGCTGGTGCTGGCCGACTCGCACTGGGGATCGGTCTCCGGGCGGCGACCGTCGGCGTGACGGTCATCGCCTTCGCCACCACGGCACCCGAACTGTTCGTCGCGACGATCGGTGCACTCGACGTCTCGACCGATATCGGGCTCGGCGCAGTCATCGGCTCGAACATCGCGAACATCGGGCTGGTTCTGGGGATCGCTGCGCTCATCAAACCGCTGTCGGTCTCCAGGCTCGTGATGCGGCGTCACGTGCCCTTTATGTTGTTCTCGGCACTGTTGCTCGTCGCTCTCGGAGCCGACGGCACGATCGGCCGGCTCGAAGGTGCCATCCTCTTGCTCTCGCTGGTCGCTTTTACGAGCTCTCTCCTCTACATGGTCAACGCCGATCCGGCACCGATGCACGACAAACCCGACGCCGGTGAGGGGGTTGCACTCCGGGACGTCGCGCTCGTTCTCGGTGGGCTCCTCGCGCTGGTCGTCGGCTCGCGATGGCTCGTCGCCGGCGGGACGACACTGCTCTCGGCGCTTGGCTTCTCGGATCTGTTCATCGGACTGACGGTCCTCGCACTCGGGACGTCACTCCCCGAACTGGCCGCCTCGGTGGTCGGCGCGTTGCGAGACGAGACGGCCTTTGCGATCGGCAACGTCGTCGGTTCGAATATCTACAACGTCCTTGCAGTGCTCGGAATCGTCGCGCTAATCACGCCGATCGAGATCGCGACGTCGACGCTTCGCTTCGAATTCCCCGTGTTGGTCATCTTTACCGTCCTGCTGGTCGCGATGATGGGGTATGGCCGTCGACTGAGTCGACTCGACGGTGTCGGACTCGTCGTCGGCTACGTCGTATTCCTCTACTTGCTTTTGCTCTGATCGGCCGACGATCGACGACGGGGTTCGAAGGCAGGATCTGCGTACAGCAACCAGTATCAGGAGAGCAGTCCCGATCGCAGCGAGCCCCCGCATTTCGGACAGCTGGAACGGTAGGAGTGTGGATAGACCGTCTCCGAACAGTCGTCGCACCTGTATCGGCGTCTACTCATCTCGAATCACACTGTGTGGTAACAATACTCACACAGATAACTCTTTCGCGCCAGCTGCCACGACCGGCCCGGCGCCAGCGACGTGTGGTGAGCTCCGATCGACCATCTCCCCGCTGACTCCCGGAAACCGATCGCACCAGCCGGCGTGGGGAGAGCGCAGCGTATTCAAACATCCGCCACCGAGATGGCGCTGTGATCGCGATCGTCCAAAGTCGTGCCGATCGGGCGTCGGTGCACATCTGTGACCAGCTTCGGGAGCTCACGCCGTGGGAGAAATACACGGACGACGACCGGCCGGCGGCCGATGGCGGTGGCACCTACTACCGGACCGAGGGGGCCGAACTCCGCTCTTTCGAGGAGATCCACCTCGAACTCGAATCGCCTGCAGCGGCCTTCGACTGTACGCCCGACCTGCTCGTCTTTGCCTCGCGCCACGCCGGGGAGACCGGGGCGCTCCTGACGGGCCATTTTACCGGCAACGTCGGCCCGGCGGAGTTCGGCGGCGACGACAACGCTCTCGCCGCGGCGTGTCCAAACGCACTGGCGCATCTTCGATCGGCCTTCGAGGACCACGCTCCCGACGGCTACGACGTCGGGATGGAGTGTACACACCACGGCCCCACTGACGTCGGCTGTCCGTCCCTGTTCGCGGAACTCGGCAGCAGCGACGGGCAGTGGGACGATCCGGCGGGGGCGGCGGCCGTCGCACGCGCGATTCTCGATCTACGCGGCGTCGATCCACATCGATCGCGACAGGTGGTCGGCTTCGGGGGCACCCACTACGTCCCCCGGTTCGATCGGATCGTCCGCGAGACGCCGTGGGCGGTTGGCCACGTCGCCGCCGACTGGGGACTCGAAGCGATGGGGCGGCCCGAAAGCCACCAAGAGCTTATCGATCGGGCCTTCGAAGCCAGCGCGGCCGACCTTGCGGTCGTCGATGGCAGCCATCCCGATCTCGAAGCGACCATCGAGCAGCTGGGGTATCGTGTCGTTAGTGAGACCTGGCTCCGCGAGGTCGGCGATCGGTCGCTCGACCTCGTCGACCGCGTCGAGACGGACCTGGGTGCCGTCGACGATGGGATTCGGTTTGGCGACCGTCGCGACGCGTCGTTCGTCACCGTCGACCTCCCCGACGAGCTGATCGACGCCGCGGAGGCGATCGATCCCGATCGCGTTCGGGCAGTCGTCGAATCAGAGACGATTGCCTTCGAGACCGAAAACGGCGGGAGCCGGGTGGGTTCGACCGCAGCCGCTCCCTCGACCGACGCCCGCGAATCGATTATCGAGGCGCTTTCGGCGCTTCTCGAACGGAAGTACGAGACGGTGACGATCGGAGACGACGCCGTCGTCGCCGAAGAGATGGGGTTCGATCCGGCACGTGCACGAACGATCGGCGTTCCCGAAGGGCCGAAGTTCGGTGCGCTCGCGTCGGGCGAATCGGTGACGATCGACGGCCGGCGGATCGATCCGGAGACGGTTTCCAGTCGCCGAACACACACGTTCCCGATCTGACAGTCACATACCCAGAGAGTACTCCGCCCGATACGGAGGCAGCCACGAATTGCTCGTGCCGTCCGTTCGATCGGTAGCTCGTGGCTAACGTGTCAGACGCCTGTCTGACATATAGGGGAAAGGTAATTATGCTCCATTGATTAGGGGTGGTCAAGAATGGACTCACTCATCGACGACGCCATCGACGAGGCCGAAAACGGGGATGGGGCGGCTCCCGAAGACGGTCAGGAGCCGGCCGAGGATGTCTCCGATAGCCCACGAGAGACGGGGACAATGACCGACGACGAACTGGAAGACGTTCTTCAGGACCTCCAGACCGACATCACCGTCGTGGGCTGTGGTGGTGCCGGCGGAAACACCGTCAACCGCATGCACGAAGAGGGGATCCACGGCGCGAAACTCGTCGCCGCAAACACCGACGTCCAACACCTCGTTGAGATCGAGGCCGACACGAAGATTCTGATGGGCGAGGAGAAGACCGGCGGCCGCGGTGCCGGCTCGCTCCCACAGGTCGGCGAGGAAGCCGCACTCGAAAGCCAACAGGACATTTACGACGCGATCGACGGCTCGGATATGGTGTTCGTCACCGCCGGGCTCGGTGGCGGAACCGGAACCGGCTCTGCGCCAGTCGTCGCCAAAGCCGCCCGCGAGGCCGGTGCGCTGACGATCTCGATCGTCACGACGCCGTTTACCGCCGAGGGTGAGGTACGACGGACCAACGCCGAAGCCGGGCTCGAACGGCTTCGTGACGTCAGCGACACGGTAATCGTCGTCCCCAACGATCGCCTGCTCGATTCGGTCGGCAAACTCCCCGTCCGGCAGGCGTTCAAGGTCAGCGACGAAGTGTTGATGCGCAGTGTGAAGGGAATCACGGAACTGATCACGAAACCCGGCCTCGTCAACCTCGACTTCGCCGACGTCCGCACCGTCATGGAACGTGGCGGCGTCGCCATGATCGGTCTCGGCGAATCCGACTCCGAGGCCAAGGCCGAAGACTCGGTGAAGACGGCGCTGCGATCGCCGCTGCTCGACGTCGACATCTCCGGGGCGAGTTCCGCACTGGTCAACGTCACCGGCGGCAACGACATGGCGATCGAGGAGGCAGAGGGCGTCGTCGAGGAGAT
>LFFM01000877.1_pt1 | contig 21386 bp, 21 predicted proteins | sample 643131 | NCBI WGS metagenome assembly LFFM01 (sample SAMN03777445, study PRJNA286221) | soda lake metagenome | biome: soda lake; feature: Kulunda steppe; material: water; isolation source: sample Tc-Br brine of Tanatar trona crystallizer | place: Russia: Kulunda steppe | collected 2011-07
ACGGAGCTGGACATGACTTCCGAGTGACCCCAAACCATTACGGGTCGTCATCTCAGTGCATGCTCCGCGCCTCAGCGGTTCTCCACGAGCTCTTTCGCGCCTCTATGCTTCAGCGTTTCAGCGTTTCAGTGCTTCCGCGTCTCAGCGCTTCCGCGGCTCCGCGCCTCTGTGCGTCCGCGTTTCAGCGCTTCCGTGCTTCCGCGCTTTCGTGCTTCCGTGCTTTCGTGCTTCCGTGCTTTCGTGCTTCCGTGCTTCAGCGCAATGCCTACTCCGCGCCTCAGCGGTTCTCCACGAGCTCTTTCGCGCCTCTATGCTTCAGCGTTTCAGTGCTTTCGCGCCTCTATGCTTCAGCGTTTCAGTGCTTCAGCGCTACTGTGCTTCCGCGCTTCCGCGCCTCTATGCTTCAGCGTTTCAGCGTTTCAGCGTTTCAGTGCTTCAGCGCTTCCGTGCTTCCGCGCTTCCGTGCTTCCGCGCTTCCGCGCTTCCGTGCAATGCCTGCTCCGCGCCTCAGCGGTTCTCCACGAGCTCTTTCGCGCCTCTATGCTTCAGCGTTTCAGCGCTTCCGCGCTTCCGTGCTTCCGTGCTTCCGCGCCTCTGTGCTTCCACGCTTCCGTGCACGCGTCTATACTTCTTCAAATAGTGAACGGATCATTTGGAGGACTGTTCGATCTATTTGAAAGTAGTACTCGACGATGTCCTCGTCTTTTTGGGCCGGCAGTATCAATTCATTGGACGCTCCACTGCCGCCCAGAAAGGGATACCACACAAAGCGCAGATGGTCGGTGACAATCAGGACGCCCTCATCGAGGCTGATATCATCGAGGCCGTAGATCTCCTGGAGCCGCTCCGGTTTGCGCGATGTTCCGGGACTGACAGCCAACACATGGCCCTGTTTTTGGCCCTGGCGGCGTATCACCAGATGGGTGTGATCGTCGTCTGGCGACTGGTCATCGACTTCGACGCCCTCGTCTTCCGGAAGGCAGGCCTCGACGAGACGCTGAAACTCCGTTCGGACATCGACGGCACAGGCATCGCGCCCTCCCGCATCTTCCAGAGCATGGAGATAGGGGGCGATAATTGCGCGCTTGGTCTTCTGGTTTTCTGCGCGCTCGCGAGCCTTGTCCTCGTCGCCCCAGGAGATGGACTCCACGACGCGCCGGCCAATGCGGCGGTGAAGCTCTTTGGCGTCGACATCGTCGTCGGGCTCGTCTCGCTTAAACCACCAGTATTCGCCGTCGTCGCGATAGGTCAGGCGAAACCAATTTTCTTCATTCTGACCGACGTAGTAGGTGTCACCGCGGTGATCGGCGAGGATCTGGTTTTGCGTCGGATCGTCGGCATCGATGATGTAGGGTTCGAGGGTGGGCTGGACCGCCTGGAAGATATCTTCCGGGTTATCGTATTCGTCGAGGGCTTCGGCGATCGCCTCCGCCACTTCGTCGGCGACCTGCTGGATTTCGACAAACCAGTCTTCGGGGTCCATTTCGAAAATATACGGTAGCTCCGTCATCTTGACCTGCTTCGAAGAAAGTAACGACTCGTCCCTGAAAGCCTCTCGCCGGTCGACCGATCGACGAATCGGCATGCTGTCCACGAACCTCTTCATTATGAAGGCTATTCGCCGCCCTAAGACAGCGTCAAGGTCACCGACTGATCACCGGGCTATATTTGATCGTCGACGCGGTGTACGGCATCGACCATAAGGTCCAGTGAGTCGTGGAGTGAATGGTCGTCATCGACTTCCAGAAGTTCGACATCGTGGTCGGCGCACATCTGCTGACTGGACTCGATAGGCACCACATCGTCGCGGCGGCCGTGGACGACGATGGCGTTGTCGGGCATCCGCTCAATCTCATCGGCGGCATCGTCGGCGAAGGCCGGCGCCATCAGCACATATCCCCCGAATCGCTCCGGATGGCGCGAATACAGAAGACCGGCGAGCAATCCGCCAAACGACGAACCAACCACCACCAGGTCTTCGAAATCCTCGGTCACCTGTTGGGCGGTCTCAAAGCGCTCCCAGATATCCATAACGCCCTCAAAATCGGGAGCCACGACCTCAAACTCGTCGGTCAGTCGCCCGTATTTCGTGCCATGCGGGCCCGACATCAAGCCGTGGAAAAAGTGGATCGGTGTCGTGGTATTCATCGGTTGCTCCCTTCAAATTCATTACCCGTATCACGGTCGCGGTAGCCCAAAGATAGCCGGTGAGGAATTCGACGCAAGCCAAGATGACGGCAGGATTCAATTTACCACTGGAAATCTGGTCTCCGAACAGCTACCGTCGGAAACTCCGGACAACATATTGTTTCCCGCTTCTTGAGCGCCGCAGATACTGATGACTCCTTTGCCCCGGTTGCACGCCATTATACTCGCCCTGTTTACGCTGAGCCTGACCGTCCTTGCCGTCACCGCCGGTTGTGCCGACGATGTCGAGACGGGACCATCGGACGGTGATGAATGCGACCCCGGCCAGTCCTGGGACCCCATCCAGGGCTGCGTCGTCGATAGTGACGATCCGTCGTCGGATAACGGCGACGACGACAATGACGATGATGGCAACGACGACGATGACAATGCCAATGATAACGGCGATGACGTCAATGGAAGCGACTATCAGCCCGACTGCGAAGGGCTGGAGTGCACCCAGGTGTCGTGTAACCCCGGGGAGACACCGGCGTCGATCAGCGGTACGGTGACCATTCCGTCCGGGAACCTCCCTCTGCCCGATGTCACCGTCTATGTCCCCGCCGACCTCCCGCTTGAGGAAACGACGGAGGGCGCCTCCTGCGAGCAGTGTGGCGATCAACTCAGCGGGATTCCGCTCGTGGAGACGCAGACCGATTTGAGCGGTGAATTCTTTCTGGTCGACGTCCCTGTCGGCCAGGAGATTCCACTTGTCATCGAAGTCGGCAAGTGGCGCCGACAGGTCACCATCGACACCGTCGAGCCCTGTCAGGACAACCCCATCGAAGATGAATCGCTGACTCGCCTGCCCAGCAACACCGATGAAGGGGAAATCCCGCGCATTGCCGTAACCACCGGCGGATGGGATGCCATGGAATGTCTGGTCCGGAAAATCGGCGTCGATGTCTCGGAATTCTCCACCGAGCAAGGCGACGGGCGTATCCACCTGCTCGCCGGCCGCGGGGGCACCGACGCCTTCGCCGATTTCCTCAATGCCGGTCAATCCTTCACCGACGCCTGGGATTGGTGGGACGACGTCGATAACCTGCTCGATTACGACATCGTCATCCATTCCTGTGAGGGAGGCCCCAACCCGGAAGATAAATCCCAGCAGGCCCGCGAGGCGCTCCAGGAATTCACCGAATTGGGCGGACGCGCATTCCTTTCCCACTGGCACAACATCTGGCTTGAGGAGGGTCCATCGGATTTCCAATCCGTCGCCGACTGGTCCGGAGGGGGACTGACCAATGACAGTCAAACCGGCTATATCAACACCGAATTCGACAAGGGGGAAATGCTCTACGACTGGATGTACGAGACCGGTACGACACCGGCCGGCGAATTCGACATCAATGAAGCCCGGGCCACAGTCGGCAACCTCGATTCCGATATCGCCCAGGAGTGGAGCTGGATCGAATCCTCCGGGTTTTTGGGCAGTGGCGACCACACCCAGCAATTTAGCTTCAACACCCCGGTCGGCGTCGATGAAGACGAACAATGCGGCCGGGTCGTCTTCAGCGAGTTTCACGTCGTCGACGGCGATAATTCCTCGCCCAGCGACCCCTTTCCCACCGGATGTACCACCGACGAGTTAACCGATCAGGAAAAAGCACTGGTCTTCTTGCTCTTCGATTTATCGCGCTGCATCACTCCGGACGGAAAGAAACCGCCGCAATAACGGCTACTTTCGATCCGGTTGACGTCTCCGGCTTCCGTGACCCATGTATGGAGCGAATTCATCCTTCATTACTCCGCACATCGGGGCTGACACACAATGCCAGCATCTGCCACCGACATCGAAAAACAAGTCCTCATCGAGCTCTACGAGGGACGCAGCGAAAACCCGACGGCTTTCCAGAAATTCCGCGGCGCTGAAGAGTTTGCCGAAGATGACGTCGCCGAACTCTTCGACGACTTGATGAGCCGCCAACTTATCCGGGGCAATGTCGAGGAGCGCAACGTCCAGTTGACAGCCGATGGCATCGAGTACATCGAGACCAATTATCCCGGTGTCACCGACTCCCCGGCCTGATCGACGGGGACTGACGAACAGAGATTTCGGCTCGCCGCGCCACCGCCCCCTATTGTCGACCACACTGGTCGTAGCTCGTTACCTGTCTATTCTTTACAGGTGGATGCCAGCCGACAGTTGGGCGTCGTTCCATCAACGAAATTGAGCCGTTGTTTTTTTGCACGTCGGGGGGAGTGATGACACATCGCGACGATGACTGGGTCGATACCTTTGCGAGCTATGACCTCAGATACAGTCTGACACTCGGCATTGCCGCCGCACTCGTCATGGCACTGTGTACCATGGCCATGATTGCATTCTTCGGTGGTTCGGCCGCCGTTCCCTGGTAGTTGATTGGGGCGGCCCATCACCGTCGGGCAATCGCCTCCAAGGTCTCCACATCGCCGTCGTCGAGGGCGAATTCAAATACCGCCAGGTCCTGTTCCATGTGCTCCTTGCTGGTGGTTCCGGTCAGCGGAAGGATCCCGATCTGGAGCGCGAAGCGAAAAACAATCTGCGGAATGGTGCGTCCGTATTGTTCGGCCATCTCGGCGATTTCCGGGGTGTTCAGCTCCCGTCGATTGGCCGTCAACAGTGAAAATCCCTGATAGGTGATGTCGTTCTCCGCACAGATCTGACGTACCTTTCGGTCCCACCCGGTGCGCGCAAAACAGCGGTTCTGGACGAAGCCCGGGGCAACTTCCGCCTCACCGACCAACAACTCCAGTTGGTCCGCCGACACATTGCTGATGCCGATGTGGTCGACCTGATCCGAAGCCGCCAGCATCTCCAGGGCCGCCCAGACTTCCCGATCGGCATCGGCGAGTCCACTTCGCGTCGACGGCCCGTGCAATATGTAGGAATCGATAGTCTCCAGCTGCAAATGCTCCAGAGAGCTGTCAAACGACGTCTCGACCTGCTGGCTGTAGGGGGCATCGGGATCGTAGGGAATCCGATGGTCCTGGCCGGCGGCGTAAGTAAACTTGGTCTGAACAAAGAGTTCTTCGCGCTTTATCAGACCATCGTCCATCGCCGACGCAATGGCCGAGCCGACGGCGTCCTCCACGTAGTGCTTTCGCTGGTTGGCAGTATCGATGGCGCGAAAGCCACTCTCGATGGCCAAGCGCGTAAGCCCTTCGGTCTCCTCTTCTTTCCAGGCTGTACCGTACATAAACCGCAGGTCGTCGGATTGTTGGGCTCGATCTGGCATGATGGGCGCTCCTGCTAAATAATCACCTAAGGGGTTCAAGTAGTGGCAATACAAATCGATCTGGCGCCCCACTTCAAGCAAACCGGGCCATCCATCGCCGGATGCCGCACGCTGGGACGGCTCTCTCTGTTGTCCGCCGGCAGACATACACCGTCAAACAACGGTCTTCGCCGCAAATTGCCAGCAGTGGCTATGAGGACCTACTCTGTGATGGCGAATATCACTCTGCACGACTCGGGACCACGATGAGCGACGAATCAAACACAAACGATAGTTCCGATCCCGACGCCTACCGCAGGCTTGCCGGTCCCGGTCAATCGGAGACGAAAGTCGACGGAAGCCGTTTTCTGGGCCGGGCCCGACCTGTCGATAGCGAAGAGGCGGCGCAACAATTCGTCGAAGAGCTGCGCAGCGAACACTACGATGCGCGCCACGTCTGCTATGGGTTGCGCGTCGGTCACGGTGCCGCCCGCATCGACCGCTCCAACGACGATGGCGAACCTCCGCGCACCGGAGGATTTCCCATCTGGCAGGTGTTAAGTGGCGAAGAGATCGAGGATTCCCTGGTGGTTGTTATCCGCTACTTTGGCGGCACCAAGCTGGGGATGGGCGGTCTCAAGCGGGCCTATCGCGACGCCGCCATCGCCGCCATCGATGACGCCGGCATTGACCTGTGTCACCCGGAAAGCACGCTCGACATCACCGTTCCCTACGGCATGTACGACGAACTGGAGGATGTCATCGACCGCCTCGATGAAGCTCGCATTCAAGACCGGCAATTTACGAGCGATGTACAGCTCCGGCTGGCGATCTGGAAAAGTGCCGCTGAAGACGTCCGCATGCGGCTATCCGGTCTTTTAAACGTCGCTCCCGCCGAACTCGACAGTGATGCAACGTCGGCCGAGGGCCCATCCGATCGCGACTAATACTACTTGGTCATTCAGGCCTTAAGGCCCCGATATGCCTTGCGCTATCGGGGAATATGCCTTGTGAGCTAAGAAGCTATCAAAAAAGTCTCCCGTCGTGATTTCCGGCCGATTTTGACCGCAGTTTCCGTCGAAAATCCTTCGACCCGCTGGCGCGGGTGCCCCGGCGCTGCTAGGCCTCGTCTTTCGATCGAAAACTGCGCCAAAATCTTCTCGGTCTCACTCGGTCCGACATTATTTTGACAGCTTCTAACAACCGATCCCCCCACAACAACTCGGTGGCGGGCTTGACCCGCCACAATCTCCCGGCGGCTTCGCCGCCGGATGAAAATTGGGGGGAACTCCATCCTAGCTCACAAGGCTCCTTCACCACCGACATAAAGTCGGATGGGGTCGACATCGCCCTGTTCAACGAGACGACAATTAACTGAGAAGCGGCACCAACGAGATGATGGCGAGTAGATTTCGAGTCGATCCGAGTTCAGGCGTAGCAGCGCCACTTCAAGCGAGGAGCCACCGGAAGATGCCCTCCACTCAGCCGCCGAGGCGAATGTTTTTAGTTCATTTACGGGCCGCGCAGATAGATGTTCGAGTCCACACCGACCCGCATCCGATGAGTTGACCGCTTCTTATGGTTCGGCCCGTTCGGTATCGCCGCGGTCGAGCACATCGGCGAATTCGGAGTGGCGCTCCATGATGCTTCGCGTCACCCCACAGGTCGGCCGAATCATCACTCCCCGATCTCGCGCAAAATTGGCGATGCGATCGATGAGCCGGCGCGCCAGGCCCTGGTCGCGAAACTGCGGCTCCACCTCGACCCAGTCGACGACAAATCGATCGCCGTCGACATCGTCGTAGGTGATCTTGCCGAGTCGTTCCCCGTCGTCGACGAGGTAAAAGACGCCGCCGTCTTCGTCGTATTCGTGCTCGAAATTCATCTTCTCCATGATCTCCTCTCCGATGACCGTCGTTGGGATAAGCGTCGAGCGCGAATTCGCACGCAGTCTCAAACCTAAACACAGCGCCCCTGATGCATGACAGCCACGGGGTCCGCCGGTGGCCTGCGTTCAGCGCAGTTCCTGGAGTCTTTCGCGCACCTCGCCGAGCATCCGAGCATCGACCGGGTCGGCCCGGGTGATCGTGTCTTCGACGAATTCGGTGATCAATTCGAATTCACGGTCGCCGATGTCGTAGTCCCACAATCCGATCATATTGCTCAAGAATACGGCGGCCTCCACGTCGGACGTCGGGTGCTCAACGAGGGACTCCAGCACTCGATAGCCCGCCTCTCTCCGGTCCATGTCGCGAAGCGTGGCGTACCGCGTCGCCTCCACGCTATTCTTTAACCCTCGCTCGCTGTCGGTCATCAGCGAGACCATCGAGGTCAGTATATTGAGACAACGTTCGGGACCGGTGCCGGAACTGGTCTGCGGTCGCGCCAGTTCCCGGCAGAGTCGATGCAAATCGGTCAACCAGTTGTGACTTGCCTCCGCCAGGTCCAGCGCTTCGTCGAGTACGGCGGTCAGCCCCTCGTCGGTGCCCTCCTGGGCGACCAGCCAGGTTTCGATATGCTCCCAGGCCTGTGTCCAGTGTTGCCAGGCCCCCTCGGCGCCGCCCGACTCATCGTAGCGCATATCGTAGCCGGCACCGATCTCCTTGGAAATCAGGTGGGGGCGCGGCGTATCGCACCACCGATCCCAGAGGGCTTCGGCGACACCTGGCAAGATATCTTCGATGACCGGCCGTTCCAGTTCCCAACGGGCTTCGACCAGTGTCTTCCACGATTCGGGATACGATCGGGCATCGCCGACGGTGCCGGCGGCTTCCACGACCTCATCTTGGTCGACCTCAATGCCCAATCCATCGAGAATCGTCTTCGCTCCATCAAAGGCCGTCCCGTATCCCGACTGCGAATCAAAATACAGCCGGAGAATCCGGTTCAATTCCGCCGGTGTCTCGGCAGCGACCCGCCAGTTATCGGCGACCTCATCGAGATCGAATTGACCCAATTGTTCGAGATACTCGTCGATCGGCGGCGCCGCCCCGTTGACCGCCGGTCCAGGCGGAGACGATGGAACCTCTCTACCGATTTCGACGGCCTCTCGAAAACGCCGGCCGTGATCGCGCAATCGGTCGCCGTAGTCGGTCCAGCGAATATATCCCTCGACCACCGCCCGAAGCAATCGGGCCTCCAGTCCACTCTGGCTGGTCCGTTCCAGATATACCGAATCCCGAACATCTCCATCGCCGTCGTCGGTATCGATATCGACGCCCACGGCCGCCAATTCCTGACGCTCATCGAGATCGACGAGTTGGACCGTCGCTCGTCGGCCCTCGGATGGGTCCGCGTCATCGAAGCGCTCCACAAAAGCGATGATCTGGGCTCGATTGCCGGTCCCGAAGGCCAATTCGACGACCTTGGTCTCTTCTCGAGCAATCTCGGGGCAGTAAGCGTACAGTGGCATCATGGTGGGGCCTGTTTGAGCACGGGATAAAAGATGGAATATCACGGGGTAGTCGCCGACTTCGCAGCTGTCAAAAGTCTGGCGCAGCCACCGGGGCAGTGCAACCTCCAGCGAGTTACAGATATTGTCGGTTTTTCGGGTTTTCAACCACCGTGTTGTCGGCATCAACCGGCGAAATTTGACAGCTTCTCAGCTGCCGTGGCGAATGTTTCGAGTTGATTTGCGGGCCCTGTATTTACATGAGTTGAGACTCGGATTGCTTGCAGGGGAATCGCAAAGTCCGAGTTTGATCAGACTCCCGCGACGGTACTCTCCGTAAACCCTTGAGTTTCCTGGAACTGAAATTTGACGTCTTCGTCCGTTGGCGACTTTGCGATCACCCTGGGATTGCTTGAAAGTGCAGTGACACTTTGTAATTCTCTGTAGCACCTTCCAACGGGGGGCACGGGTAGTTCGTTTCCTGTGACACGCGCCAACTGCCTGTGTCGTGAGTGACTTCGCAACTTCCCAGAGTCACCATTCCCCACCAACTCCAATCTCCATGACAATTTCTGAAATATCACACGTATCTGGTGACCAATGCGACGTACTTCTGATCGAGGACAACCCCGGTGATGCACGCCTCGTCGAGCAGTACCTCAAGCGGGCCACCGGACGAAGCTCCGAACCACTTGCGATCGAACATTGTCTGACCCTCGAATCCGCCGTCACTCGTCTCGACAGCAAACCATTCGACGCCGTATTGCTCGACTTGGGGCTCCCCGATTCCTCCGGGCCGGAAACGGTCACCCGACTTCGCGAGCACCTCCCCCATGTACCGGTCGTAGTGATCACATCCTGTGATGAAGAGACCGCCCTTCAGGCCGTCAAATTCGGTGCCCAGGACTTTCTTCACAAAAATCATCTCGACGGCCGGCACCTTCTGCGCTCGTTGCGCTACGCGTTGGAGCGCAACGAACGAGAACTCAAAAGTGATGTTGTCGAATCCGCCAACCTCGCCATGGTCCTCGAGCGGCTGGACGACGGCGACGGCACCGTGGTCTACACCAACCCGGCCTGTGAAGAGCTGACGGGGTACAGCAGCGATCAGTGGTTTGAGCGTGACCTGGATATTCTTCGGGGACCGCGGACAGAGTCGACCCCCGTCGAAGAACTGCGCACCGGGCCCCGAAGTGGACAGCGCTCGAGCCGCGAGCAGCGCTCGTATCGGAATGATGGATCTTGGTTCTGGTGTTCTATCGACGCCATTCCCTTAGGCGTCGACGCGTCATCTTCGCCAGCCTACGTGCTCTACACACTGACCGATATTACCGAACAGGTCGAGCGACGCGCCGAAATGGCGGAATACGACCGGATGAATACCCTCAATGCCGTGGCCAACGGCATCGCTCACGAAATCAACAATCCACTCTCCTTTGTCTCCAGCAATGTTCAGTTCGTCAAACGAATTCTGTCGTCCCATTCCGACGACAACACCCCCCTACCTGTCGAGAAACTCGTTTCACTTGTCGACGCGCTGGACGACGTTATGGAGGGGACCTACCGCATCGAAAGTGTGGTCACCGACCTTCAGCAACTGGTCGGCCCCGACGACCACGTCACATTCGAACTGGAACCCGTCGATATTCACGAACCACTGGAGGCCTCGATCACCGTCGCTCGCAACCACATCCAGGACCGTGCCACACTGGTCCGCGATCTGGAAGACACCCCAAAAGTCATGGCCGAACCATCGAAACTCGGTCAGGTCATCCTCAACATACTGGTCAATGCCGCTCAGGCCATTCCACCGGGCAATCCCGGAGAAAACGAGGTCCGCGTCTCCACCTTCCAGAACGACAACGATGTCGTGTTGAGTGTCGTCGATACTGGTTGTGGCATCCCCGAGGAGTTGGCGAATCGGATATTCGAGCCCTTCTTTACGACCAAGGACGAACAGAAAGGAACCGGCCTCGGCCTGGCGATCTCACGAGAAATCCTGCGGAAACTGGGTGGAGATATCGAGATTTCGAGCGCTGTCGACCACGGAACAAGTGTCCTGATTCGACTGCCGATGGCCGGCGACGAATCCCCGGCCCCCAATCGGGCCGATGCGAGTTGATTGCGTGAACGATTCTTCACAGGTGGGGTCACGTAATCTTACCGTGAAGACCTGGTCGGTCGTGACGAGAATGTCGCGATAACTCAAGATGCGAGCGGGGCAGTTGGCACCCGACGTACGTCGACGATGTGTCAGTACACCGCACCTGTAGCCGATACGCCCCACAGTGGACTGACCAAAAGGACGGAATATACCGTGTAAACGAGGTTTATGTGTCATGTGGTGACCCTGACAATCCGACGAGCTCCCAGGAAAACCAACAGGCCCTGGCTCGCTTCTGCGAACTGGCGACGACCGTCACCCAGATGCGTTGCGCGGGAATCTACGATATCGGCGATTCCGGTATCGAAGACCCCACCTTCCTGGCCTCATCGTCGCACTACCCCGACGCCAAGAGTACTCGGGCGATACTGGATGTGATCGCAGCTGACCAGCTGTCGAAGGGCATCGTCGTCCTTCCCGATATCGATGGCGCCCAGGCCTGGTCGGGTGACGATGAACAACTCGATTTCGCAGTCGTCGCCCCCCTGCTCGACAACCAAGACGAGCCGATGGGACTCCTGGTTCTGCTCGACGACCACCATCGCCAATTCGATGAATTCGGAAAACAGAACGTCGACAACCTCGCCAAAACGGCTCGCGATCTCGTGGAAGCCCGGCGCGCTCGAAGACTCGCCGCACGACAGCGGCGCGAATTAAAACGCTCCAATCAACAACTCGAACAATTCGCCTACGTCGCCTCCCACGACCTGCAGGAACCACTTCGGATGGTCACCGGGTTTCTGGATCTGCTGGAAGAGGAGTACGCCCCAAAGCTCGACGATGACGCCCGCGAATACATCGACTTTGCCGTCAATGGCGCACGGCGCATGAAGTCATTGATCGACGGCTTGCTCGAGTATTCGCGGATGTGGTCGAGCGAAGCTCCCTTTGTCGACGTCGATACCGGCGCCGTCCTCCGAGAGGTCCGCAAGCAGATCACCAACAATTACGATGACCTCGATATCACCATCGAACTCGACGACCGACTTCCCGTGATTCCGGCTCGCCGTGCGCAGATGGAACGGCTCTTTACCAACCTGTTAACCAACGCCGTCAAGTACTCCGACGGGGACCCCGCTGTGAAGGTGACGTGCCAGAGAGAGGGAAACCACCTGCATTTTGCGGTCTCCGATTCCGGACGCGGTATCCCGGAGAAGCAACAACAGCGGATTTTTGATATATTTGTCTCCGGTCCCGACCAGTCGCGCCATGAAAACTCCGGCATCGGTCTCGCTATCTGTAAGGCGATTACCGAAGAACACGGCGGTGAGATCTGGGTCGACTCGGCGCCCGGTGACGGATCGACGTTTCACATAACGATCAGCAACAGGAGTACGATATGAGCTCCGACCAGCCAACCGCTCGTTCCGTCGATATTCTGCTCGTCGAGGACAACCCCGGCGACATTCGCCTCACAAAAAAAGCCTTTGAGAAAGCCCGCCTCAACAACGAGTTGCATGTCGTCAAGCGCGTCGATGAAGCCAAGAAGTTTTTGTCGAAAACCGGTGAGTTTTCGGATGCCGTCGACGTAGACCTCATCTTGCTCGATATCCAACTACCCGATGGCAATGGTCTCGACGTACTTCGCGATATTAAAGACGAACCGAGCCTTCGAAGAATCCCTGTCGTTGTACTGACGAGTTCGGAGGCCGAAGAAGATATCGTCACGTCCTACGACCGCCATGCCAACGCGTACATCACCAAGCCCGTTGATTTCCCGGATCTGGTCGAAATTGTCCGTGAACTCGATAATTTTTGGTTTTCTCTCGTAAAACTCGCCCCTCAGACCGAATAACCGGTCCAGCGGTACGAGCCGGAGAATTTATGACGACCGACGCCACAACCGGAACCGCAGAGGTTCCACAGACTATAAACATCCTGCTCGTCGAGGATCACCCAGGCGATGTCCGGCTCGTCGAAAAGCGGCTCGAGCAAATCGACAACCGACTTATCGGCGGAATCCCCGAGATCTGCGAGGTTCCAGACCTCGACTCCGCCATCGAGGAACTGGCGAATTTTGACTTCGACATTGTATTGCTCGACCTCGGCCTACCGGACTGCTCGGGACTCGATACGCTCTCCGAGTTGCGCCCCCACTCACTGAGAATTCCGATCGTGGTACTGACAGGACTCGACAATGACGATGTGGCTTTTCGCGCCGTCGCCGAGGGAGCGCAGGACTTCCTTAAAAAAGACAGCCTCGACGGCGAGAGTCTGGCCCGATCGATACGCTACGCCATCGAGCGAAATCGCCGAAAGCTCAAGGCCGACGTCATCGAGACAGCCACGGTCCCGATGATGCTTGTCGATATCACCGGCCGCCAGTCGGCCGTTGTGTTCTGCAACGCTGCCTGTCAGCGACTGACGGGACACCGTCGACACCAGTGGCTGCGACGCGGTCTCCGCGTATTAAAACACGACAACAACGGGATTTTTTCTCGCATCGGTCCCGCGGCGGTGCGCGATGTCGGCGGTCGGACGACCATCCAGATCCAGACGCAACGCGAGGACGGGACGGAATTCTGGTGTTCTATCGATGCCATTCCACTCAATGCGTACGATGGAGAAACGAGCCATATCCTGTATTCCTTTTCCGATGTCACCGATACTGTCCAGCAGCGCTCTCGACTCGCCGATTACGATCGGATGAATACTCTCTGTACCGTTGCCAATGGTGTCGCCCACGAGATCAACAACCCGCTGGCCTTTTTGACATCGAATATCGAGTACGTTCGACGTCGCATCGAAGAGACGGGGGTTGATGATATCGGGCCCATCGTGGAGGCCCTCGATGATGCCCTGGAGGGAACTCATCGCGTCGACAGCGTCGTCCAGGACCTCCAACAGCTCAGTGGCAACTCTGAGGCCTTCGAATTTGATCTGGAACCGGTCTGTCTTCGGAATGCCATCGAGACCGCCCTTACCGTGGCTCGAAACCATATCAATGACCGCGCCAAATTGACCTGCAAACTCGAAGAGACCCCGCCGGTGATCGGTGACGAATCCAAACTCGGCCAGGTCATTCTCAATATTTTAATCAATGGTGCTCAGGCCATCCCGGCCGGCAACCCCAAACACAACGAGGTCTTCGTGTCGACCGAACTGCGCGATGGAGATGTCGTGCTGTTGGTGAGCGATACCGGAGTCGGCATTCCCGCTGATGAACTGGATCGGGTATTTGAACCCTTCTTCTCGACGAAGGACTCGACGACGGGAACTGGCCTTGGGCTGTCGATTTCCAAACAAATTCTCAATGAATTTGGCGCGAGCATTGACCTGGAATCGACGGTCGGCGAGGGAACGACTGTGGAAGTCACGCTCCCGACAATTGAGGCGTAAACGCCTCCCGTTGTCGAAGTCAGATCACGTGTAGTCCACTCGCCCGCCGGCTTTTGTGAGTCTATCGGCGCAATATCGGACTGTATCGAAGGGGGGACGGAACTGTTATGCTGGATCAGCGTTTCACATCGCCTGTCACCTATTTTCGAGCCCGGAATTGGACGATGCGCCACCTCCGAGACTGGTTGTCCCGCTCCCGAGTTCGCCATTGCGCGCAGCCGGATATCTGCACTGCCCGCGGGGCCACTGCCACCGAATACCTGGTCATACTCGTACTGGCCAGTGTGGGGCTTATCGCAGGCATCGAACTCTTCGCCGGAGGCCTGGGCCACCAACTCGACAACGCCGCCGAACTGCTCGCCGGGACATCCACCGATGGCGTTCAGGAATCGGGCCAGGGTGTCGGTTCGGGAGCCGGCGATGCGGCGACCTCCGGCGCCAGTGAGGCCTCCGACTCCTCGTATTCCGGTCGAGACGATTCCGGTAGCGATCGCGTCGGTGGCGCCCGAGCGACCTCCGACCACGGCGCGATTTCCGGCAGCGCAGCCTCCGACGACGAGGACTCCGGTGGCCTCGGACCTCTCTTGTTGATCGCCTTGATTATCGGCGGAGTCGTCTTCGGGGCCCTGAAGTTCTCGGATAATTGAGGTCTTCCGTGCCTCTCTATCGCCCCGGAAGACGTCATGTTCAGTGCTGTGACGCTGCGAATTTCGACGGGTTCCACACCCAGGCAAAGGCGACAAAGATCAGCCCCACACCGGCGGTATTGGCGTATAATTGCCACTCCGGCCATAGCATGCTGATGGCCCCCACTGCTGCGAATATCAGTGCAAAAAACGCCACTTTCAGATCCGATATCAATCCGATGGCCACCACGGCCATCGCCGTCATCACCGTTTCAGTAAGGCGCGCCACGAACACACTCTCTTCGAGATACCAGAAACTCCAGCGCACAAACGCCATCGCGACCAACAAGGCACCGAGCATATAAATCAGGCGCCGATTGATCTCGTTGGCGAAGATCCGGCGCCTAAAAAACCACATGGCGACGACACCAATCCCCAGATTGCGGAATCCGGCGCTCATATGGTGGCGCAGCTCTTCGGTTTCGGTCGGCGATTGAACCTGCTGGGTCACAGCCGCATACAGACTGGTCGCAGTCCATAGTACACCCAGCAACAACAGCATCACACTTCTCGAAAAACTGGCCGTGCTCAAATCAAATTGGTCTTCCATCGCCTGGAGACGGTGGAGTTCCCGGCGATCGGCGTCGACCCGGGCCACTAGCTCCTCGAGCTCGTGGACTAGTTGTGGATTATCCTCCGGCAATTCGGCGATACATCCACGGGCGGCATCCACGTTTTCGCGGCGAATATGATAGGCGGCCATCGCCTCCAACGTCTTCTGAAGCCCCCGTCTGGCCACATCGTTGTCGGACCACATTCGAAGTGCCTGTTCAAAGCCAAACCGACACTCCCCGTAGGTGTCGTGGACCTCGACCGGATCCGGTGTCTCGTCGTCGAGAAGCGTCTCTAACTGCTTTCGTTTGATATCCGCCGAGGCACTAACCTCTACCGATTCTCGACGTCGCAGGAAGTTCTTTAGAGCGTTCTGAAATGCTTGCGCACTCTGGAATCGCTGCTGTCGATCGCGATGACAGGCGCGGTTGGCGATATCCGCCAATTCCTCGGGCACATCCCCGGCGTACTCAACCGGATCGGATTGATAGGCCGAAAATAGGACCTGGAGGACCGACTCCCCGGTATGGCGCGGTTGCCCCGTCAAAAGATGGTGCAGTGTCGCTCCCAGAAGATAGACATCCGTGCGCTCGTCGATGCTTTCGTCTTCTTGACCGGCCATCTCCGGGGCCATGTACATCGGGGTCCCCGAAACCCCGTCGGCGTCACCTCGGGACGGCAGAAGCGGTCGATCCGTCCTCAGACTGACCGCAATCCCCCAGTCCAGAAGATAGACCTCGTCAAAATCACCGACCATCACATTTTCGGGCTTGATGTCGCGGTGAATGACACCGCGGCTGTGGGCAAATCGGACCGCATTGGTGACTTCGATGAGGATCTCGAGATCGCGCTCCAGCTCCAGAGAGCCCTCCTCGCCGATCGCCTCCAGCCAGGAATCTCCTTCCACGCGCTTCATGACGATCAGCGGAGCGCCGTCAGCCGTCCGCCCCACGGTGTGGACGGGAATGATATTCGGATGCTCCAAAAAGCCCGTGACATACGCTTCTTGGAGAAGCGAGTACGCCACGGATTCGTCGGTCTCGTCGCGCACCGTTTTGACGGCGACCTCCCGATCGAGCGACATTTGGTTGGCAAGCTGGACGACTCCCATCCCGCCCTCGCCCAGTGTTTTCATCACGTCCAGATCGATGACATCATCATCTTCTCGACCTCCCTTCAGTGAAAATTCAGGCAGCGTATGTAGGCGGGAGGCGCTATCGCCGTCGATTCGACCGGAGTCCAGGGTGACCGTCGTTGCCGGCGGTTCTTTGCCGACGGTGGAGGCAAACCCAAGGGTCTCCAGATGGGACTCGAACCACTCGATATCATTCCGATCGCTCATCACACCTCTCCGCGTTACTCTGCTTCTCGACCGAACTGCCGGGACACGAGACTGCACAGCTTGTAGAGTCACCGATCACCGCACATTGCACAATGACTCCCGTCTCACACGCCAAATTTTCGCCCCCCCCCACTCCACTTGTCCCGAGACAACTATCCCGACGCCGAGCTTTGTCTTGTAGATTATTCTCCGATAATTATTGGCAATCGAGATCTTCGAGAACACCAGATCCTCCGAGATTCTTCGGCACGTTTCAACAGTTGGAACGAAAAAGCGAAACCCTGAAACAGAAATCCCGTCAAATTAAAGGGATTTGTCGTCAATCCCCGTTCCAGGCCTCTCTTTTGGGTTGGCACGGGATTCGCAATAACTAACAAACCGCAGACGATTCCCGCCGCATATCGCGGTTTCTTTCACATCATGGAGTGTCCGTTATGGCTACCATCCAACCATTCTTCGACGAGCGAACCTTCACTCTCACCTACGTGGTCTACGACAAGGAGAGTCGCGACGCCGTTGTCATCGACCCCGTCCTCGACTACGAGCCCGGCGCCTCCGCGGTCTGGACCGAATCGGCCGACCAGGCCGCCGACTTCGTGGAAGAACACCAGTTGAATCTTCATTACATCCTTGAGACCCACGCCCACGCCGATCACCTGTCGGGTGCCCGGCGCATCCAGGAGCGCTTCCCGGGTGCCAAAATCGGCATCGGCGCCAAGATCACCGAGGTTCAAAGCCTCTTTAAAGATGTCTTTAATCTGCCCGACGATTTTCCGACCGATGGCCGCCAATTTGATGTATTGCTCGACGACGACGAGACCTTCGAGGCCGGCACATTGACCATCGACGTCATGTACACCCCGGGCCATACTCCCGCGTGCTCTAGTTACGTCATCGACGACGCCGTCTTTACCGGTGACGCCCTGTTTTTGCCGGATTTCGGCACAGGTCGCTGCGATTTTCCCGGAGGTAGTGCCGAAGATATGTACGATTCGGTCACGGAGCGAATTTACGCCCTACCCGATGACTACCGGACCTTCGTTGGGCACGACTACCAGCCCGGCGGACGAGACGTCGAATTCAAAGCCACGATTGCCGAGCAAAAAGAGAACAACGTCTTTTTGCCGGCCGACCGCTCCCGCGAGGAGTTCATCGAGAACCGTGAGGCCCGCGACGAGACGCTGTCTGCTCCCCGGCTTCTATTGCAGAGCCTGCAGGTCAACATCGACGCCGGAAATCTTCCCGAACAGGAGGATAACGAGAAGGCCTACCTCAAGATCCCGGTCAATGTATTTCGACCGGATACGATGGACCAAGAGAACCTGGTGCTCGAAGAGGCCTGATTGCTTGAGCCGATTCGGAATGGACGCCGGCCCCCGGCCGGTGCCGGCGTCCAACGCCGATCGATTCACCACCAACCATCAAGGAGACCACCATGCTTGACCCCACTTTCGTCGTCGCCACCGCCGGCGGCCTTACTGAATTTACTCCCGTCGCCGCCACCATCGGCGGAATACTCATCGGCCTGGCGGCGGCACTGATGATGCTCTTCGAGGGCCGTATCGCCGGCATCAGCGGCATCTTGAGCGGCGCCCTCAAAAACGAAGACTCCGACCCACCGCGCTGGCAGGCTACATTTGTCGGCGGGCTCGTCCTCGGCGGATTTGCGCTGGTGGCAGTCCAGGGCGTGGTCGACCGCGACTTCGTAATGACCGAACTGAGCATCTCGCCGGTGCTGGCCATCGGTGCCGGATTGCTCGTCGGGTTTGGCACTCGTCTCGGTAACGGCTGCACCAGCGGCCACGGCGTCTGCGGCATTCCGCGCCTTTCGATGCGCTCCATACTTGCAACCCTGACCTTTATGGGCATGGCCGTACTGACCGTATTCGTCACCAACCACGTCTTCTCCTTCGGAGGTCTGTCGTGATACGCCAACTTCTCGTACTTTTATCCGGCTTTATTTTCGCCATTGGCCTCGGCATCTCCGAGATGACCCGCCCCGAAAAGGTGCTCGGCTTTCTCGATATCTTCGGCGACTGGGACCCGAGCCTGGCTTTTGTGATGGGCGGTGCCATCGTGGTGTACGCCATCACATTACAAATCGTCGATCGGCGAAGTGAGCCGGGGTTTGGAAAGAAATTTCGGATTCCCACCCGTTCCGATATCACCCCGTCTCTAATCATCGGCGCCGCGATTTTCGGCATCGGCTGGGGCCTCGCCGGGTTCTGTCCCGGGCCGGGGATTGTCGCGGCCGCCGGCCTCGTGACTCCGGCACTGTATTTTCTTCCGGCGCTTATCGTCGGAATCTTGATTCATCGCTGGCTCATGGAGTGATTGCCAGAATACCTCGTCAGTACCGTGGCAGCGGGCAGCAGGCCGAAGCTGCCTGCCACCCCGGCCGTGAACGCCCCACACCACAGAAATCGACGGAGAACAAATCATGTCGGAATGCACCATTGACGAATTCGCCACGCAGCCCGCAGACGACGAATGCCGTTATCGGGAGCGAGCCCGAGAACACACCGTCGCCGGAACCGCGTTGGGTGTCGCCAGCGCCGGTTCGCTCGCCGTCTTCGGCACCTTCGCCTGCCCCATTTGCGTTGTCGCCGCCCCGGCACTGATCGGCAGTGGCATCTGGAATCATAAAAAATCGAAACAACAAGACGGACCGGACGACGATTGACAACCGAATACCGATGTCGCGGTTTGACCACATGTGATTTCTTTGGCCCCTGGAAACGTCATGCAGATCCACCGTTTCATCTCTGTCATTCTCGTCATAGCTCTGGTGCTAAGTGTCGGCTGTGAGCAAGATGAAGCTCCTGCCAGCAGCGAAACCTCGGACAGCGAACATTCGGCTATTCAGGCCGATGAAGCCTCCGACGACGACACCGAACCCGTCATCGACGATTCCGGAGCCGACAACCCGAGAAAGCAACGCGCCGATGATGCCGACCAGGCACTGCGCCAGCAGTTGATGGGTCGGGTCATGGAAGTCGTGGAAGCCGACGGGTTTCCAGCCGCCGTCGATGTCTGTCACGACGAAGCGGGCCCGATCACCGAAGACGTCGGCGACGAATTCGACGTCCGCATCGGTCGCGTCTCTGACCGACTTCGAAATCCCGACAACACCGGCCCCGACTGGGTCTGGCCCATGATCGAGGAGGCGCAACAACAACCTCGCTACGCCGACGACGACGAATTTCGCGCCGTCAAACCCATCGAACTCGCCGCCCCCTGTGCCAATTGCCATGGTGATACCGACGAATTGGCCGACGGCGTCCCGGAAATACTGGCCGAGCGCTACCCCGACGATCAGGCCACGGGATACTCGGAGGGCGACCTCCGCGGATGGGTCTGGGTCGAAGTCCCGTCATCTGCGCTGTGAGAACTTGTCAAAACAGTGTCGGCAACGTCGCCGCGCTTCGATGAAAAATCGCCGCCGGTCTCAATTCCCCCTTTTCGATGGCCAATTCTTGCTTACCATTGTCGCCGTGCGGTACCCCGAGACAAACTGTTGACTTGAAGCCAAACGCAATGCGCACTATGCAATGTAGCGAACATCAGTTCCGGAGTTGAACAGCAGTGGTGATGCAAGTTGCATCTCCGAGCGGTACACACCGGGGTCGGCGACGGGTCATACCGTCGTACAACGTTGATGGAAAACCCGAGATCACAGCAAACTTGAAAACGAGAACACCCATGGAAGAGACGACAGTACGCGGCACCGTAAAGTGGTTTGACGAAGACAAAGGATACGGTTTCATCGAGCGCGAAGACGGCGGCGAAGACGTCTTCTTGCACTACAACGACCTCACCGACCAGAGCGGCTTCAAAACCGTCGACGAAGGTGCCCTCGTTGAATTTGACGTCGAGCGCGGCCCGAAAGGTCCGAAAGCGACCAACGTCCGTGAGGTCTGATTGACCTCGATGACCGGGAGGTCGCCGTCCGCGGCCTCCTGCTTTGTCCGCCTCCCTTTCGACGCGTTCCGCCTCTCGGCGCTTTCATCCTCGACGCCAGCGGCCGCTTCCGCCCGCTTCATCACACCAACCCGGCCCGATCCTTCCCTGCGTATCCCCTGCTCGCCAACAGCGAGCCCTCACTCGGCCCGAACGGGACGAAAAACAACCAAAACGCAGCCACCGGCGATGTAACAGCGATGCGATTTTGAGTCGCTCTGTGTGTCGGTCTTGCAGCGCTTGTATGTACGCGAGTAGCGACCAGAAGATGCCACTACTCAGCCGCCGAGGCGAACGTCTCAACAGATTTGCGGGCCATGTCGTACTTCAACAGGGCCCGGCGAGACTGTTGGAAATAACTGATCCTGTGGGGTACCGTTCCGACCAGGTTGCTCACCGACCATCTTAAGATCCCGTGTCTCGTTTCTGTGTTTCCGTTCATTCGGAGACGCGGTCCCTCATGATCATACACATCTCGGGAAACGGGTTGCGAGCGGGGTAGAAGTTTGATCGAATCCGGGTGAGCTGACCCTGCCCCTGCCCGGAGAAGACAGATGCGGACAAC
>LFFM01000878.1_pt1 | contig 21386 bp, 21 predicted proteins | sample 643131 | NCBI WGS metagenome assembly LFFM01 (sample SAMN03777445, study PRJNA286221) | soda lake metagenome | biome: soda lake; feature: Kulunda steppe; material: water; isolation source: sample Tc-Br brine of Tanatar trona crystallizer | place: Russia: Kulunda steppe | collected 2011-07
AGCGCCGAGGGTGAGATTTGAACTCACGTGTCCTGACGGACAGTTGCTCTCGAAGCAACCGCCTTGGCCGGGCTAGGCTACCTCGGCTCGGTCGTACGTCGGTCGGTCCCGAGTTTATGCGTTTCGGTCCGTCCGCGACACGGCGTCGAAAAAAACTGAATCGGCGAGTCGCGATCCGATCAGTCGTCGGCCGGTGCTCCCGCTCCAGACGGCATGATGCTGCCCGAAACGACGCTCTCGTTGGAGACGACGTATCGGAGCAGCAGGAACACGAAGATGTACTTCGCGACGATGTCGAGCGCACTGTAGGCCCACGAGGTGACGCCGACCGGCAGGACGGCGATCCCCTCGACGCCGAGCGCCCAGACGATCGGGTAGCCGAGCCACATCACGACGGTCAACAGCTTCAGCGTGTTGAAGATGTCAGCCGTGCCGGCGGCCTCGGCTGCCTTCGGCCACTGGGTGAGCAGGATGTACAGCACGACGACGAAGGCCGCACAGCTGATGAAGTACCAGAACCACCGGAGCAGGTGGCTCGAGGTCGTCAGCGCCGCGGCGAGCCCCGTCACACACATCGCGATATCGAACGTGATGGCGGTGAAGATCGACGTCCCGTCAGCACCCGCCAGCAGCCCGAGCGCGAGCAGGATGGCGGGCGTCGATAGAGCCCACGTGAGATAGCGACCCCACATCGTGACGACTCCGTCGTACGATTCGCCGCCCATCATTACGGACGCGCCTTGGGCGGCGTGTCCGTCCGGCATCTCGAGAACGCCGATCGTCAATCCGGACGCAAGACCAGTGTAGCTCGCGACGGAGACGGTCGGGACCAAAAGCGCCGACACCGCGATGAGCTTCGCGCGGGGGTCATCGAGGTCCTTCGTCAGGAAGACGAAGAAAAGCAGCGACAGCCCCGCGAGCGCGATATTTACGTACAGCGAACTCGCGAGGACCGGATCCGTGAAGATCCATTCGAAGATCTCCGTTTGCGTCGGCCCCTCCTGTTGGAGCGCGACGAGCGATTCAGTTTTCGATGGCAACGCCATGCTTTGCGACATGATCCATTCTTTACTTCGGGTAGACACGTTATTAAAAGAGATCCAAACTAGTGTGGATTGTCGATACGAGCCGCGTTTCGTGCGGTGATACGGCCTATCGAATGCGTCCGCTCGGGGCCACGAGCGGCGCCCGCCGGTCGGCGATCCGCGGATCACAGTGCGTTCGGCTACCGGCGAGTCACGACGTTGAGAACGAACAGGACGGCCGCGAAAACGACGCCCCCACCGGAAACGAGAGCGGTGTTCGCCAGGGGGTTCGCCGACGGCCGATACACTCGGACGTCGCGCTCGTAGAGCCAGATGACCGAATCCGGCGAGAAAGCGCCCAAGACCGCCAGAAAGAGCGGAACTGTAACGAAAAGGATCCCCGTCGACACGGCGAACGTCATGAGCAGGTCCTCGACCCGGATGAGATGTGCCGCCGACTCGAAATCGAGATCGCGGTCGCGGACGGACAGCCGCAGTCGGACGAACGCGAGCCCGAACAGGAACGTGAGGACGACGCCGAGTCCGCCGACCGCCACGAACGCGGGTGTCTCGGAGGCGGCCGTCGGTTCGACCGTTCGGATCAACGCCCGTCGGAGGGCGATCGCGGGCGCGAACCCGACCGCGCTCAATAAAATCAGACAGCAGATCCGGATCTTCCCGTCGAGCGAGACGGGAAACACTCGTCTCGTGAGTGCTGCAGCCTGCTCGTAGGGATCTCCCTCGAGGACGGCGTCCGAAATATCCCGTGACATGTTTGCGGTTGCGACCGAATCCCCCGCATCTTAGGATAGACTCCTGATAACAAGGCCTTCGATCCTAACTAGTCAGGCGGTACATGCAATTCGGACAAGGACATACCTCATAATAGTACATGTGTCCGAGGGCAGTCGTTCATCGACGTTTCGAGTGTCGCGCAGTCGCGGGCAGTACGGTGCGTGATCGTCTCGGTCGGTCCCAAACAGAGCACCATGCTCGGTCGAAGACCGGACGGGACGGGGTGTAACACGTATGCCGTCCGGACTCAAACGCGATCTCGGACTCCCTGCGACGACCGCGATCGCCATCGGCGCGATGGTCGGCAGCGGCGTCTTCATCCTGCCGGGAATCGCCTTCGTCGAGGTCGGCGGGCCGTCGGTCGTGGCGGCGTTTCTCGTCGCCGCGATACTCATCCTCCCGGCGGCGCTTTCGGCCTCCGAAATGGCGACCGCGATGCCCGAAGACGGCGGTTCGTACGTCTACGTCGAGCGTGGGATGGGCCCGCTCCTCGGGACGATCGCGGGGATCGGGAACTGGTTCATGCTCTCGTTTAAGGGGGCGCTGGCGCTGATCGGCGGCGTTCCGTATCTGGTGTACGTGCTACCGGTGATCGAAACGATCGAAGTCCCGGTTTTCGGCGACCCGATCATCCCGCTCGCGCTCGCGCTCGCGCTCGTCTTTATCCTGCTCAACCTCGTCAGCACGTCGAGTACGGGTTCGCTGCAGTTCGTCATCGTCGGGTTGATGCTCGTCGTGATGGCGTGGTTCGTCGTCGGTGGCTGGTCGGGGATCACCCCGGCACGGACGGAGGGGGCGTTCAGCGTCGGCGGCAGCGGCTTCCTGGCTGCGACGGCGCTGGTCTTTATCTCCTATGCGGGGGTGATCAAGGTCTCGGCCGTCGCCGAGGAGGTCAAAGATCCGGGACGGGTGATCCCACAGGCGATGATCGGGTCGCTCGTTATCACGACGGCGCTGTACGTCGCCGTCGTCTACGTCGCGGTCGGTATCGTCGACGTTCAGGGTGCGATCGAGGACGGCCTGCTTCGGTCCGACGGCGAGGGCGCGATCATGGCGATCGCGGCCGATCAGACCCTCGGGACGGTCGGCGTCATCGCCGTAACCGTCGCGGCGCTCATGGCGCTGGCCTCGACGGCGAACGCCGGCCTCCTGTCGGCCTCGCGGTTCCCCTTCGCGATGGCGCGGGACAACCTGGCACCGGACCGGTTTGCGGAAGTCAGCAGCCGGTTCAACACGCCGGCGCCGGCGGTCGCCGTGACCGGCGCGATGATGCTCGTGATGATCGCATTCCTGCCGATCGATCAGGTCGCGAAGTTCGGTAGCGCCTTCCAGATAATCGTCTTCATTCTCGTCAACCTCGCGTTGATCGGTTTCCGGGAGGGGGCGATCGACGAGTACGAACCGGTGTTCACCGCGCCGCTGTACCCGTGGTTACAGCTCTTCGGGATGGCGGGAGGGTTCGTCGTGTTGACCCAGATCGGGACGCTCCCGTTCCTCGGCGCGGCGGCGATCACGGCGGTGTCTGTTGTGTATTACTACGTCTACGCCCGCGACCGCGTCGACCGCGAGGGCGCCGCACGGACGGGCGTTCGGCGCGAACTCGGCGAGCGGGCGATCGAGCGGACGCGGGAGCTTTTCGACGCCGAGGAGACCTACGACGCGCTCGTGGCGGTCACCGACAAGACGAGCGAGTCGGGACAGCGCGATATGCTTCGAATCGCCTCGGATCTCTCCCGTCTCCGGTCGACCCACGTCTCGATGGTCCGGTTCAGCGAACAGCCGCACCACGTCTTCGGCGAACGGACCCCACGGGTCAATCGGACGGACAGCCCGGAGTGGTTACCGTTCGAGGGGAACCCGCCGGAGTGGTTTACGGCAGCGGCCGGCACCGAGGCCGCGACCGGATCGGGCGGGGGCGGAGGCGGGACGCTCCCCGACACTGATGCGACGATGGATCCCGAAATTCGGTCGAAAGCGGGCTCGTACGTCGACTACAGCGAAATAACCGCAGAAGACGTCAAGGAGTCGATCGTCGAGTTTGCCTCCTACGAGGGGTACGATCTCCTGATGCTCGAGCGCCGTCGCGAGGAGTTCCACCAGCGACTCATCGGACGCGGCGAAACCCAGTGGTTCCTCAAGAACGCGCCCTGCGGCGTCCTGTTGGTCGAGGACCGCGGTTTCGACGGCGCCGACGAGATCGCGGTCGTCTCCTCGCGCGGCGGGTACGATCCGTTGAAACTGCTCATCGCGGACGCGATCGCCGAGGAGACAGGCGCCCGGATCACGCTGTTGCAGGCGCTTCCCGAGGGGGCCCCCGAACGACGCCGGGAGACGATCGAGAAGTACCACGCGGCGCTGATCTCGATCCTGACCGTCCCGGCCCAATCGCGGGTCATCGAGACGGACGACCCTGTCACCGGGTTGGCGCGGTTCGTCGGCGACTCGGACCTGTTGGTCACCGGCACCGAGTCCGGCGGCCTCAGCGGCGATCTGTTCGGCCGCCCCAGCGATCAACTGGTCGACAGCGTCGACTGTACGGCCGTCATGGTCCAGCCCCACAGCGAGCGCCGCGAGAGCTTCATCAAACGTTCGATCCTCGATCGCCTGTTCTGAGTCAGAGTCGGTTTTTGAGGTTTTCCAGTGTTGCTTCGAGTTCGCGGCGGTTGAACCGGTCGGCGACCGGCCCGAGGAGCCGATCGACGAGCGGTGGCAAGCCGAGATCGTACTCCGCGGTGTAGGTGACCCGGGTGCCGCCCTCTACGGGCTCGAACGTCCACTCGATCCGCCCCTCGATGTCGCCGCTCATCTCGAAGACGATCCGTTCGGGAGGGTGGTGTTCGACGCCTCGAACCTCGCCTTCGAAGGACAGCCCGAACAGGCGATACACGTAGCTGGCCCGTTTACCGCCGGTATCGAGCGTGCCGGTGGTTTCGACGGCCGAGAGCCGCGGCGAGATCCGGGCCTGGTTCTCCGGGACGTCCATGTACTCGAAGACCGCTTCCGGGGGTCGGTCGATCACCGTGGTGGCTGTCGCTTCCATGTGGGCTTTTTCGTAGTGAACGGGGTTAATGGATACGGAAACCGGGCAATACGAACACGGGCCGTCCGACGGACTCCGTCTATATCCTCGGCAGTTGATACGAACGGCGTGCTGTATACAGCGTGCATACTCAACACACAATACCGAGGAGTTTCTCTGCCGACTGTCGGATTTCCCGGGCACGCACCTCCCCGATCCCAGTGACCTGCGTCAGTCCGTCGTGATCCGCCGCGGCCACAGCCTCGATGGAATCGAATCCATGAGACCGCAATCGATCTGCGATCACCTCGCCCACTCCGTGGACCTGTTCGAGATCTCGGACGTTCGGTTCCACTGTCTGCCCTTCTTTCGGTGGAAACCCCCGTCCCTTGATCACTATCTCGACGGGGTCCGGTTCGAGGACTCCGCGATGAAGATCGGCCGTACGGATATCGTGCACGACGATCACGCATTCCAGTCTTCTTTGCATTATTCGATCGCCGAACGCGGTATCGAAAATCTGACTCATCGGGTGTACGTTTTCTTTGGACGATTATATCGTGATCTGGAACTGTTCACCGCACTCGGGACACACTGCATCCGTGGCGTCCCCCTCACTCAGATTGATTCGCTTATACAGTTCCTGGAGATAGTTCAGATCCGCAACGAACAGATTCTCTATCACGTGTGGTGTTACCTCGCTCAGAGACCCGAGATCGGTGACCACCCGTGACAACAGGATGACCGTCAAGTACGCACTGTTTGACTGGACACGTGGGTCCTTGAGTGGCTTGACTTCATCGGCGGCGGTCGCAAGACGCATTACCCCGTCCCGATGGAGAGTCCCCTCATCGTCGACATATCCCTTCGGGAGTGTGAATTCGAACTCTGTTTGAACGACTGATCCGCTCATGGCGAAATCCTCAGATACGACGTACATAAATACCTAGTGAACTACCCCACCCTACTCGCTCACCGCTGACGCGGTTCGCTCCTTGAGGGTAGCGTGAGACCGGAGGTCTCACGGACCATGCGAACGGGCGCTTCGCGCCCGTGAGCAGATGGGGCTTCCTGCTTCCACGACGTTGTCAGACTGCGTCTGACAGCCTGTCGAGGTTCCCTCGACAAACGCGCTTTGCAGATACAGGTGTATCCGCAGGGAGCGCAGTCTCCACAGGCATTGATTTGGAGTGTCCCACTCCTACTTGTTCGAGACCGCGAGAAAGGATGTTCTACGACGCATTCGCGTCTCTGTCCGCCTCGAACCCACACGACGGACACGAATGCTCACGTACCCATAACGGCTTGTCCGTCTCCGTTCCGCACGACGCGCATTCTTTGGTCGTGCCCCGAGGGTCTACGGCGACGAAGTGCGTTCCTTCCCGTTCGCACTTGTATTTGAGCATTCGGAGGAACGTTCCCCACGAGGCCCCAGCTCGATTCCGAGAGTTGCTGGGAAGTTCGACCAATCCCTTCGCATCCAAGTCTTCGACGGCCACCAAGTCGTACTCGGTCGCGTAGTAGTTCGAGAGTTTGTGCAAGAAGTCTCGCCGCTTGCGCTTCAGGTCGGCGTGGCGACGAGCGACCGCCTTGCGTTGTTCCTCCCAGTTTTTCGAGCTGTGTTCCTTCCGCGAGAGTTCGCGTTGGGCGCGCTCCAACCGCCCGCGTTCGTCGGAAAAGTCTGGTGACTCAACAGCGGTTCCATCAGTATCGTGTGCGTACTTCAGGATACCAACGTCAATTCCGACGACTCGCTCCGGGTTCTCGGATTTCTCGGGCGGGTCCTCGTCCACGTCGATACCGAACGTGGCGAACCACTCCCCCGTGGGTTCTTGCTTGACCGTGACCTGTTTGATGGTCGCGTTCTCGGGAATGTCTCGGTGGAGTTGAATCGGAATCTCACCGATTTTGCTCAACCACAGGACAGGCCGACCACTCGTATTCTTGAGTTTGAAGCCGGACTGGTTGTAGGTGAGCGACCGATACTCCCGGGGCGGTTTCCACTTGAGCATCCCCACGGCGCGTCCGCTCTCCTTCTGCGTTTTGAGCGTGGAGAGGTTGTCGTAGACGCGCTTGACGACCATCTGTAATACTTTTGAATGAACGTCGGTCAGGTCGTCCCACCACGATTTGAGGCCGGGAAGCCGCCCCTGAACCTCGTAGCGGGCGGGAATGTCATCTTCCTCATTGAGCAGGTAGAGGACGTGGTTGTAGAGTTGTCTACAAGTATCGACGTGGTACAGAAGCGTCTCGGTGAGGGCTTCCGGTGGGTCGAGTCGATACTTGTAGTTGTACTGCATCTATGACTCTCGTTCCTCGATAAGTTCATCCAATTTCTCTTGGACGAACGAGGAAAGATTCAGATGATTGTCCTGAATCCATTCCTCTTGGTCGTCTCGGATGGAGATGGTCTTTCGCGTTGCCACATCACATCTTACGTAATATGCATAAAAGTGGTTTTTGATTGACGTGGGTCTGTGGGCCGGTCTCCACGGAGTGTTCGGGAGACGATGACGACGCTGTATTCCCTCCCTACTGCGTCCTCAGAAATCGAAGATTTCTGATGTGCGAACGAGAGCTTGCTCTCGTTAACGCTACTTGGTCACTTCGCTCCCTGCGTTGTCGTCCGAAAATCAGAGATTTTCGGGATCACGAGAATCTTCGATTCTCGAACGACTCCTTGAGGATGGAGATTTAGCGCCTGAATACAATTAAATAATCGTTCTTTGAGGATTTCAACGGGGTCGTCCAATCAGTTGTCAGGCGCCCGCCCACAGCCGCTGTTCGCGGTCCATAAGCCCCACGACGACGACGTGCGGGAGGGTGAGAACGGCGATCAACGCCAGATACCCGCCGACGAGCGAGAGCGGTTCGGCGACGGTTCCGGGAACGAGAAGATACCAGAGTCCGAGGATCGCAAGCGAGGCCGCGGTGAGGGGTGCGGCATCGCGGGCGAAGGAGGCGAGTGCCGCGGTATGTCGCCCGGATCGAAGCGCGTCCGTAGCCCTCGGATCGACGGCGAGCAGCCGGACGATGTGTCTGAGCGCGTGCCACAGACAGAAGTACAGCCCGACGGCGAGGATCGGCGGGACGGTCGAAAAGAAGGCGACGAGCCCGAGGGTTTCGGCCACGTCGATGAGCCACGGTCGGCGACCACCCGAGGCGGTCGAGCGGAACCCGACGAGAAGCGTCGCTCCCACGAGTGCCGCGAGCCCGGCTGCGACTGTGAGCCGGACTGCCGGCGTGAACGCGGCCGAGACGACCCCGACCGAGCCGGCGTCGAACAGCCCGACGAGCGTCGAGACGACGAGTTCGTACTGGCCCGGGAACGCCACGAACGGGACGACCATCGGGAGCGCCCCCCGAGTCGCCGCGGTCAGCACCCGGGGGAGGCGGCCGGCCGGATATCCGTCGCCGAACGTGACGAGCGGGTAGACGTCGCCCTGTCCCCAGTGGGCCCACGTCATGAGGATGAAGAAGACGACGGCGAAGACGGGAGCGAGAAACCAGACCGCGGCGTAGAGCCCGCCGACGACGAGATAGAGCACGCCGACGGCGGCGAGCGACCGGACGGTTGCCGGGTCGCCTCTGGTTCGCGAAACCGCGAGGTGATCGACCGCACCGTGGGGCAACCCGAAGAGGACGACGCTGACGGCGAGCGGCAGCAGCTGATACCGGAGCGGAACCGACACGCCGGCGAGGAACACGAGCGTCGCGGCCGCGATGGCGATCCAACCGGGGACGAAAGCGAGTCGGGAAAGCGTCTTGGCGCCGCCGGACGGGGGGGAAAGCGGATCCGCCGCCCGGAACTCAGCTCGCCGGTCGCTCACTGTCCTCGGCCTGTCCGTCCAGTTCGCGCTCGGCCGCGACGGTCGGCTCCCGGGCCGGAAGCAACGCCGCGACGGCCGGCGGGACGGCGGCGCGGACGTCGGCGGCGACGGTCGGCCACTGTTCGACGAGCCACAGGTACAGGACCAGCCCCTGGACGATAAAGACGTTCGTCACGAGGAAGAAAAGCGCCTCCTCGATCGGGAGTCCGAACGGCGCGATGCCGACGGTGTAGGTCAGCGAGATCGTCCACAGACCGTTCGAGATGGCGTACCAATCGAGGACCCACAGATAGAGAGTCGGAACGCCGATCCCGAGGGCGACGGCCCGTTTGGCACGGACGAGATGGGGCCAGCCGAACATCCACTGGACCGCGAGTATCGGACCGGCCCACGCGAGGATCGCGCCGAGATACAGCGTCGAGGGGCCGGCGAAAAGGAGACCGACGCCGACCGCCCCCACGCCGAGCCCGGCCAACAATCCGACGAGTCGCGTTCCCCGGGAGAGCCCGAGATCCCCGTCGGTGGGGATTTCGAGGTTGTAGAGCCAAAGCGCCGTCAAGATCGGCTGCAGAACGAAGAACAGGTACTCGCCGATCGGGGCCGCCCAGATGTGGAGCGCGGTGACACCGTCGCCGTACCACCACACGCCCTGTTCGATGAGGAGGTTGTCCCACGGCGTCGTGTAGACGACGGCCAGCACGAGGATGACGCCGAGTCCGAAAAAGGGAACTCGACCCCACGTCGCGACGGGACGGAAGTACGCCAAGGCCCCGAGGGCGAGGACGGGCGGAACGACGAAGAGGAGGTGAAACCCCAGATACGTCTCCGGCGTCATCGCTGTCTCGACGTCGCCGGTCCAGTCGGTTCACTGTACGACGGCGCCGAGGGTGACGGTCCGGGAGACATATATGGAGGTTCGCTCCGCGACAGTAAATCCCTCGCACCTCACTAGTTTGGGCGAGTGACCGGCTGGAACTCCTCGAGGAGTTCGCCGATGATCTTCGATTGGGCCGCCCGGAGGTGTTGGTGGAACGTCGACCGGGTGATCCCCATCGAGTCGGCGATCTCCTCACCCGAGACGGGGCGTGGCCACTCGAAGTAATCGCTCAGATACGCCTTCTGGATCGTCTCGAGTTGGCGGTCGGTCAGCTGTTCGCCGAGCGCCTCGACCAGTTCGCGCTGGGTGTTCTGATCGCGCTCGCGGCGCTGTTGGGACGCCAGCGTGAGCCCGTCGTACTGTCCGAGGAGGGACTGAACGACCGCACTCGGGTCAGCCGTCCGGGGGAGTTCGATGCGGATGTCCGCGCCGTCGCCGTCGGCAGTGAGCGACCTGACCGCACCGTTGTGATCGAGGACGGTCCGGACCAGCGACGCCTCCGTCGGGATCACCTCGAGGAGACAGCCGTCCTCGTAGGAGGCGACGAGATTCAGCTCGGGCGGGTCGGCCATCGATTCGGCGGCTTCCCGGAGCGTATCGATATCGGCGCCTGAAACCGAAACCGAGAGTACGAACCGGCCGTCGGTGCGGGAGACGGCACCCCGATACGTGATTTCACAGTCGGCCCGCTCCGCTAGTTCGACCAGAACCGGCCCCGGCGAGACACCGGTAAAGACGAGTTCGAGATACTCGTCGGTCGCGAGCAGGCGCTGGTTCTGGAGCGCGTTGATTCCGGTACCGATGACGCGACCGAGCGCTTCGAACACCGCGACTTCGTGGTCATCGAGGGTCTGTGATCGGGTCGCATAGACGACCAAAACGCCGTACTCCGCCTCCCGATACCGGATCGGGATCGCCGCAACGCCGCCGTCCGGTGTCACGAACCGACGATGGGGCGACTCGGTCGAAAGGGAATCGGCGTCGACAGCGACGACCGTCCCCGTTCGGATCGCCTCGTTCACCGGATCGTCCGCGTCCGACGTGACCGTGATCTCGCCGGCGGCACCACAGCCGGCCCGCGAGTCGGCGACAACGCGGCCGCTCGTCATCTGTTGGGTTCCGATCCACGCGGCCTCGTAATCGTTCGTCTCGATGACGGCCTTACAGACGCGCTCTTCGAGTTCCGTTCGGGACATGCTGTTGACCGTCGCGGCGGTGACACGCCGGACGAGCCCGTCGAGGCGAACGAGCAGCCGCTCTCTGGCCCGACGGTCGGCCCGCAGTTGTTCGGTCTGTCGGCGAGCACGGAGTTCGACCTCCTTTCTGTCGGTCACGTCGGACTGGAAGCCGAGGTAGTGTGTTACCTCGCCGTCCTCGTCGCGAAGCGGAGCGACGCTGAGCTGGTTCCAGAACGGCTCGCCGCTCTTGCGATAGTTGAGCAGCTCCACCGAGACGGGGCGCTCGTCGTCGATCGCCTGTCGAACCGTTTCGACCGTCTCGGGGTCCGTGTCTTCACCCTGTAGGAACCGACAGTTACGGCCGAGCGCCTCGTATTTGTCGTAGCCGGTGAGCCGCTCGAAGGCGTCGTTGACATAAATGAGCGGCTCGTCGGGCTCGGTCGGGTCCGCGACCGTGATCCCGACCGGCGCCTCGTCCATCGTCAGTTCGGCGAGCCGGAGGTTCGCCGCGGCCGGGTCGCCCTCGTCGACCGTTTCGGCGACGTGGTCCTGTCGGGCCAACTCGACGATCCTGTCGACGAGTTCCTCGGTGTCGGTGTCCGGTCCGTGCGGGACGTACGCTGTCACGCCGGCATCGATCGCTCTCTCGGCGACGCGCTCGTCGCCGTCGGCCGTATACAGAACGAACGGGAGGTGTCGGTCGCGCTCTCTGACCGCCTCGAGTAATTCGAGACCGTCCCGCCCTTCGAGGGGATAATCGCACACCACACAGTTGATCTCGTGTTCGTCGAGGTGTGTGGTCGCTTCGTCGAACCCGGATACCGCCGTTCCGTCGATGAGATGATCGGGAAAGCCCGCCCGAAGCTCCGGGTCGGACGGCGCGTCCCCGACGAGGAGAACGTTGAACGCGAACATTACCTCAAGGTGTGCTCGCGATGCTTAAAAGCGTCCCGCAGGATACCGGAAGCCGGCACGCTTCGGGCGGGACGGTCGGCGACGGCGCAAGTCGTTCGGATCAGCCCGGCGGTTCGCCACCGATGACGATCACCGGGACCGGAGCCGATTCGAGCAGCCGTTCGGCCGTCCCGCCGAGAACGAGCCGCTTGAATCCAGATCGACCGGTCGCGCCGACGACGACCGCGTCCGCACCGGTCTCTCGAAGCGTCGCGAGGATCCGTTCGGGCGGAGGACCCTCCTCGAGGACGGTACGGCAGGCGATCCCCGCCGCGTCCGCCGCGGCCTCGGCGCGTTCCAGCGCCTCCCGGGCGTCGGACCGGAGGTTCTCTCTGACCTCCTCGGGATCGATGATCGCGTTGTCGTAGGCCGTTCGCGTCTCGACGACCGAAACGACGTGTAGTGTCGCCCCCGTCGACGCCGCGAGTTCGACCGCGTGAGCGAGGGCGGCGTCGGCGTCCGAACTGCCGTCGGTCGCGAGGAGTAACGCGTCGTACATACCCGGTTGTGGGGCGGAGGACGAATAAATCCGGCTGCCGGATCCTCTCGAGGGCGACGTCCGGAACGATCACTCGCTCCAGCGTGCGACGGTGACGGGGACGGGGGCGCGGCGGACGACCATCTCGGCGACGCTCCCGAGGAGCACGCGGGAGAGCCCCGAGCGGCCGTGGCTCCCGATGACGACGTGGTCGACGTCGTGTTCCTCGGCGTACTCGACGATCGAGTGGGCCGGGCGACCGACGACGGAGTCGGTCGTCAGCGTCCGGTCGACCGCCGAGGCGGTTTCTTTCGCCTCCTCGAGGACGGTTTCGGCCCGCTCTTCGGCGGCCGAAATCCAGTTGTCGGCGCTTCCGGGCCCCCACGCCGTCGACCCGTCGACCGGATCCATCACGTAGAGGGCAACGAGGTCGGCGTCGTCGAACTGTTCGAGCGCGTACTGTAGGGCGTCGGTGGCCGGGGCGGAACCGTCGACCGGAACGAGGACTCGCATGGTTTCGGGTTGAACAGCATAATATTTAAAAGAAGCGTGGGGCGGCGAAAATCGATCGGCGAGTTATCCCCACGAGAGACCCCGGGCTGTCTCCGGCGGGGCGAGCGGACTCGTCGGCAAATCGCCGCTCGGATCGGGGTCGTTGTAGGCTTTCGGGGCCACATCGTTCGGTGCATCGGGGTAGAATAGCGAGGCGATCGCGTGGATATGCTGGCGTCCGACGCCGAGTTCGAACTGCCCGCCGCCGAACATCCGTATCCCGTGGTTGCGGCAGTAGTCGATAGTGTCGAAAAGCGCCTGTACCGAACCGAATCGGGATGGCTTGACGTTGAGCCACGCCGGCTCCCAGGGAAGACCTTCGATAGTCTCGACGCTTCGAATCGGGTAATCCCACGTCACGCGGGCCTCTTCACCCTCGAACAGCGGTCGCGTCTCCCCGTTCAGTTCAGGGTCTTCGATAAGCGCCTCCGGAAAGCCCTCGATGATCCGCTCGTATAGCTCCGGGTCGGCAGGCTGATCGACCGTCGTCCCGTGGTACTGACCCTTGAGGTCGAGGGTTCGGACGGCGCCGGTCGCCGCGAGCCGGGCGATAACCTCGGTAGTCCACTCCGATGTCGGGTCGAGTTTGAACTCTAGGTCGGCGTTTCGGTCGAGCCACTCGAGGACGCGGTCCCCGGTCGGTGGGGACGCCAGGCGCGTGCTCACGACGAACCGAACCGGATCGTACGTGCGGCCGAGACGGTCGGCGAGGTTCGTATCGGCCTGTCGTAATGCGAGATCGAGCGATGCGCTCTCGAAGGCCCACCGTCGGTAATTGCGGAAGATCGACTGTGCCGGTTCGCCGCCGACGAAGAGATCGATCTCGGATAACCGGTCCGAAAACTCCTCGAGGGTGTACTCGCCGGTGACTGGAAAGTTCCCTGCAGAACGCTGTAGCGCGTCGTGTGCGTCGTTTTCGTATGTGACGTCTTCGCCACGCCCGGTTTCGCCGTCGCCGTGTAGTGAGACGGTCGTCGTCGCTCGGGTGAAGTCACTCGAGGTGTTCCGCTCGCGCTGTTCGAGATCGTAAGCCTGAATTTCGAGGTCGAGACCGGCGAGGTGATCGTACAGCATCGTGAGCCGTCCTTTGTTCCGACGCCATTAATATCCGAGAGGGACGGCGTCGAACCTCAGTCCGACCGATCGGCGACCGCGTCCAGAAGCGTCACGAGCGACTCGGTCGCCTCCGTCAGCAGTTTCTCGCCCAGTTCCGCGTCGCCTTCACGGGGGTCGCCGACGACGCCGCTGTCGGTGAACGAATCGGAGTCGTACGCGAGGTTCGTCCCCGAAACCCACTCCCCCCAGCCCTCGGCCGCTCCTTCGGCCGCCGCCTCGGTGCGTTCCTCGCGGATCAGTTCCGGGCGAAGCCGTCGGATCATCGACGTCTCGGCGGGGCCGGCATGCCCCAGCTTCTCGAACGAAACCGCGTCGAACCAGGTGTACTGGACGGCGTAGACCTCCCCCGAGCGGCTGAGTTCGCCACAGAGTTCACACAGCGCGTCGACGTTGCCGCCGTGGCCGTTGACGGCGACGACCCGCTCGATCCCGTGGCTCGCGAGACTCTCGATCGTCTCCCGAACGTACGCGCGGAAGGTGTCCTCGGAGACCCACAGCGTCCCGTCGAAGCGGCGGTGTTCGGCCGCGACGCCGACGGGGACGGTGGGACCGACGAGCACCTCGACGTCACGGTCGGAGATGTAGCGGTCGGCGGCCCCGGAAGCGATCGCCTCGGCGGTTATCGAATCGAGACCGAGCGGGGCGTGAGGGCCGTGCTGTTCGGTGCTGCCGACAGGGAGAAGTGCCAGCTCCGCCTCGACGTCGCGAACGTCGGTCCACGTCGAGTCGGCGAGGCGCATGAGCGCACTCAGGCGATGAGCAGTTCCTCGCCGCGTTCGACCTTGACGGTCGCCGGCGGCGAGATCTTGTTGTACGCACGGCGGAGCGCGTCCTTGGCGATCTCGGCGTCCTCGGGGTGACACCAAATCGTGAAGAGCCGTTCGTTCGCCTCGATCCGGGCGGCCGTCCCGACGATCTTGCCGAACGACTGTCGCATCCCGTCGGAGACACGGTCGGCGCCGGCGCCGGTCGCCTGTTTGTTCTCCCGGATGACCTGGTGAGGGAACTTCCGAAGGATCATCTTGTAGTCGCCGCCCTCGCCGAGCTCTTTCAGCATGCGGCGGTTCGCCGAGAGCCGCGAGGCCTCGAGCGAGCCATGGCGGATCTGGACCGCCTCGTCGAGGATGAGACTGATCTGGACCTCGTAATCGTCGGGCTCGGCGTCGAAGTTCCCCATCTTGTACTGGGCGACCTTCGAGCCGGGGATGCCCGTGATGTACTCGCGTCGAGTGTACGAGGGCTTGTCGATGTCCCTGTACATCGAAGCGGGCTTGTCACTCATAGTACCCGAAAGGTGGGTCAGTTCGCTGATAAAGGCTTCGAAGCGCGGCGTTCGTGGCGGTTTCGGTCGATCGCCGCCCGCCCGTCATCGAGCCACTCACGCCTCACCGTCGAACCGCCGGTCGCCGTCGGCGGGGCGATCCGCGAGGTCGACCTGCAACCCCTCGCCGGTCCACCGACCGTATGCGAGCACGGCGAGACAGCCGGCCACGGCGGTGAGAAAGCCCAAAATTCCGCCCTCGGGGCCGACCTCGCCGCCGTGGACGAGCGCCGAGCCGACCAGTTCCGTCTCGAAGAGCCGGACGCCCAACTCGAGTCCGCTCACCGGGAGCCCGAAGACGAAATGTGCGAGGTTCCACGTGATGTGGAACCCGACCGGGAGCCCGAGCCGACCGGTCGACGCGTATCCCAGTCCCAGCGCCACCCCCGCGACTGCGATCGTGGCGATTCCCAGCCGGTTCATGTTCGGGTTGAGCCCGTGGAGGGCGGCGAAGGCGAGACTCGAAAGCGCGACGGCGCCGAGAAGCGCCGTCCGACGATCGAGGGCGATCGTCAGTCCCTCGGCGACGTTCGTCATGAGATAGCCCCGAAAGAGCAGCTCCTCGTAGAACCCGACGACGATCATGAAGCCGGTCACGAGCGCGAAGCCGACGAGGAGCGACAGCGGGTCCGGGGCCGCGGGGGCGAACCGAGGCCGGTACACCCCGAGGGCGGCACCAACGAGATACAGGCCGGCTATCAATCCGGCGCCGAGCGCGAGGCCGACAGCGAGATCGCGCCACCACGCCGGGCCGAAAGCGAGCCCGAGTCCCTCAAAAGAACGCCGATCGAGTAACTCGGCTGCGACCGCGACACCGAGTGCGATCGAGATCCCGCTTGCGATCCCGTAGCCGATCGTCTCGAGTGGGCCTTCGGCGGAGAGAAACAGCGAATCGAGCGCGAAGAAGACGGCCGCCCCGGCCAGCGAGACGACGAAAAACAGCGCGGCCGCGAGGAGCAACCGCCAAGGGGTCCGAAGCCGGCCCGACGGCAGGCGGAGATAGGACCCGTCCATACGGGCCGTTGTGGGGGAGGGCGAATGAACGTTCTGGCGACGAACGGATCCCCGAAAGAGGCTTGCCGGATCCGTCACCTGCCCTCGACTCGAGAGGGAGGATTTACACTCTCCCGCCTCCACGGGGTGGTATGACGTGGCAGGTACTCGTGGGACGGCATCCACACGAATCGGTGCGGGGAGAGTACGACGGCTGGGCCGAGGTTACGGTCGCCGCCGACTACGACAGTCCCGAAACGCTCGAGGAAGACCTCCCGACGTTCGATGCGATCGTTCTGGGCGGGTTCGAGATGCCCGCCGAACGGCTCGAACGCGCCTCGGAGCTGAAGATGATCACCTCCCCCGGCGTCGGGCTGGACGCGGTCGATATCGGGGCGGCGACAGAGCTCGGGATCATCGTCTGTAACAACCTCGGCGCGAACACGCGGGCCGTCGCCGAGTACAGCATCACGACGACGCTTGCGGTCCGGCGCGAACTCCGTCGGGCCGACCGGAACATCCGGCAGGGGATCTGGGACAAGTTCGATTACATGAACACGGAGATCGCCGATCAGACGATGGGCGTGTTCGGCTACGGCGCGATCGGGAGCCTGGTCTTGGAGCTGGCCCAGGGACTGGAGATGGAGGCGATCGCGTACGATCCCTACGTCGACCGGGAGGCCTTCGCCGAGGGCGTCGAGCCGGTCGACGAGATGCTCGAACTCTTCGAGCGGGCCGACTCGGTGGGCGTTCACGCCCCGTTGACCGAGGAGACGCGGGGCGCCGTCGGCGAGGCCGAACTCGAGGCACTCGGCCCGGACGGCGTGTTGGTCAACGCCTCCCGCGGTCCGCTCGTCGACACCGACGCCCTGATCGAGTCCCTCGAAAGTGAATCGATCCACGGGGCCGCAATCGACGTCTTCGACGAGGAACCCGCGCCGGCGGATCACCCGCTTTTCGAGTTCGACAACGTGTTGGTCACCCCACACATCGCGGGGTCGACGTCGAAGTCCGTGCCGGCGAAACACCGCGGCGCGGCGGAGAACGTCAAGGCGGTGTACGACGGAAAGCTCCCCGAAACGACGGTCAACAGGGATCAGCTGTGTCTGTGGGTCGCCCACGGCGGCGAGCGACAACCCGAGGCGGCCGACCCGTTCTGAGCCGGCGTTCGATCGCCGGCGGGATCGTCGAACACTACCGACAGCAGCCTTGGGGGGCTGCGGATCGACGGGAGATGAGAGAGCCTCAGTCCCCGATGTCGGCGCCCTCCGTCCCCTCGTACTTTTCGGCGTCCTCTTCGGGGAGGTATTTGCGTTCCCACTCGACGATCTCGGGAAACCCGGAGAACTCGTGGAGGTCGAAGGGGAGCTCCCCGAAGCGGGCGGCGATCTCGTCCATCGTACCGCCCGGATCGTCGACGAACTTCCGGGCGTTCTCGTAGGTGTGACGGATCGTCGCCTTGTTCGAGAAGGCCGGATAGATGACCATGTCGTACCCCATCGCGTCCAGCCGGTCGGCCGCGACGGTCGGCGAGATGCCCGCGTAGTTGTACAGCATCGGCGCCTCGACGCCCTCGCAGGCGGCTTCCATCTCGGCCTCGTCGATCGGGCCCTCGACGAAGGCGACGTCGGCGCCGGCCTCACAGTAGGCGTTGGCCCGTTCGATCGCCTCCGCCATCGACCCGCCGACGGCGCCGCGGGCGTCGGTACGGGCGATGATGACGAACTCCTCGTCGCGCTCGTCGCGAACGTCGGCGGCGGCGCGGTATTTGCCGACGGCCTCCTCTTTCGGGATCACTTCCCGGCCCTTGACGTGCCCACAGCGTTTCGGGAACGTCTGATCCTCGATGTGGATGCCGGCGATGCCGGATCTGATGAACTCCCGGACCGTCCGGATCACGTTCGTCGCGTTGCCGTAGCCGTTGTCGGCGTCGGCGATCACCGGGACGTCGACGGCCTCCTGGATCCGGGCGGCGTTCTCGACCATCTCCGGCATGGTGATGAGCCCGGCGTCGGGAACGCCGACCCTCGACAGCGACGTCCCGTAACCGGTCATGTAGATCGCGTCGACGCCGACGTGGTCGACCGCCCGCGCGGTCAGCGAGTCGTGGACGCCGGGACAGAGCAGGATCTCCTCGCGCGCTAGCAGGTCTCGAAACTGGCTGCGGTACTCCATGCCGAGGCTTCCGCTCGCCGGAAGTTAACCGTTCTCACATCGCCGGACGAACGCTTATACCGGCGGGCGGCGACGCGGTTCGTATGTCACGACAGGCTCTGCGGATGCGGCGCGACGCCCTGAGCGCGGCCGCCGAGGACGCGATCGCAATCGTGCCGACCGGCTCACTCGAACAGCACGGCCGACACCTCCCGGTGGGAACCGATAGCCTGCTCGCCGAAGCCGTCTCGGCGGAAGCGGCCGATCGGGCCGCCGAGTCGGGGACCGAGACGGTCGTCTTCCCGGCGATCTGGACCGGGTTCTCCCCGCATCACGTTCCCCTCGGCGGGACAGTCACGATCGGGAAGGAGACCATGCTCGCGCTTTTAGAGGACGTCTGCTCGTCGATCGCCGAGATGGGGTTCGACCGGATCCTCATGGTGAACGGCCACGGGGGGAACGGACCGATCACCTCCCTCGTCGCGGGCGAGTTGGGGGTCGAACTCGAGGGCGTCGAAGTCGCCGAAATCACCTACTTTTCACTCGCCGCCGAGGTCGCCGGGGACGTCCGAACGGGCGAACTCGGGAGCGCCTACCACGCCGGGGAGTTCGAGACGTCGCTCATGCTGTATCTCTACGAAGAGCTGGTCGATCTCGACGCCGCGGTCGACGATCCGGTGACGCCGCTGTCGCCGTACTCGCCGCGGGATATGTTCGAGGGCGGTCCACTCGGGACTCGGCAGAGTTACGACCGGATGACGAAGGACGGCGCTCGTGGCGAACCGACACTGGCGACAGCCGAAACCGGCGAAAAGCTGTTCGAGGCGATCTGTGAGGAACTCGCGGCGGTACTCGTCGCGGTCGAGGAACTCGAGTGAGTGCGCCGAGAGCTCGATAGCCCTGAAGATACTTGATTCACGGGGGCGAGTCTACGCCAATGCCGCTTCTGACGCTCACCACGAGCAAACGGGTCGATCCCGAACGGAAGCCGGCGCTGCTCGAAGAGCTGGCCGAGCTGTACGCCGAACGGATGGACATCGAGACGCGGTTCCTCTCGATACAGCTACAAGAGCTGCCGCGCGGGAACCTCCGGTTGGGCCGGGCGACGGATCCCGAGGCGGATATCGTTCTTCTCGAGGCCGATATCCGAGAGGGACGACCGACCGAGCAACGCCGCGAGTTCGCGCTCGCGTTCATGGAAACGATTCACGAGGAGTGGGACGTCCCAAAGCCGAACATGAAGGTCGTCTTCACCGAGCACGACGGGACGCACATGATGGGATACGACCGCGTCGGGGGCGATTGGAGTCCGGAAGACGGCGAGTGATCGGGCGTTACTCCTGGAAGAGCGCGTGTTCGGGCGCTACTCCCGAACGACGGTGTGTTCGAGCGTTCCGACGCCCTCGATCTCGACTTCGACGGTATCCCCGTCCGAGAGCTTCCCGACACCCTCCGGCGTCCCGGTCGCTATCACGTCGCCCGGCTCCAGGGTCATATACGTCGTGACCTCCTCGATGAGTTCCGGAATCGAGAAGATCAGATGCTCGATCGAGGAGTCCTGTCTCGTCTCGCCGTTCACACGGAGTTCGATCGAGGCGTCCTCCGGGAGCGCCTCGGGCGGCGCGATCGCCGGCCCCATCGGAGCCGAGTTGTCGAAGGCCTTCCCGCGGACCCAGTTCTGTTCTCTGTCCTGGTCGTCGCGGTTCGAGATGTCGTCGAAGCAGGTGTAACCGGCGATGTACTCCTCGGCGTCGTCAGCGTCGACGTTCCGGGCCTGTTCGCCGATGACGACGGCGAGTTCGGCCTCGTGGTCGATCCGTTCTTTGCCGGCGGGGAGAGTGATCTCGTCGCCGTGGCCCGCGACGGCGTTCGGCGGTTTGAGGAACAAAAGCGGTCGGTCGGGGACGTCCGCGTCCCGTTCGTCGGCGTGTTTCGCGTAGTTGCGCCCGACGCAGACGATCTTGCTCGGCTCCGTCGGCGGGAGGATCTCGACCTCCCCGGGGTCGTACGCGCGCCCGGCGGCCGCGATCGTCCCGTCCGATAGCTCGCCGATCCGGACGGTTCCGGCGCGGTCTCGGAATCTGACTCGTGCCATAGCGGGGCAAAACCGGCCATCGGATATAAAGTATCGGCCGAGTCAACTTTCGCAGGGATCCGGTCCCGCTGGAGGAACGCAAAACCCCTCGGACGCCGCCGGTCGCTTTGAGAGAAGAGCGCGTGGGCACGAGTACGGTCGAACACATGCCGGTCGACGAACTCGAAGGGCGTCGATAACGGTCGAGCACGCTATCTGAGAAAAGATTCGGTTACAGGGAGTTGAGTATCGACTCGACGATTTATGCGATCGCGTACAAACCGACGCGAAGCACGACCGCAACCGCGAGCGGCGCATCGAGGGGATCAAGCGCTGGGTCGGATATATCGAATCAGAACCGCCAGAAAAGTGGGGCGCACAACAGAACGCGGTCGTCAACGGTCAACTCGAAGCAGCCCAAAGCGCCGGGACATCAGCCGCCCACCAGCAGCATGTCAAGGAGGTAACGAAAGAGATCATGGACGTGAGCGACGGACCCGACGACGGTTCGGAGTAGAACGAATCACTCTTAGCCACACCCGAAAGGAAGAGGCTCGAGGTGGTACCAATAGGTTCGAGGTGGTACCGATCGTTTTTTGTCAAATTCACAGACCCGACAGTGGACCGTAGAGAGTATCCTGGGCGTAGTCGTCTTGCATTTGGGATAACGTGTTAGAGCCAAGGGCCCGAATTAAGGCAGTATTTTGAATATAATAAACCAACACTTCAAGAGAATTATCGCCAAATCGTCCCAGATAGCGGATGAATCAATGTTTTTGTCTTAGATTGCTAGGTGGATGGCAGCCCGGTGAGTCAATGAATGTCCCCACCAGGATAGATTATTAGCTCCGTGGATTCGATAACTACGTACGGTGGCCTCTTCCAGTAGTGAATCCTCCGACGAACTTGCGACCGCGGTGGGTCGGTACGTTCTCGGCGACCTCTCGCTCGGACGTGCTGCCGAAGCGGCCGGACTGTCCCGGTGGGAGTTCGAAGAAGTGCTGGAAGACGCTGGCTTCA
>LFFM01000879.1_pt1 | contig 21365 bp, 31 predicted proteins | sample 643131 | NCBI WGS metagenome assembly LFFM01 (sample SAMN03777445, study PRJNA286221) | soda lake metagenome | biome: soda lake; feature: Kulunda steppe; material: water; isolation source: sample Tc-Br brine of Tanatar trona crystallizer | place: Russia: Kulunda steppe | collected 2011-07
ACTGTTGAAGTGCAAAGACTGCAAGGAGGAGTTTCACTACACGTACTATGACAAAACAAGAACTCACAGTAGAAGTTGAACCGCTAATAGAGTACGGAATCGCACTACTAATGGAAATGCCAAACAGAGATAATGGTGGACAAAAACACTTTGAAGTCTTTACTCCAGATGAGCGTTCCAGAGACTTCGTCTTCGACCGCCTGGACGAATTAATAGACAAATCGGACAGAGATATAGACTGGAGCGACGACACCCTGATTATTCAGGGCTGGTTGCGGGACGCCGTTCCCGTCGTGGTCGATAGAATCCCCGCTGGTCCGCCGGACGGTCGAGGCGGTCCACCAATAAATCCACCAGAGGTAGTCACCGAACCCCGAGACTTCGAGTATGAACTTCGAGTTGTGTTTGAAGACCTCGGTAGAGCGTACATTTCCGCAGAGGTCTTTTAGTGGCCGTGATATCCTGCCAGCAAGCCACTTGTGAGTGGCAAGGCTCCATCGAAGAATCCGGTCGTAAGAGTTTCTACTTCACACACTGCCCGGAGTGCGGGAGCCAGATGCCCATTCCGCCGAGGACACTACTCAGAGACACATTGAAAATATGAACGATATAATAGACCCACGAGTCAACATCAAGCATCAAATCCTGGTCGGTCAGTGCTATACAGATGACCGAACAGAGGACAGAGTGACTCTCGTCTACAGAGACAACAGGCACGTTCTCTTAAAAGACGAAGACGAAGAACACGCAAGACTAACGCGACTCAAGAGCTTCGAGCGAGAAGTCGGAGCTGGTCGCTACAAGGTTAACGGGATGGTTGAAGTTCAGTCGGAGAGCGCCTTCACGACGATTGACTTTACGAAAATAGACGGTGTCGGTAATACTACCGCTCGGGCGTTACAAGCCGAGGGCTACACAACGACGGAAGACATTAAGAGAGCCGACCACGACGAGCTGCTGGCCGTTCGTGGCGTCGGAGAGGGCAATCTCGCTAATATCATGGAATACATTGAAGACGTAGATGAACAGGAGACACTGTAATGCAGTGTGACTTCTGTGGTGGCCCTCGATTGAACGGAGCACCGCTCGAAAAAGACGGGAACGGCGGCTGGCAAATGAATCGGGGTGCGGCAAATCCGGCACGACAGGACCTGAAATTCGCTTGTCGTTCATGTATGAGAAAGAAATTCGTCCAGCGGGCTCACTCGTAGAGCGATTGATATGCGTTGTACCACACCTCCAGCAAATGTATAGTTTCTTTCTCTGCATCCTCTCGACTCCCGCAGAACACGAACTCGACGTTGTGATATTTCGACCAGTTCTTAATCGTTCCCATAACAGCGTTCGGGTGAACGTCACGCTCGTAGTTCCATTCGAGTATATCCTTTACAGGAGCCTCAATGACCACGACGAAAGCGAGAAGGTCGTCACCTCGAACAATCTCCGACTTGAAGCGCTTACGTTCCCACGTAATCGACTTCAAGAAATCTGGAAGCGACTTACGCTCCACGGCAAAGACGTTCTCGAATCCCTGAACCGAGTAGTCGCCAGTATCCAGTTTCTCCGAAACTACCTCAACATCATCAGAGAAGTTGTATGGTAGCTTCTCACGAGAATCACATACCACGACAAAGTCGGTCATGGCAGTTTCCCCACTACTCGCTCATAGCAAGCAGCAACCTCTCTCGGAGATTCATCGAGCTCGCTCACAAATCCAACAAACAGCTCGTCGTTGTGATTTATAGAGCGCGACGGGTGGTAGACTCTGCCGTCTTCTCGGCAGACATAGGAACAGATACAGACGATAATCAGTATAGCGCGGTGCCCAAAGTCATTCAAATTAAGTGAGTCGAATAACTCTCGACCTCTGCGTTTCTGGTAGTTCGATAATTCGAGCTGACTGGAGACCGCGTCGTACAAGGCAAGATTGTCGAGACGGCGAATTTCGTCGTTGTCTTGCCATTCACCGTTGTAAACGCCTGTATTGTATCCATGAAACCGCTGGTATTTCTTCCGTTCATCGGGTGGTGCTTCGATGGCATGGAAGTGCGTTGCATTTTCAGTGTCCGGTGACACAATCGGTTCTTCTTCAGATTCGTCAAACATAGAAGTATCACATCAGATTGTAGAGATAGAGACAAACAGTAGGGAGGACTATAGGAGGGTATCTAATTAGTTATTCTTGTACGTTTCATTACTTTCTTCTTGTTGGTTACAGCTATAGATTAACAGCTATTGGACGGGAAGGGCGGTGTATGATAGAGAGTAGAACCAGTAACTGTTGACTTGAAGGAGAATCTAATAGAACGTAGTAGAGTAACTAATAGACACGTTTCCGTGTCCCCTATCAGTTGTTCTCTATTAATTAGACGTGCTACACGGTAATAAGTGTATCGTATAAGGTTTCTCTTATAATATAAACATTGGAGGATTATTAATATGACACACGGCCACACACCACAACAACCGAAACAACCATCATGGCAGTCGAGGTACAGTGAGGCAATGAGTGACAACGGATACGAATTGATGGGGGCGTACATTGCTGGTATTATGGACGCCACATCGTCCGTGTCGGTCGTAGTAAGCAGTCAGCCGAACGCGAGGCTTGGGTATCGTATCGTTCCTCGAATCCAGCTACAGCGCCACCAGTCCCACCTCATCGGTGTCGTAGACAACTGGGCACTGGAGCACGGTATTCGAGGAACAATTCAGCAGCGCGAATCAGCATCGGGGACGAAACACATCTACACGATTGAGAACAGGGACGAAATCGAGCAGTTTCTGAAAGAGATTGAGCCGTACCTTGTTGTGAAGCACAACGCGATTCAGATACTACTCAATGAAGTTCTGCCCCGCCTCCGAGACGGCGTCCATATGACTAAACCGGGTTTCGTGGAGACGATGGCGTACGTAGATATGGTTCGGGACAAAACCGCGTCGTCGGATATGAAATACTCGAAAGAATACTTCGAGGAGGAGTGGGCGGGTGAAATTTAGGCGTACCTCTGAATAAGACCACGCAGCTCCTCTGCGGCCTCTGTCTTCCCATCGCGCTCATAGAACGTAACCAATTCAACGAGGTCGGGGATAGGGACATGGCCTTCAGGAGTGTCCGAATCAGCCGTCTCCTCTCCGCCGCCTTCCCGACCTTCGTGTGCCTCCAGAACAGAAACGTCCGAAAAGTCGTCGGGGTCTATGTTGTGGTTCTGAACACCATCGAGTATTTCCTCGTCAACCACGACTGAGTCGTCGGGACCGACAGGAACCCGGAGACCGGATGTTTCAACCGTGGCGTCTTCGGGGTGCATGGAGTCATTAACACGCGACAGGTGGACGCTGAGGCCGTGTGTGCCTTTGAAGTCCTCACCGCAGTGTTTGCAGAGTATGCGCTCGTGGTCGTATTCCTTGTGTGTGGGAACTTGAAGCGTTATTTCCTGTTCACCTACCACTTCGAGGCTGTTCTTATCGGCCTCCCACGTCTCGGGCATATTCTTGTGCCCTCCATGAGCTTCATCGCCACTGCGCCATACGTGTTGGTACAGTCCACGAGAAGTAAAAACTGTGTCGCAATATGGACACCTGACGCGGTTCTCCTTATTCTTGTGGGTCTTGTAGTGCGGCTCTGGCGGAGACATACCTATGCCTGGGGCCGGGCAATAATAAGTGTGTCGTAAAAAGAGTGTGCTATAGCGTAGCCCTTATACTGTAAGAGACACTTAATACGAAACACTTAAGGCAATACACCGCGTTTAATTAGTGGGGGGAAGCGGTGGCGACCGTTCTCGTTTTAACCGTAGCTCTGAATGGCGCTTCGAGGGTTCGAGTCCCTCACAGAGTGTCCGGGTAAGACCGGAGTGCCTTTGATAGCAGGCACGTAGTTCCGTTGTTCAGTGACGGGTCAGGATTCCACGAATCCGTATCCGTTCACTTTCGACACATTTGAGAATATAGCTCAGTCAGGCCAGAGCAGCGGCCTCCAAAGCCGCCGGTCGGGGGTTCAAATCCTTCTGTTCTCACTCGGCTCCGGGGGTAGCCGAAAATCTCTATTGGTACTACGCAGTTTTCAGGTCACTTCCCCAAGTGGCCTTCTGTCTCAGTAGCACAATTGGTAGTGCGCTCGGTTGTTACCCGAGAGGTTGCAGGTTCGAGTCCTGCCTGAGACGTGAGAGGCCATGTGCTTCTCCCTACGATGTATAGAGCGGCAACTAACCAGAGACAACCAACAACAATGACTGCAAGCAAATACGCAAGCTTCGGTAACGACAACACAAACACCAGCGGCAGCAGCGACGACGACAGCTACGACCGAGACCTCGTCCTCAAGTGGAAGCCAAACGCGACCTTCCGCGGTGTTCTCGACAGTGTTCACGCTGGAGATAACAACTGGGGACAGTCCCTCGGAATAAAGTTCACTGACGGGAAGCTCGTTGACGGTGTGCTGATGGAACGGCTCGATGATGGCGGGAACCCGGACGGTACGCTGAAACTGTTCCCCTGGGAATCCATGCCGGTCATTCTCAGCGACGACCTGACCGCCGATGACGCACCGGAAGTTTACACGGAGGAAATCGTCGGGAACACCTACCGCTACCAGCTTCGCGCAGCTCGGCTGGAAGAAACAGAAGACCCGACAGAGCCGGTCCCGTTCGGTGACTTCATCATGTGGGAGTCGGGCGGCAAAGCACCATCGGCAGCAGCAAAGATTTTCGCGCAGACACTGACGACGCTCGGGCGGGATGCTATCGTGGACCGAGATGATATCAACAACTGGCTGGACGTGAACAACGTTGAGCTTCGTGACGACCTTATTGGGCGCGAAGTGGACGTGTTCAAGGTCACGAAGAAGGGCGACCAGTACGAGTTCCACAGTCCTATCATTCTGGACGTGGCGACTGGTTCGCAGGTCAAAATCGACAACAGCGCGGGACAGTCCAACGCTGCTGCTCCTACGGCCACTACCGATGGTGGCTCCACGTCCGCCGCCGTTCCCGCCGAGACCGATTCCACGGAAACGGATACGGCGTCGATGCCAGACCCAGTCTCCGACTTCGTGGAGTTCTGCCGTGACTTCGGTCTGACTGACGACGCGCAGATTCTAGATAACCTCAACGAGATGGCCGCGGAAGACGGGAACAGCTTGACCACTTCGATGGTCGAGCAGGTCGGTGAAGACGAAATCGTTGCTGCTATTCTCGAATAACGATGCCCTGTAGGATTTGTGGTGAATCAGCAAAGAAACACGGTGGTTCGTGTGTCGGATTGTCCTACGATGAAGACGGGACGGCCCGGTACTACTGCCTCACTTGTTCGATAGAGACTTTCAAGAATCATGGAAATAACGGAAATTGAAGCTACGTACGGTCGTAAAGTGCAACTGGAGCGCTTCGAGCCGGTAGAGTATCAGGAAACAGTGACCGCTGTGCTGGACGAAGGCGACGACCCGGAGGAGGTCTCCGAGGAGTTGCAGCGTATCGTTCGAGACAACGTCGAGAGAGGTGTCTTGAACCGCATCATGGTACACAAGATGGAAGACGACGACGAAGCTGACTCGTAGCGCTATAAGACTAACTCCCATTGACTGACTCCTGCCTCTTTCTCATAGTCTGAAACATACATGAAACGAGAACGATGCCGGAGAGTGGTCACACCCCCAAAATGACAAACAACAAACCAACCCTATTCAACGTATTACAATCCGCACAGGATTCTGGACTCGTTGGAGAAGAAAAGACGGCACTGACCGTGTTTGCTGCTATGATTAGTGGCGGCATGGTGATTATGAACGGTCCTTCTCGTGTCGGTAAGACGTACACGGTAACGAGAATGGAGGACGTGATGCCGGACTCGGACATTTACGAAATGTCCACGACACTGTCTCCCACAGCACTCTACTACGCTGCGGATGAAATTAACCAGTGTCGGGTCCACATCTACCCTGACCTCGCCAACCTTCCCGAACACGTCGAGGCCGTTTTGAAAGCAACGGCTGAGGGACAACCGGCAACTCGTGAGGTTACGGATGTTTCCATCAACGATACCGTTCGGATGACGATTAATCCGCCAGATTGTATTATCGTTGGAATTGCCAGCGACAACGAAAGCATAGACCTCAACGACTTCCCCGAGCTTCGGAACCGTGGTCTCATTGTCTCCTGTGACGCTTCCAAGGAGCAAACAGAACGCATACTGGACTCACAGGCCGACGAGTTCTCGGGACTGAAACAGAACCAGCTCACCTCTGAGCAGCGAGAAGAAATCAGGAATTACATTCGTGGTATTCCCGTCTCTCGATACGCCAGAGACGATAGCATTGGTTCGATACTGAACATACCTGGTGGTCGCCCGCTACGTGAACAAGACCCGGTCCCGGCACACTTCACCGAGGCTCGTGACGACTACAAGCGGTTGAACAACTTCATTGAATCGGTGGCGCTGTTCCATTACGACGAGCGTATGGAGCTGCTTCATAATGGCGAGCCAACTCTGCTGACAACTCCTGCTGATGTATGGCACGGCATGAAGATATTCGGGGAACAAATGATTATGTCAGCGCTCAATCTGAGAGAAATTGACAGAGTCATTCTTCGATTCCTTCGTGAAGAAAAATCAGCACTGACGGTCAGCAAGATTCAGGCAGACATTCGTCAGCAGGGCGCTGGGTTCAACATCTCCGACCGTGACGTTCACTCGGCGCTCCAGAACATGAAGAACAAGGCGTATGTGGATGTGAACCAAGCAGACAACCCGCAAACGTGGTTCGCTACACCGTTCGCACAAGTCACAGAGCATCCGACCGCCGTTGATTACGCCGCACTCGTTGAACGCACCGAAGAAATAGCCAGAGAGGTACTGGATGCCGGTGACGCTGAGGAATATATCGCCCGGTTCTGCCACGGAGAGGGTCTAATCGTTACCGACCCAATTACCGGCGAGACCGTGAACATCACGGAAGATTCCTCGTTCGAGGAGGAGATTGAGGAAGCGACCGAAGATATGGAAGACGTGATGAATACCCCACTGTGGGGAACGGAGGAAGACGACGAGCCGGAAGAAATTGCGGTCGAGAACGACCTGAGTTTCCAGACGGTTGACGGCTCAGAGGCAGGACAGGGTACTCTAAAATGAGATGACCAATGAATTACAACAGGCAATTGCGGTATGGTGCTCGACTTATCCACGCAGAGTGACCTCAAGACAGCGTTGGGCCGAGAACGGCGCTGACGTAGAGAGACGCATTCGGAACATCTACGATGAAGATATAGCACCCTTCATTAGCGTGTACGGTTTCCCGAACGGACACCCGAAGGATGGAGACGTACCGGCCATAGACACGCTGTTCATCGACTTCGACATACCGAAAGGTGGTGAGTATCGTAGTACGAATCCCGACCCACAGGCATGGTATCGGGATATGTCCGGTCTTCTCACCAGAGTCCGCGAGGTCGCCCGCCTTCTCGTCAAGGCCGATTCAGCGAACCACTTCCGGGCAGCTCTGTCCGGTCACAAGGGCGTACATCTCTACCTTGACTTTCCTGCGATTGACTCCACGGAAGGAACAATCGGGCAGTTCAAGGTGGGCACAAAACGGTACGCTGACGAACTCGTCGAGTACCTCGAAGACTCCACGCGCCTTGACCTGGAGGCGTGGGTGGACGTGGATAGTAGCGACATGGCCCGGCTCTGCCGGATGCCGAACACGAAGCACTACGGGGCGTCTTCGGCGTTCGATGAAGATAGATACTGTGTACCTGTGTCTGTCCGAGAACTTGCTGAGATTACTCCGAATAAATACGTAAAGCTCACACGACAGCCACGTCCTGTACCAGAAGGATGTACCCGTGTTCCGAACAAGAAGGCGGGAAGAATCATAACACAGTACATACGTGAGTCGGTGGCTCGTCCGAAGAACATCGCGGGAAGTACGTATGACCCGGCGGCAATCAAGGAGTACGAAAAAGAAGCAAACGACAGAATTACCCTCGAAGATGTACCGTTCCTAACCAGCAACACACCGTGTATTTGGTCGTTCCGTGAACGTGACGATATGTTCAATCATGGAGCGGCTTCGCACAGTATGGAACTCAATGTGATAGCCTGTCTCGTCGGGCTAAAGATTCCCATTGATGTTATCGTAGAATATTTTTCTGATTCAGATGACTTCGCTGAGGACTACACACGACAACAGGTAGAAACGGTGATTGCTCGGAATTACAACCAATTCCGTTGCGAGACCGTGTGGGAACAGGCAGAGCAATTCTGTCTGAAAGATTCCTGCAACATCTACCGTGACGAGTTCCTGACCAACCAGAAACCACAGCAGTAGCGTTCATGACTCTACCTTGCGGTTTCTATCCCTACATCCTACACCTACATCTATGAAAGCATATGAGCTTACACCTGCACAGCGCCGCGTTGCCAAACAACTTGACGGTCACACCGTTGCGGAGATTGCGGCAACGCTGAACATCAGCGAATCTACAGTACGAGACCACATATCCGGTATCCGTGAGAACGGCTTTGCCGTCGTGAATGACTCCGGCGAATATTATCTTGCCAGTCAACTCTCGGGCCGGAACAGACACCCGACCAACTTCAACAAACGGTCGAAGCCGTCCAAAACGCAACAAACCAGAGCCGCCAACAACCATCTGGCGGAGCTGAATGACCGGCTGTGTGACCTGCTCGACAGGAGCGCACCAGCAGTCGCTGACGGTGGTCTCTCCTACGACCCCAGTAACGAAGACGTGGTGATTCACCGCTCTGATGAACACATCGGGGCAGAGGTTCACGACGAACACGGCAATCTGGTCTTTAACAAAGACATTGCCGCCGACAGAATCCGTTCAGTGACGGACTCCGTAATGGACCTGATTGACCGGGAAGGCAAGGCCGACCGCGACTACGACACGGCACACCTTCTACTCGGCGGTGACACAGTGACCGGTGAGAACATCTACAGCCACCAACCGCACGAAATAGACCTCACGCTCGACCAGCAGATAGACCTCGCGTGTGAGCTATATATGGAGCAGATTAAACGCCTGTCCGCTCGCTTCCCGTCAGTTCAGGTCGTCTGTCAAGCAGGCAACCACGGAGAACTGCGTGCTGATGGGATGAGCGAGAACGCAAACGCCGACAAGCTCGTCTACATGATGCTCGATAGAATGGTGCGGATGGATGACACTCTCGATAACGTCACTTTCATCCGCTCCGACGCAACAAGATTCATCAATTTCGAGCTACGTGACGGGAAGCATCGGGCACACCTCCGGCACGGGCAGAACTCACTCAGCCACATTGGAACGTCCTCGGGACAGAACAAGTGGCGCGGGTGGCAAATAAAGCACCAGTTCGACATTGCGTACAGGGGCCATTACCACGAGTTCAAACTGGAACACGTAATGAACCGTCCCGTACTCATGTCCGGTGCAATCTGTCCACCAAGCGATTACGAAGAATCACTGTCGGTCTGGAGCGAACCCGCAGCAACCGTTCACGGTGCGACGGACGATTACCCGCTGGCGTGGCTCTACCCGGTACAGTTCGACAAACACATCGAAGCTTAAGAAAGACATTCTACGACTAACTACGAAAGACTTACTATGTCCTACATCATTCAGAACATCGGAGATGAACCAAGTGGAGGCTATTATGAATCTCGCTAACGTGGTCAAGCGACGGCGGGATTCGTTGATTGTTGTCTACTATACTGGCAACGATGCGCCCTTAATGTCGGCTTGTGGATTGACAGAGAAGGACGCCCTTCACGAACTCTACCAGCAGTGGAAGAAACATCACGATATGTTGTTCATCTACGGATAGCTGTCGAGAATCTACCTACGAATTACACCTACACCTACTATGCACGTCAACAGAACCAATACCCGCGCTGACCGATTCAAAGTGACTGACGTTGAACTCCGTGGTGACGGAACACCCGTCATGTCCAATGGTCGTTGTATCAAGACGGTCGAGTACACAACAACGACTTGCCCGGAGTGCGAGGGCGAAAGTGACGACTCGGTTCCAGCACGGATAGACGATATCGGAGACGCAATCTGCCCGAGCTGTGGTATAGTTTGCAGCGGTCCTAACAACATTTGTGCCGAGGATTCAACGTTCACGGCCCGAGGTGGGTTTGAGTCGTCGGGGTTCCCGGCGCTGAATGACCCTTCGCCACGTACATCCGGGAGCGATAATCCTGCATCGTCCACTGCGAGCTCTGGAAGCTACTAATCTACGACTAACTATGTTTGACACAATTAAATCTAAACTCAACAGCAGCACCGAAGCTGAAAAAATATCCCCGGCGGAAGTTGCGAAGGACGTAGCCTCACTACACGAAACCTTAGACGAGTTCAAGGTCTGGTCTACGGAGACTGTAGAGTGGCTGGAAATAGAACAGGAACGACTTGAACAAAAGGGCGAACAGGAGTACGTCAACGAACTTGATGATTTGATTGCCTACGTTCAATCAATTTTTCTCCGAATCGAGTACGGTGACTACGCAATTAGTGCAGCAACCGAAGAAGCCGAGAACGCGGCGGAGGATGGCGAATGAAACACGAAGTTGGGCGTCGTTCAACCATCGAGTACGACAAAGAAGAAAACGAGTGGGTTGGACAGATTCACCACAGCCAAGGAGGGTTCGAGTACCGCTCCGTGGAGCTGTCGCAAATCGTGTTCCATCTCTCCGACATGGGCGAACTGGAGCCACAGAGCTTCGAGTTGTCCAATCGGAGTGGCATTGAGCAAGTGCTCATTGTTGTGCCCGGTAGGGGGGAGGAGTGATATGCCACGCTATGTTCGTGAAACGCACAATTACGACGATGGCGGTTTTACTACGGTGGGCCGTGTTGTGGACATTCTTTCCCATTCGGTTACTAATCGCCGCGTCACGGTCTTGGTTGAAAAGCCCACGTCTGTATCGTTCGAGAGAGTTTCTGACGAGGTATCCACCAAAGGAATAACGATGGACGCAGATGCCGCCGTTCCCGTCGAAGACGAGCCAACCTGCGCCGGGAAAGACGGGCAGTGTTCCCGTCGAGTCAGTGAACACGGCGACCGCTGCTGGCAGCACGAAGACGAACTGTAACTGAGACCAATCTCCCGTAGTTTGAAACATACATGAAAGCGGAGACACCCCCATGACTGTCAAAGAGACATACAACCCCGAACCGACGCCAGATACCACGTTCACGGTGTGGATTCATCCCGCCGACGGTGAGGACAGAAAGCCTCTGAAATTCACCGGAATTGTGGACGTGCTGAAACTACCAACAGGAGCAGTCAAAGTAGCAACCTACGACGGAGTAGTGCAACAGCGGTACGGAGAGGTAATTCGGATGCGACAAGAGGACTTACCGGAGTAATCATTATGCAGACCGTCAGTGACATTCTCAACGAAGGCGCAGAGACATACAAACGAAAGAACGAGGACTACGGAGAATCTTGGCAGAACATCGGTAAGGTTCTGTTCTTGCTCGCCAACGAGCAGCCGGTGGTTCTCGAATCACCAGAGGACTGGATTGCTGCCGGGTTGTTCACAAGGCGACTCGACAAGTTCTCACGCAGTTTCAATGGCGAGTTCTTGACCGAGGAGATGAACTTTGAGGCCGCTACCGATGCCGACGAAGATGAATCGGTGTACGCTGCTATGCAGGCAGTGAACAAACAAGAACGACAGGAGCAACGAGTAAACAGCACAGGAGACGACTACGAGCCGTTGTACATACCCGAAAGTCGGCGGTGTGACTGATGGCCGAACTTGATGAGCTGATTAGCCGTCTGGATGCAGAGATAGTCAAGAACGACGAGATTCTGAAAATGGTGAAACGGATGGAAGCCAGCAGACAGTATCGACAGTTGAGCTTCGAGAAGGCGACAGGAGAGGTGCTACTATGACGAACGAGTCACTACAAGAAAAGATAAAGAAAGACAGCAAGCACTACACGTTCAGAGTGACCGAAGAAAGCGGCGTGTTCCGGGCGACGGAGCCTCACTCAAGTATGAGTACGTTCGGTCGGGGTGATTCACCGGCAGAGGCAATAATGAACTATTGTGAGCTGATGTCACAATGACGTTCACGAACAAGGAGCAATTGATTGAAATTCTCAGTCACGCTCGCTCACAACCCCGATGCGTAATCGAGTTTACCACGAACGAAGACGGCGAGACGACAGTTTGCGACATTACCGAGCACGTTGAAAAATTAGAAGACAATGCCAACACAGAGTGACAAACTAACCGAACTACGCGAGAGCGCCGCCGCAGGCGAATTGCCCTACATATCGAAATCACGACTGACGACGTTCAAAACGTGCCCTCGGAAGTTCTACTACCAGTACGTGAAGGGGCTACGGACACCGACCAACTTCTACATGGAGCGTGGAACCCGCGTTCACGAAACGTTCGAGGTCTACTATGAGAATGTCCTTGAAGACTACAACGAGCGTGGAGAGATTCGGGAAGACCTGTCCGAGTATCTACCAAACGATACGATGGAATGGGCAGATTTCACAGAACCGTTCATCAGCAACTTTCTCCTGTTTGAATACAGGAGGCTGGATGCTGTGGACGACGTGAGAGGCTTCTTGCCGGTCGGCATTGAAGCCGAGGGATGGGACGACGAGATGGCTCCTCCGTGGATGGGATATGCGGACGTAATTCTCCACGCCGCCAGCCTTCCCGACGTTGAAGAAGACAAGGGCGTGGTGATTGTTGACTTCAAGACCGGGAAGACGCCCGACCCAAAGTACCGAGACGACGGCATATTCCTTGAGGGAGAATACTACGCGATTCTCTTTGAACAGGACTGGGATATCGCTGCCGTGGCCGGGTACTTCCCCAAGAACGACGACTTCATTGTCAGTCAGTTGGACGACGAAAGACGAACTCGAATCTACGAGTACGTTGAATCTATGACTGGTGGTGAGCTGCGCGAGCACTTCCCGACAAAGGAACAGCCGTTATGTAAATGGGGTCCGGGCGACGACCAGCAGTGCGACTTCTACGATATCTGTTCCTCCTCGTGGGGACAGGCTACCGGCCCTGGGCCTACGTATGACTGACACTCTGTGTCTGTATTGTGGTCAAGAGGTCGTTGTCGGCCACCAGTGCCTGACGAAACATCGTGATAGAATCGTACACAAAAGATGCAAAGAGCGGTATCGAGGAAACTAATGACAAACCTGTACCAATATTCAGAGAGAGACCCACCATCATTCACTCCGATTCATGTCGTCAATCGTGGCGACGGGAAAATTGTCGGATGGGTAGGACGAATCGAGAACAGAGATACACAGGCGTATCTTTCTCGCCGTGACCCACAGGAACACAAGTTCCACAAGCTCGATGGATACGCGGTCAGCAACGATATCATAACTGCGTTGAGAGGACGTGGCGTTGAGCGTGTGCTGATTGCGGAGCTGACCGGCGATGTGTATGAATACGCGAGAGAACAGTTCGATAGAGGTATCGAAATAAATTATGAGGAGGACGACCCGCAAAGTTGCGTTCCCGTCAAGAAGGCACTGAACATCTGGACGGGGCTTACTTCACAGATTCTGCCTTAGTAACATGGCGACCACAACTACGCAACCCACTGAGCGACAGCTCCGAGAACAGGCAGTTGATGTAATAGTGACGGTGAACGGTGGCAAAGATACCTCGCACTCAGTGCTGAGAGGCGGCGGTCTCGTTGGCATGGAGTCGGCGGGAACGCGGCCACCGAAGAATGTTCCAGTAGAGTTCGTTGACTGGCCGTTCACGAAACCGAACATACCGCTCAGTGAACGATGGGAGCAGCACCTTTCGGTCGTAAAACAAGAGCGCCCTCGGTACGCCGTTGCACCAGACGTTGACGGTATTAGTCTCAGTGACGCTCTGGACTACGCCGACCAGCTCTCGGAGTACGCCAGGACGGTGATTGTGGTTCCGAAGGATGTTCACCCGAGCGCCGTTCCCGACGAATACAGGGTCGGGATGCCGTGCCAAGAGCGGTTCGGACCAGCGCCGTGGCAATGGACAGACTATCAGGACTGTAAGGAGGTGCATCTACTTGGTGGAAGTCCCTCGAAACACCACGAGATTCGCAAATATTTCGTGTCTGTATGCTCTCTCGATACCGCCTCCGTTGTGCGAGCCGCGTATCTCGGTAAGGCATGGACGACGGAGCGGTGGATGGAATTGAACGAGGGATTCTACACCGCTCTCGAATCCAGCGTCAAAAATGTCGGCAAAAGCTGGAACGGTGACGACTGGACAATCAGCAGACGTTGGCTGTATAGGAAGCCAGTATCGGAATACGACGATATCGGATTCCCGACCGACGACCTTCTCGACCCCGACGATGACCTCCCGTTCCCCGGTCGAGAGTGGATAATAGAGCATGGGATGGCCGAATATCACAAGAGAGTTTACGAAAGAGGGAGACAAAATTAAGTCTATGTGGTCATTATTATTTACGATAATATGTCTATGTAATCAATAGAAACAGTTATTGTATAATATTTCCAATCCACCTTATCCGTTCCGAGTTGGGCACTCGGTAGACAGTCGTTAGACGTGTCTATCTCGGCGGGTAGAGAAACCATGACTACCGAAATCAACGAGGAATACTATCGGGATTACAACGTCGATGTAATCAATGCGGCAACAGAGGAAGAAGCGGTCGGAGAGCTTGGCCGTGCCATGTCTCTCTTGCCGGGTCTCGCAGAAAACCTTATTAAAGATATTCAGGAACCAGACGTGGTATTGAAACGGATAGTGAACACCGAAGGCGAGTGGAATGTTGATTCCAGTGTCTCGGTCTCGATACTCTATCCCGGTAATTCGACGCAGGCGACCGTCGGACGTATCACTCAATCAAGACCCAGTGGTGACGTTGTGTCCGACTATTACCAAATCCCGTATTGCGAGGTGGTTCCTCGTATCTCAGCAATCGTCCGCTCCAGGCTTGGTACAGACGAGCGCTGGTTCGCAGCACAGATAAACAACATACAACTGGAATGTTGGCTTGACGAGACGGGAGTACTCCGTCTCTCGGACCAAGCGCTTGAATTACTCGAAGACAGAGAACATGAAATTATACGTAACAAACACCGTAGCATCATGGAACAGACAAAGAAACGAACAGACGATTAAGCTGTACGGACGTAACGCTAACAAACAGCTCGAAACGGTTGAAGTAACGGGATTCTTACCTCGGTTCTACGCTCCGGCAGACGAAGTTGAAGAAAACGAGCCGATTCTGCGTTCCAACGAGAACGTAACCTCTGTTGAGCAAGATGGTTTTGTGAGTGTGTTCGGAGACGAACTTGGTGAAATACAGGTCCGCTCATGGAACGCAGTCAAGGAACTAAAGGAACTGTTCTCGAAGACATTTGAGACAGACGTGTTCATGACTGACCGAGCTCGAATCGAATGGGGCCTCTACAGTGGCGTTGAGGTTCCATGCACTGAATGTCACTATACAGAAATCGAACCCATTGACTTTGAGGTGGAGCCACGAGTCGTGACGTTCGATATAGAGACGGACGACCGAGGTGCCTTCCCCGAGCTTGGTGAGCGTCGAATCCTGTCCATAGTCGCCCACGACTCATATTCCGACGAGTATCACGGATTCATCGACCTTGACGGTCGCCCGGTCCATGAGGCATTTCCCGACGGGAAGCCCGCCGGTCTTGACGCAGTCCACTTCGATAGCAACGAGAAGAAAATGCTGATTCGGTTTGCCTGTTGGTTCAAAGAAGTCAGTCCCGACTACGTACTGGGATGGAACAGCGACGACTTCGACGTTCCGTATCTGTTGGCCCGGATGGAAGCGGTGGACGTTAACCCCGACCGGCTCTCGCCCGAAGGATACTCGAAACTCAAGCGTGGTAGGGCTACAATCTCAGGACTCACTTGTTACGACTTACTTCCCGCATACAAGTCTACGAAGCGCGGAGAACTGCGCTCCTACAAGCTCGATGATGTTGCGGAAGCAGAGCTCGGTGAGAAGAAGCTCGACCACACTGGGGAGTCGATATGGGATATGTACCAGCATGACTGTGACAAGCTCATGCGATACAATGCGAAGGACGTTCGGCTGACCGTAGAGGTGAACAGAGAGGCGGGCGTTCTCGACTTTAAGCAGGCACTCCGGCACGAGGTCGGCGTCGAATTAGAGAACACGCAGGCCAACAACGAGTTCATCGAGATGATGGCGCGTCGAAAGTTGCACGAATGGGGCGTCATCGCACCGGATGCAGAGTACAAGCCCAAGGATAAGAAGTACGAGGGAGCGTTCGTCTTTGACCCGTACACGGGTGTTACAAAGAACGTCCTCGGAATGGACCTGTCGAGCTTGTATCCCTACACGATGGCAATGCTGAACGCTTCCCCGGAGACGAAGATTCAGCGTCCGATAACTCTTGACGATATTCAGCCCGGAAGCAACACGACGGTTGAAATTAACGGCAAGGACGTTCCCGTGGCGGTGGCCCCGAACGGCGCGGCGTTCCGTCTCGACCGTGACGGGCTATTTAAAGAATTGATTGACGAAGCCATTGGTCTGAAATCTGAGTACAAGCAACTCCGCAATGCTGCCGAACCGGGGACAGAGGAATACGAAACCTACTCTGAGAAGTACGACGTGTCAAAGACGATAACTAACAGTGTCTACGGCACGACTGGTTGGGAACGATTCTTCCTGTACGACGAGGACGTAGCCGAGGCCGTTACGACGATGGGGCAAGTCGTCATCAAGGCGACTCAGAAGCACATCAACGACGAAACTGTTGGAGAAGTTATATATGGAGACACCGACTCCAACTATGCGAGGTTCCCACAGAGTTGGGATAAAGAACAGTGTCTCGAAGAAACACACAGGGTCGTGGATGAACTGAACGAATCCGTCTATCCCGAATTGGCCGAACAGCACGGAATGTCCAGCGACAACTGCCTGTGGAATATCGAGGTGGAAGCATACATGGAGCGCTACTTCCAGGCAGGCAAGAAGAAGCGGTACGCCTACTTGTGTACGTGGAAAGACGGGAAGGACTGCGAGCCGAAGGTGTCTATCAGTGGCTTTGACTGTGAGCGGTCTGATACGCCGATGTTAACCAAGGAACTGCAAGAGACGACTCTGAAGAAGATTCTGTATGGTGCCAACGACGTGGAGATTGGCCAGCTCGTCTACGAAGCTGCCTCAGCGATAACACCGAACAACACTGACTGGAACGCAATAGGTATCCCCGGCGGTCTCGGCAAGGAGTTGGAGGATTATGCGTGGACCAACGGCACTCCGAAAGACGCACAACCACGGGCGGCGTTCTTCACGAATGAGATATGCGGAACGAACTTCGGGGCTGGCTCGAAGCCGAAGCGAGTCTACGTGCAACCCTTCACACCAGAGATAGACGGGTGGGAACATGGAGCGGTTGACGTGTTGGCGTTCGAGGAACCGGCGGACCTTCCCGCCGAGGCCGTTCCCGACTGTGGCCGTATGACGCAGGCTCTCGTGAAGAAACCGATGCAACGGATTCTGGAGGCTGTCGGGGTCGATGTTGACGCTGCTATCAAAAACCAGCTCCAGACAGGACTCGGGAGGTTCCTATGAACCCGTGTGAATCGTGTGGAACGGAGCACCCCGACGAAGACGTGAGCTATATACGGTGGGCAATTGAACAGGAGGTCTCTTGTTATCGTGACGAATTAATATGCGGGTCGGCGTTTAAGTGTTCGACCTGTGGGGCACGGTTAGACCCCATCGAGTGCTATCCAATGTCATATTAACAAAGACGACAATACTAAATCTGTAAGACACACATTATACGACAGACTTAATACGCTATAGATTGTTTAATCTATAGAGGAAAGGACAAATGGTCTCGATTGTGTTCTCTGATTTGTGCTTCTAACAATGAGTGACCAGTGACAACGACAAGGTGGACAATTACAGGACGGGAAGGCCGGTGAGGGAGAGAGACAACAGGAAACAACAAGAAACAGCAACAAGAAAGAGGAAAGAGAAAGAGAAAGGATACAGAAGACCAATAGCTATTTAATACTACCCATCTTTGTGGTAGTCAATGGCCTCCCTTGAAACCCCAAAGGCTCTGATGGTTGTTGACCTCAGACAACTGGCTCTTATCTACGAGATGAGTCAGGATGCCGCGAAGGATGAATCGCTCCATACCAGCGACCGACGAACAGCAGCGGAGCTGCATGAGGAGTGTGCGGCGCTTCTCGGTCGAGACGAGTCTTCTGGTTCGATGCGTGCGTAGAATACTATTAATGAGAACATGACGGAGTCTACTTATCCAGAAAAGATTGAACCGTTCGTTCCTAAGTTACTACCGGGCAATTATGAGCGAATCTCGCCTGAAAAAGTAGAGGTAGGAATGACGATTTCGGCCTTGTATGACCCAATCGAAACACGGTTACGGCGATATAGAACCGGACAAGTAGTTGAAATGCGTCCTACAACACACGGAGACAGTATTGTGATTGAGGATAAAGAGGGACGTATTACTCTATTACAACCGTGGTTCTATGAAGGTGCCATCATTGGATATGATGTGTTTGATAAAACTGAATCAAAAAGACAGTGTATCGGTGAGTTACTAAGCCTTTATTCCAAATCTGAATAATATACAACAATTTATAAAGAAAAACACCAATCGTAATTGATTTAATCTCATGCAGTTCCCATCACTCGATTATACATTATCGACAGGCTTTAAGGAGATGCGTTGAGAGTGGTTAGATAAAGAAATGGCTAAACCGATTTTAAAGTGGGCAGGCGGGAAACGACAAATACTGCCCGAGATTAGAGGTTGTTTGCCGCCCGAAAGTGAGTGCAATCGCTACCATGAGCCTTTTTTTGGAGGAGGGGCGTTGTTTTTTGATACTGCACCTCATCCAGAGTGTAGTACTATTAATGACATTAATAATCGCTTAATGAATTTCTACAAACAAGTCAAACACAATCCAGACGAATTGATTGATGTTCTAAAATCGTTTCGGGAACCCACTGATAAACCAGACCCCGCCCGCGAGTTCAGTGAAAAAGACCGCAAGGGCGACGAGATGCGGAACTACTACTATCAGCAGCGGGAATTATTTAATCGCCGCCCTCACGGTGAGGAGTTTGACGAGGTCGAGGAAGCAGCGCTACTGCTTTATTTAAATCGGACGTGTTACAATGGTCTATATCGGGAAAACAACACTGGCGAGTTCAATGTTCCTATTCGGAGGGGCAAAGGCACTCCCAATTGGGTTCAGTCTACACGTATTAATGATGCCAGTCGTCTTCTACAACCAATAGAGTTGAAATCCGATGATTTCAGTTACGTGGAAGCGGTGGTTGAACCAAACGACCTAATCTATTTTGACCCGCCGTACAAGCCCGTGAGTTCTACGTCGAGTTTTGTTGAATATTCTGCCGAAGGGTTCGGACAAGAAGAACAGAAGCGATTGAAAAATGTTGCAGAGCGTTTGTATCACGACCATAATTGCCACGTCGTTATATCTAATTCGCCTCCGATGAAAGAGTTATATCAAAAACTGGATGGATTTAGGGTTCACACTGTTGGTGCGAAGCGAATGATAAATTCAGATGGAGAGAGTAGAGGAAAGGTGGGCGAAATTATTGTTACTACAGTTCCAGACGAAAATAGGAGAGAGCGAACTCCGAAGCTCGATTCATTTAATTGAAATAATCCCTGAGACTTTTATTCAGATAATCAAACCTCAATGAGTGACCTTCTCGTCGTTTGGTTACTTCTGGAAGCTCTGTAAGCCAATTAGACACCGTTCCCCTTCGCCGGTGAGCAGTAGTGTCATTTAGTTTACTTTCCTGGTGGATTATATCACCTAATTCATCATAATCAATTGTGCCCTTTTCTTTCAATTCCTCTAAAATTCTCTTGATAATCTCTGTTTCCCGAATTTGTTTATGGAGGTACTCTTTTTGGGTTTTCTCATCGCCTTCGCGTAGTAACTGAATATACTCTTGTCCTGCTCTCGTGAGGCCCCACCGACGCATTTCTCGACCCTCATACTCGCCCTTTTTATCCTTATGCACAAATCCAAGTACGTATGCTGCCGAGGGGTAATAGTCTGCCTGTCTTCGTGTCCAACTCTCGCGGTTCGTATTTTTTTCAAGATATTCTTTAATTTCGGGATTGAATCTGTAACCGTTGTCGATAGCAAAAAGTGTGATGTGGATTACATCGAATGAGTCTGCCTGTGGAACTTCGTCGGTATCAATTAAGTCGTCTTCATCGGTTTCATCGAAAATATTCCAGAAGTCGTAATCAATATTGTAGTCCGAGTCATCAAACTGAACTCCAATCTCGTTCACAACCATAATATCGGTTAGCCTGTCACCGTCAATGAGTACAATTTCTTCACCCGCAGCAACATCTATTGCTCCGCTACTGTATCCAGCAGTAGTAACAAAACAACCAAATTGATATCTGTGTTGACTTAGTGCACCTACAAAATCTCTGAGCTGTGGACTACCGACATTGTTACTATATCTTTTTGCTTGAACACCGAATCGAGCATCGAAGAATGATTGACCATAGTTACCTCGAACATCAATACCCCCATCAGCACCGAAAGGAGTCAATTCAATATGGAGTGGATTTTCCACCTGTTCTATAAGTATTTTAGAAAATTGCTCAAACTGTTCAGCATCTAAATCCATCATACGCTCATGTAGATTTGATTCGATGGATTGTGAGTTCATGGAAAGAACTTGTAGTCGTATTCATAAAAATACCGTCCTTCTCGTCTTCCTAAATTGACAGCACCCCATATTCACCACACGAAGAAGCGACATAGTAGTTCGTCGCAGATTCATTCATAGATATCCTCTGGCTTGAACGACAGTCCACAGTCCCTACAGACGTGTTTTCTGTCTTTCCACGGCAATTTGCAGTACCACGGCGTGTAGAACCGATGGACCGACCCATCGTTACAGGCTGGACGTTCCATACAATTGCGTGGAATGTTGGATTCAATTAAAATTACGATTCATTGTTACTCCATATTCACCGATATCATTTTACCGACGCAATGTGAACTCTTAGTAACCACCACACGCCAGACACCCGCAGTCGCTCAGGGGCGCAACTCCGATAGAACCCATCCCCTGACGCATATAAAGAAGTAGTTGGTCGGTACTATTGAAGTGTTGATAAATCGTCCCACGTATGGCGGTTTTACGTTGTAACGAAGAAGGGGTATGGGCTCGGAGGGATTTGAACCCCCGATCGGCTGATATCTCCGGTTATCGTGTGCCTCGGTACTCCAGAGGGTCATCAGCGCGGGTGGTGATCAGCCGCCCGCTCAGTATATCAGCTGGAGTG